>JACCDH010188532.1_pt1 | contig 13638 bp, 9 predicted proteins | sample 7442481 | NCBI WGS metagenome assembly JACCDH01 (sample SAMN15323433, study PRJNA562643) | freshwater metagenome | isolation source: river surface water | place: USA:Blue River Watershed | collected 2017-08-15
ATCGTGGCCAACCTCCAAAATGAGGTCATCCTTGGCCAATCCCATACGTGTAGGCACAGGCTAAGTCCACACTTTGGAGGCCCTGAGCGCAAGAGGAAGACCGGCTCAATTTCACACCCGTTCAATTTCCACTTAGGGGGCTGTAAGGGCGAGAATACGCCCATGAGCGAAATCTTTGATGCATCAGAAGTCAATATTGAACAGCTTGTAGATACCGACCCAACTGAGTCAGCTGAATGGAGAGCCTCCTTTGATGCCGCTCTCAAAGCCGCAGGTCCGGTCCGCGCTCGCTACTTGATGCTCAATCTTCTCGACCATGCCAGAGAGCGCAATGTGGGAATTTCTTCTCTTCGCACTACCGATTACATCAACACGATTCCACCAGAGCATGAAGCAAAGTTTCCTGGTGATGAGGATCTAGAAAGAAAGATTCGCCGTATTAACCGTTGGAATGCGGCGATGTTGGTTCATCGTGCACAACGCCCGGGTGTTGGCGTTGGCGGACACATCTCAACGTATGCATCATCAGCTGCGCTCTATGAAGTTGGCTTCAACCATTTCTTCCGCGGACAGGATCACCCAGGTGGCGGAGATCAGATTTTCTTCCAGGGACATGCAAGTCCCGGAATGTATGCACGTGCATTTCTTGAAGGACGTTTAACTGAAAGCCAACTCGATGGTTTCCGTCAAGAGCTTTCTCATCAAGGTGGCGGCCTTTCTTCTTATCCGCACCCACGTTTGATGCCAGATTTCTGGCAGTTCCCAACTGTGTCGATGGGTATCGGTCCGCTAAATGCAATTTATCAAGCGCGTTACAACCGTTACCTACACAACCGCGGAATCAAAGACACAAGTGATCAAAATGTTTGGGCCTTCCTTGGCGATGGTGAAGTGGATGAAGTAGATACTTTGGGTGCAATTGGTCTTGCTACTCGCGAGAAGTTAGACAACCTAACCTTTGTTATCAACTGTAACTTGCAACGCCTTGATGGGCCGGTTCGCGGAAATGGAAAGATCATCCAAGAGCTTGAATCGATCTTTGGTGGAGCTGGTTGGAATGTCATTAAGGTCGTGTGGGGCCGCGGTTGGGATCCGCTTCTGGCGCAGGATCGCGAAGGCGCACTTGTAAAGATTATGAATGAAACCCTTGATGGTGATTATCAAACATTTAAGGCTGAATCTGGAAAGTATGTCCGCGATAACTTCTTCGGTCGCGATCCTCGCACAGCTGCAATGGTTGCTAATTGGTCCGATGATCAAATCTGGAACCTCAAGCGCGGTGGACATGATTATCAGAAGTTATTTGCTGCCTATACAGCAGCAACGCAAAAGAATGGTCGGCCAACAGTTATCTTGGCTAAGACTGTTAAGGGCTGGACACTTGGCTCACACTTCGAAGGTCGTAACTCAACCCACCAGATGAAGAAGATGACGCTGGAAGATATTCAAAAGTTCCGCGATACATTGCACTTGGATATTCCAGATGAGAAGTTAGATAAGTATCTACCTCCTTATTACAAGCCTGCTGCAGATTCACCAGAGGCAAAGTACCTAGCTGAACGTCGTGCCGAACTTGGTGGATCAATTCCTCGTCGTCGTTCAATCTCTCGCCCATTAACAATGCCTGCGGATTCTGTATATGAATCTGTAAAGCGCGGTTCCGGACATCAGGAGATCGCTACAACCATGGCTTTTGTCCGTATGTTGAAGGATCTCGTTAAGGATCCAGGTTTGGGTAATCGAATTGTTCCGATCATTCCTGATGAAGCTCGTACCTTTGGTATGGATTCACTCTTCCCAACAATGAAGATTTACTCACCACATGGTCAGCAGTACACAGCGGTTGATCGCGAATTGATGTTGTCCTACAAGGAGTCAACATCTGGTGTAATCCTTCACGAGGGTATTAATGAGGCAGGATCGGTCGCATCATTTACAGCTGTTGGATCTTCGTACTCAACTCATGATGAACCAATGATTCCGATGTATATCTTCTACTCAATGTTCGGTTTCCAGCGCACAGGAGATGCTTTCTGGGCTGCTGCAGACCAAATGGTTCGCGGATTTGTTATTGGTGCAACCGCTGGACGCACAACACTCAACGGTGAAGGTTTGCAGCATGAAGATGGTCACTCACATCTGCTAGCAGCTACTAACCCTGCAGTAGTTTCATACGATCCAGCATTTGCATACGAGCTAGGCCATATTGTTAAAGATGGTCTTCGCCGTATGTATGGTGAAAACAGCGAGAATGTTTTCTACTACCTCACTGTTTACAACGAGCCATATGTACATCCTGCAGAGCCTGAAAATCTCGATGTTGATGGATTGCTTAAGGGAATTTACTTGTACTCACCTGCCAAGAGCTCACGCAAGAAAAATGCTCAGATCTTGGCATCAGGTGTTGGAGTTAACTGGGCTATGAAGGCGCAACAACTCCTTGCAGATGATTGGGGTGTTAACGCATCTGTTTGGTCAGTCACTTCATGGAATGAGCTTCGTCGCGATGGTTTAGAAACCGATCGCCACAACCTGCTCAATCCAACAGATCGTCGCAGCGCTTACATCACCAAGAAGTTGGCTCACACAAAGGGTCCAGTAGTTGCAGTCAGCGATTTCATGCGCGCTGTGCAGGATCAGGTTGCGCCATGGGTTGATCGTCCCTTCTACTCACTCGGAACAGATGGCTTTGGCTTATCAGATACTCGTGGTGCATTACGCCGCCACCTTAAGGTAGATGCTGAATCAATCGCAGTCGCCGTGTTGCAGCAACTATGTAATCAAGGTGAAATCAAGCAAAGCATTGTCACGCAGGCTATGGATATGTATCGTATCCATGATGTCTCAGCTGCAGATGCTGGCAATACAGAAGGCTCAGGTTGATCTCTAGAATTCCAATCACAGATATCTCCCCCGCGGTTTACTTCGGGGGAGAATTTGTTGCGGTGAAAGCGATTGCTAAAGAGAGTATTTCAGTAGCTGCCACAATCATTATTGAAGGTCATGAAACACTTACCGCTGAGGTTTGCCTATACAACGCAAAAGAGAAGATGGTTGATTGTCAGCCATTAGTGCAGCGCTGGCCAGGAACAGATCGATATGAAGGACAGTTCACAGTTCCAGTTGAAGGTGATTTCTACTTTGTTATCAAAGCCTCAAGCACATCGATGTACCGAACCGTAACAGGTGAATCTGAAAAGTATCCGGTTCGAGCAGATCGAGATCGCGCTCTTGTTGGCTCTTGGTATGAATTTTTCCCACGAAGTGAAGGTGCTGTTAGAAATGCAGATGGCACAGTTATAAGTGGAACTTTTGCAACCGCTACAAAAAGATTACCTGGTGTAGCTGCAATGGGCTTTGATGTCTTATATCTTCCACCAATTCATCCAATTGGAGTTGCGCATCGAAAAGGCAAGAACAACACCTTGGATGCCAAAGCTGATGACTGTGGAGTTCCCTGGGCAATTGGTAACTCTGATGGCGGACATGATGCGATTAATCCAGTTTTAGGAACGATGAAGGATTTTGAAGATTTCGTAAAAGCTGCAGGCAAGCAAGGGCTTGAGGTTGCCATGGATTTAGCGCTGCAAACCTCCCCTGATCATCCTTGGGTTAAAAGTAATCCAGAGTGGTTTAACAAGCGGGCCGATGGAACTATTGCCTACGCCGAGAACCCACCTAAGAAGTACCAAGATATCTACCCAATCAACTTTGATGATGATTACGAAGGTATCCGCAATGAAGTGCTACGAGTTATTCGTCTATGGGTTTCTAAGGGTGTAAAGATCTTCCGTGTAGATAATCCACACACCAAGCCGGTGCACTTCTGGCAGGACTTACTGGCCATTGTGTACAAAGAGAGCCCAGAGGTAATTTTCTTAGCTGAGGCATTTACCCGTCCTGCAATGATGCACGCACTTGGTAAAGCAGGTTTCCACCAGTCGTATACATACTTCACCTGGCGAACAAGCAAGTGGGAGCTCACCGAGTACGGACGTGAAGTTGCACAAGGAACAAGTGCCTTCTTTAGACCAAACTTTTGGGTTAATACCCCAGATATCAATCCATTCCATTTGCAGAGTGGAAACCCAGCGATCTTCGCACTTCGTGCGGTCTTAGCTTCCACCATGACTCCATCATGGGGTATGTATGCAGGGTATGAACTGTATGAACATCGTGCCTTCAAAGAAGGTGGCGAAGAGTACATGGACTCTGAAAAGTATGAGATCAAGGTTCGCGACTGGGAGGGTGCGGGCAAGAAAGGTTTAACCCTTGCTCCATTTATTGCTCAATTAAATGCTATTCGTAAAGCCCACCCTGCTTTGCAAAGACTTCGTAACTTAACTTTTCATGACACAGATTCGGATGCGATCATCGCTTATTCAAAGCGCGAGGGAAAAGATCTCGTACTTGTAGTTGTAAATCTAGATCCAAGCTTTGCTCAAGGAACAACAGTCCATTGGAATATGGAAGCATTGGAATTTTCTGGCAATGAGTTTGAGGTAAAGGATCTACTTGATGGCTCAATAATGACCTGGAGCCCACATACCTATGTTTCACTCAATCCAACACGTCCTGTTGGAAAAGTTGCCCATATCGTTTCGGTAAAGATTTAACGTGGGCGTATTCTCAAAGCTTTTTAAAGGTCGAGATGGCGACAGCATTCAACCTGCCTCATTTCTCAACCCTCATTCATCATTAGGTGAACTAGATCTTTATCTAATCGCAGAAGGTCGTCATGAGCAGCTTTGGAAAGCACTTGGTGCGCAGGTTAAGCGTGATGATTCGGGAGCATTGCTGGGCACTGCTTTTTCTGTCTGGGCTCCTAATGCTCAAGCGGTTTCCTTGATTGGAGATCACAATTATTGGGATCGCAACTCTCACAAAATGTATCGAATTGGATCTTCAGGAATTTGGGAGATCTTTGTCGCTGACATTGGAGCGGGCACAAAGTACAAGTTTGCTATTTGCGGAATAGATGGTCGTTGGGTTGATCATGCCGATCCAATGGCACGGGCAACTGAGATCCCTCCCCTAACCGCATCTGTTGTAGAAGAGTCTGCGTATCAGTGGAATGACGGTTCCTGGCTTGAACAACGCTCCCAATTTCAACCTTGGCGATCAGCTGTATCTGTGTATGAAGTTCACTTAGGTTCTTGGAAGATCGGTCTGAGCTATAAAGATCTTGCTACCGAATTAGTCGAATACATCCAGCAACAAGGATTCACACATGTTGAGTTCCTGCCGGTTACTGAACACCCGTACGGTCCTTCATGGGGTTACCAAGTGACCTCTTTCTTTGCACCCACATCTCGTTTTGGATCGCCCGACGAGTTCAAGTTTTTAGTCGATGCGCTTCACAACGCTGGAATTGGTGTGATCCTAGATTGGGTGCCAGCTCACTTTCCAAAGGATGAGTGGGCTTTAGCAAAGTTTGATGGAACCGCTTTGTATGAGCATGCTGATCCACGACTTGGTGAACACCCTGACTGGGGAACGCTCATCTTTAACTTTGGACGCAATGAGGTTCGAAACTTCCTTGTTGCCAGCGCTTTGTATTGGCTGACTGAGTTTCATATTGATGGATTACGTGTTGATGCAGTGGCATCGATGCTCTACTTGGATTACTCACGTGAAGAAGGTGAATGGTTACCCAATAAGCATGGTGGTCGTGAAAACCTAGAAGCGGTGCAGCTGCTTCAGGAAGCAACATCGACAGCCTATAAAACACATCCCGGCATCATGATGATCGCTGAAGAATCAACCGCTTGGTCAGGTGTTACCGCCGATACTTCAGGTGGTGGACTTGGATTTGGCTTCAAATGGAATATGGGTTGGATGCATGACACCCTGCAATATCTGTCTCATGAGCCAATTCATCGCGTCTATCACCACAATGAGATCACATTCTCAATCTTGTATGCATGGAGCGAGAACTTCATGCTCCCTCTTTCACATGATGAGGTTGTTCATGGCAAGGGTCAATTAGTAAATAAGTTTCCGGGAGATCGCTGGCAAAAGCTGGCAACGCTAAGAGCGCTTTATGGATTTATGTGGGCTCATCCAGGTAAAAAGTTATTGTTTATGGGTAGCGAGTTCGCGCAAAATGATGAGTGGAATGAAAGCGCTGGTTTGCAGTGGTATTTAACTGAGTACGCAGAGCACCAGGGAGTTCAAAAAACTGTTGCAGAGTTAAATGGTGTCTATAAATCAACCGCCGCCTTGTGGGAAAAAGATACAAATCCTGAAGGATTTACCTGGTTGGTCGGAAATGATGGAGCTGCAAATGTGGTGGCCTTTGCTCGTTGGGATGATTACGCGTCAGCGCTGGTAAGCGTTACCAACTTTTCACCAGTGCCACACGAGAATTACCAACTTCCCTTTCCTAATGCCGGTATCTGGTGCGAGGTATTAAACACCGATGATGTTAGCTTTGGCGGAGGTGGTGTCAGTAATGAGCCAGTCATTGTCGGTCCTTCTCAAATCGCTTCGGTCAGAATCCCACCACTAGCTACAGTGTGGTTTAAACGCTCTTAAAGATCTTTGCGAAGTATGGAACGGTTAACAACATAACCGCTGGAATGAGTAGCGCCAAGGTCAATGATGTTGCTTGAGCGGTCCAAGCAATAACCCACCTGACTACAAATACCAATGCGATGTTAATGACCCCAATTTGCCCAATAACCACGCTAGATGGGAACTTTGAGCGTGTATTTGCCGCGTTCATGACAGATGGCCCTAGGAATGAAGAGCCAAGACCTGCGATCGTGAAACTAATCGAAAGAATCACAATAACGAGGGTTGGATTTGAAGTTCCAACAATGCTGACAGCGATAATTCCAGCAATAAATGAAAGACCAGATAATAAGGATGCCCTAACAACTAAATAATCTATTGAATACTTCGGCAGGAGATTATGAAGATTCAATCGTCCAATGATCATGGCAAGTGTGAAGAGGATGTATGGGAGGGTATGAATTCCACCAACAATTTTCATATCTTCTTTGACGTAAATTGCCGCCCAGTCACCTACCGCATACTCCAGCATAATCACCAGCAGCAATGCGGCTGAAACTTGCTTATCAATTGTAAAACCCTTAAACATATCGCGAGCCCGGTGCTCTGAGTCGGGATTGAGATCAGCTTTTACTAAATTGGGAGAGATTTTGACAATTATGATTGACATCGCAATAAAGCAAAAGGCGGAGAGAAAGTTTGTATAGGTATCTAAAGCAACACGATCAACAAGTAAGCCCGCAATGATTGAAGATAGCAAAGCACCACTGCTCCAAAAACCGCTTAACAAGGTAATGATTTGCTTCTTGGTTCTATCTTGATAAAAGAAACCTTGAGAGTTAATTGAGATATGAAAAGCTGAAATAGCGCCACCTTGAATAATGATGAAAATCAAGAAAAGCAGACTCGACGTACTATGGGTCAAGAACACTAAACTGCTTGCAAGTAAGAATGAACCAAGGTGAAGCATCCATCGTGCGCCGTATTTATGGACTAAATGACCAACAGTCAGAAGTGCCACCAGATTTCCGATGGCTCCCATACTCACCAGCGAGCCAAACTCTCCATTGGTGAGTTTGAGATTGGCCTTTACTTCAGGGAAACGAGGCACCCACGACATGATTAAAAGTCCAAAGAGGAAGAAAAGCCCCTTGATGAGGTTGAGTTCTTGCTCAACATTGATGGTTTTTCTCAAAACAGAGCACTAGCAAGCTCTTTACGAGCTGCCACCAAACGAGGATCACTGGGATCCACTAATGCAAAGAGATTTAGCAGGTGATCCTTAACCCTGGTGCGATCATCACCTGTTGTTGCACGTACCGCGTGCAGTAAACGTGTAAATGCCGCCTCTACCCCGCCATTGACAATCTCGACATCGGCAGCCTTTAACTGCAAGGCGATATCTCCAGGATTGTTGGTGGATTCACCGATAACTTGGTTGAGATCTAAACCTTCAGTGCGCATGAGCAACTGTGTCTGTGCTAATCCAAGTTTTGCCAGGTTCTCAGATGGTTTGCGAGAAAGCCACTTCTTATAAGCAGTTTCCGCTGCACGATAATTGCCTGCCTCAAGGGCTTCCATAGCCTCGATCTCTTCTGCTTCCATCTGTTCAATAGGTGCTTGTCCCACACCTTGTTCTGATGCAAGTGTTAAAACCTTGTCGAGCACCATGCGAAGTTGAGCTTCTGGGTAAGCCTGCTCAAAGAGAGGAACCATCTGCTCTGCAATAATTGCAACCGCGTAGGGAATGGTTTTAGTCTGAAATGCTTGCGCGACTTGGGGGTGCGCTTCAATATCAACGCGTGCGAGAGCAAAGGATTGTTTGTAATCTTCTTGTAGTTTTCCTAAAACTTTCACCATCTCGGCAGACTCGGGCGATCTAGGTGACCACATCAAGACAATTACTGGGCGAACTAGAGATAGTGGAAGTATTTCAGAGCTTAAATTTTCGACGGAGACTTCGATACCCGGCATCGGAGTTGAAGGGTCTACCTTTGGCTTAGTTAATGAACTTAAATCAAAGGCTTGCCCAAAGTTAGGTGGCAAACTCATGTTGCCATCCTATCTATTCAATAACTATGTCAACGCCTGAGTCACGGCGTAATGGCAAGATTTCGGCACAATAATTATCGGTTGCAGCTTCTAATCCGACGTCATAGCCTGCTTTTTCACTCAAATACCATCGATTTTCAAGGATTTCATGGAACATCTGGGCTCGCTCTACTCGGCCTCTCATATGATCTGGAACTCTATTGATTACTGGTTCAAAGACTTCATTGATCCACTTCTTAGCCATCTCTTGCATGGGTATTCCCATCTTGTTTTCACGTGCGTTATATCTGTCAAAGGATGCTAGAAGTCGCTTTGCTTGCAACTCTTCGGCATCTAAACCAATCAATTCACGTAACCGCTGTGTGTGATATCCGGCGGCAACAAGCTTTGGCTGGAATGAAATCATCTGCGTATCGCCATCGATGGTGATGGCCACCTCTTCAACAGCAAATCCAAGATCATGAAGTTGGCGCATCGCTCTTTCAACTGCATGACGATCCTTCGGATCTAGTAACTGTCTTTCCTTAAGTGCAGCCCAAATGCGACGATAACGTCGAATGACCGCTTCGGATGCACGAACGGGATCCATACCTGGATACAGAACTCCAGATAATGCAAGATCTTCAAGCTCTGCCGCTACGTTGAAGTGAACGATATCTAGATCATGCTCACGTTGACCATCACTTAAAGATTTCTGGAACTCACCGGTTTCTGCATCCACAAGATAAGCGGCAAAGCCCTCTGCATCTCGGCGAAACAAGGTGTTTGAAAGTGAACAATCTCCCCACCAAAATCCCAACAAATGTAAACGTACTAAAAGTAAAGCTAAAGCACTTGCCATAGTTGTAATCTCATGTGCGGTGACCGCTCCAGATAAGAGCACTCGATAAGGCAGAGAGTAGGGAAGAAAGCGAGTAACAATCGCACAAGGAAGCTCTTCACCATTTGCATCGACTCGACCTTCAACAACAGCAACTTGTTCAACACATGGAGCATTCAGGTGTGAGAGCTCGCGAAGAATTTTGTACTCGCGATTTGCAAACTCGGAAACCGTTTCTTTCACCGCATAGACCTCAGCATCAGGGTCATTACTGGCCCGAACCAACCGCACAATATGTCGGGAAATTCCGCGTTTTTCAGCAAGGGCTGGATCCTCAGGCCACTCTTCAAGGGGCAGGTGCCAGGGCAGGCCGGTAACAGCAGCGATCTCTTCGCCTAAGCCTGTAATGCGCAATGCCATACTCGTATTCTCTCGTATAAATGTGTCGGGAACATGAACACCACGTCTCTATCAGAGTGATCTATGCACTTTAGAATGCTCCTATGGCTATTTCACAGCGCATTAAGAAGGCAGCTACTCGACCAGCGAAGGCAGAGAAGGTTGCTGCTGATTACGGAACCATGGGAGCTCCTATCAATCGGGCTCACCCCTTCTACTTTGGTTTTATTGCCACCTTAGGTGCACTTACCGCCATCTTATTGATGCGTGCTCTTGCGAGTGTGAGCCAGATTTTTGTCCTTATTCTTATCGCACTGTTCTTAGCAACTGGTTTGAATCCTGCGGTTGAAGCGCTACGTAAGCGAAACCTTTCTCGAAATTCTGCGGTTACAGTTATTTTCTCATCGGTAATTCTCTTTGTGATCTTCTTTTCACTAGTAGTTATTCCACCAGTCATAAGCCAAGGAACCAATCTCATTGAATCAGCGCCACAACTACTCCAAGATTTGATGAAGAATGAAACAATCAATAAACTGAATACTCAGTACGGAATTATTGATACCTTGCAGGCAAGACTCAAATCAGTAACCTCCGATGGCACCTTGCTTATTTCAACATTTGGCGGCGTTATCGGAGTTGGCAAATCTGTACTTTCGGGGTTCTTTACCGCTCTTACTATTTTGGTTTTGACGCTTTACTTTATTACTTCTCTTCCTCAAGCAGTAAATCTCGGACTCTCATTAGTACCTGCAAGTCGTCGTGACCGAGTTGGGTTACTTACAAATGCAGTAATCGCCCGCGTGGGTTCATTTGTTGGCAGCCAGATCTTGATCGCTGCTATGGCTGCAGTGTTTGTCACAATACTCTCGACAATTCTTGGGCTTCCTTCACCCTTTGCTATAGGCATGTTTATTCTTGTTGCAGCCCTAATCCCCCTCATTGGTCACTTCATCGGCGCAGGAATATTTACCTTGATTGCCTTGTCACAATCATTGGTAATCGGCATTGTCGCCTTCGTCGCTTATGTTGTATATGTACAAATTGAAAATTATGTAGTTACTCCCCGCATAATGAAGCGAACCCTCTCTGTACCGGGTGCGGTAACTATTATCGCCGCCTTGATTGGGTCATCACTTCTAGGATTAGTTGGCGGATTGCTCGCTGTCCCAGTTGCAGCATCAATCATTTTGATTCTCGATGAGGTAGTTATTCCTCGAGCGAATAAGGCTTAAAACTCAAGCGGAAGGGTAGTAGTAACGCCGCTTACTATCGAAACTATCTCTGATAGCACACGATGAACAGCAGGCTCTCCTACCCATAAGTGCTTAGCCTCATCCACAGCAACAACCTTTATTGTTGGAACAATCGAAAATCTCTTTCGGGCAGCATCTGGTGGCAAATAATCATCTAGTTCGGGGACTAAAGCGGTAATTGGGCGAGGATCTGTATTCCAGTACTTAAGCTGCTCATCAGTTGTAGTGCGTAAAGGAGGGCTAAGAAGAATTAAACCTTTATGTCGAGGATCTTTGGCATGCTGCAACGCTAGATCGGTGCCAAATGACCACCCAGTGACCCACACATTCTCTAATTTCAAAGTATCAAAGCAGTAACGCAACATCGCTTCCACATCAAACCGTTCCGATTTTCCATTATCAAAGTTACCTGTACTGCTTCCCGTCTCACTTGTTGTCCCACGAGTATTGAAACGAACAACTGTTATGCCAGCCATTGCTGGCAACCTGTTTGCCGCCTTTTTGTAGACATGGCTATCCATCATTCCGCCTGCAGTAGGTAGTGGATGTAAGCATAAAATCCCACCGTTTGATGGAGCTAGCGGGGCAGCGACTTCTCCGATCAGATCAACGCCATCCTCGGTAACTACATGAAATGGAGTTCTCGAAGCTTCAAAGACACTGCTTGGACGTACCGTCTGACTCATGCTTCAAATCCTATCGATACAGGGCTAGGCTTAATGACATGGCGAAAACATTTAACTCATTTAATCCTTCTAATGGAGAGGTGATTGGGAGCTACCCAATATTCACCTCGAAACAGGTCGCTGTAGTTGTTGAACAGGCACATGCAGCATCTCAAGGATGGATAAATCTGGGGTTCAATGGTCGAAAAAAAACTTTGCTCGCATGGAGCAACCACATCATCAAAAATATTGAGCAGATATCAGAGTTGATCTCTCTGGAAACGGGAAAGCCGCTGAGTGATTCTCGACTAGAAGTTTCTAATGCCGTTAACCATATTGGTTGGGCCGCACGCCATGCAGAGGAGTTCATGCGCACTTCACACCGTGCACCCGGTGCGCTTATGGTTAATATGGCTGCAACTGTAGAGCGCTCTCCACTCGGTGTTGTTGGTGTTATTGGACCTTGGAACTATCCAATCTTTACTCCAATCGGCTCAATCGCATACGCCCTTGCTGCTGGAAACACAGTTGTATTCAAGCCAAGTGAGTACACCCCTGGTGTTGGAATGTGGATCGATGAAAGTTTTAATGCGATAGCTCCATTTGCGGGGATCTTCACGACAATTACCGGTTTAGGCGAGACTGGAAATGCGTTGTGCACCTCAGCAATCAACAAGCTTTCTTTTACCGGTTCAACGCGAACTGCAAAGTTAGTAGCTGCCGCATGTGCAACCCAAATGACGCCTGTAGTTTTGGAATGCGGTGGAAAAGATCCCGTTATAGTCGCATCCGATGCAAATATTGACCGCGCTGTCGATGCAACTATGTGGTCGGCTATGGCTAATGCGGGCCAATCTTGTATCGGTGCAGAGCGCGTATATGTTGATGAGAGAGTTGCAGATACCTTTATTGAAAAGGCAATCGCGCTTGCTTCAACTTTGAAGGCTGGCGCACCTGGCGAAGGCAACTACGGCGCTGCAACTATGCCTTCTCAGATCGGTGTGATCACATCTCACATTAAGGCCGCTATTAAAGATGGTGGAAAGTTTGCTTATGGAAGTATGAAATCTATTCAAGAGCCCTTTGTGCAACCAGTTATCTTGGTTGATGTGCCTGAGAGTTCAGCAGCGGTTCGTGAAGAAACATTCGGCCCAATCATCATTATCAATCGTGTTAAATCGATGAGAGAAGCAGTTGAGCTATCTAATAACTCTCGCTATGGCTTGGGTGCAAATATCTGGTCAAAGCGCCAAGGCAAGAAGATAGCTTCACAACTGCAATGTGGCATGGTCGCGATCAACTCCACATTCTCATTTGCCGCTGTCTCATCTGTTCCATTTGGTGGCGTGAAGGACAGTGGATATGGACGAATTCATGGGCCAGAAGGATTATTGGAGTACACCTATGCACGTACCGTAGTTAGAACTCGATTCAATCTCCCTTTGAAGATTTTGAGTTTTAAACGAACTGCAGGTACTGACCGTCTTATTGTTAGAGCATCAAGGGTATTAAAGGGACGTTTAGGTTAAGTTCTAAAGTTAAGTAATTTAGAAACGCGGCGCGTTTCGAGTCCGTTCTGTATTTGGACGTCGTTTATCTTTTTTTGCCCAACAAGCTGTGTGCCAATGACGGCGACCATCTTCATCGTATTCTTTCCAAGCAACAACATGTGGTGTAGCCAATGGAATGAGTTGATCGCACCCTGGGCAACGATACGGTTTTGTTGATCCCGAGCCGGTTAAACGTCTGACAATGTAAACACCATCGCTGTGTTCTTCGACGCTCTCACCTGTAGAGGCGATGTTTATCTCCCGAGGTTCCTCAGGCTTTTGTCGCTTCTTTGGGTAATTTCTACGCGGGCTCACAGGTGTATTTTCTCATAGTAAAGTAACCATATGAGCCTCATCGAAGTAAAAGGCCTCACTAAACATTA
>JACCDH011485344.1_pt1 | contig 13638 bp, 8 predicted proteins | sample 7442481 | NCBI WGS metagenome assembly JACCDH01 (sample SAMN15323433, study PRJNA562643) | freshwater metagenome | isolation source: river surface water | place: USA:Blue River Watershed | collected 2017-08-15
CTTTGCTTATTTATTTATAGTAGTAGCTACGCCCAGAAAAAAACAAGTACTACTACGTCACCAATAGATCAGCAAAAAACAGCCACCATACAATTTTTGGAGGGATCATACGCAGCTGATAAGCGAACAGCTTTACAAATATGGGATTATGCAGAGGTGGGATACAAGGAAACCAAGAGTGCAGCCTTGCATGTACAGAGCTTAAAAAATGCTGGATTTACCGTAGAAACAGGTGTAGCGGGAATTCCAACTGCTTTCGTAGCTACCTATGGAACGGGTAGTCCGGTCATTGGTATTTTAGCTGAATATGATGCACTCCCAGGTTTAGCGCAAGAAGCCATTGCAGAAAAAAAATCCATAGAGGGGAAAGCAGGAGGACATGGCTGTGGCCATCATTTATTTGGAACAGCATCTGTTTCTGCGGGTATTGCAATCAAGAAATTAATTGAAGAAAAGAAATTTACTGGCACCATCAAAGTATATGGATGCCCAGCAGAAGAAGGGGGAAGTGGTAAAGTATATATGGTGCGTGAAGGACTATTTAAAAATGTGGATGCAGTAATACATTGGCATCCGGATGATGAAAACAAAGTGTATATGACCAGCTTTATTGCCAACAAATCTGCGAAGTTTAAGTTTTATGGCATTTCTTCTCATGCAGCAATGTCGCCAGAAAATGGACGTTCTTCATTAGATGCAGTAGAAGCCATGAATAATATGGCCAATATGATGAGAGAACATATACCACAAGAAACAAGAATACATTATGTAATTACGAATGGAGGTAAAGCACCAAATGTGGTTCCTGATTATGCTGAAGTGTATTATTATGTTCGTCACCCCAAAAGAGAAGTAACGGTAGATGTATTTGATAGAATTACCAAAGCAGCTGAAGGAGCTGCACTCGGAACTGGAACAACGATGCAATATGAAATAGTGGGCGGAACACACGACTTATTAATTAATAAAACATTGGCTTCTCTTATGCAAGAGAATCTTGAAAAAGTAGGTGGCGTGGTATATACAGAAGAAGAAAAAGCATTTGGTAAAAAAATACAAGCCAGTTTTTTTAATAAAGCTCCTTCTATTGAAGAAGCAAGTACCATAAAGCCATTGCAAAAAGAAACCAATGCAGGCGGAGGTTCCAGTGATGTAAGTGATGTTAGCTATGTAGTGCCTACCGTAGGGCTAGAAGTAGCAACTTGGATTCCTGGCACATCTGCCCATAGCTGGCAAGCAGTTGCTAGTGGAGGAACTGAAATTGGCACGAAGGGAATGTTGGTAGCTGCCAAAACCATGGCATTAACAGCCATTGATTTATTTAATAAACCAGCGGTAATAACGAAAGCAAAAGAAGAGTTTATAAAAAGTGTAGGCGATTACCAATACAAACCCTTACTAGGAGACAGAAAACCTGCACTAAATTATAGAGATTAATTATCTACTTAATAGATAATCTTTAAAAGGAGCATACTCGTTTAACATGGGTATGCTCCTTTTTTCTTTATTAAATAAATTGGCCGCTGCCATTGGAATAGCAGGATTAATATTTATTGCAGTTTTTATGGCATCTGGAAATTTCACAGGATCTGCTGTTTCCAAAACATACCCATTTGAATTTGGATGACTTTGTTGGTATGCTTGCAACGCAGCATAAGCTACAGCTCCATGAGGATCTAATATATAATTGAATTGCTGGTAAACTTCTTGAATGGTTTTTAAAGTTGTTTCATCGGAAATAGTGTAACCGCTAATCAATGAACGAACTGCATGGTAATCTTGATGCATCAATTCTAATATTCGAATAAAATTACTGGGATTACCCACGTCCATTGCATTTGAAATAGTTGCAGTAGTGGGCTTAGATTTAAAAACTCCTGACTGTAAATAATCAGGTACCGCATCATTTATATTGCAAGCTGCAATAAAATGTTTAACGGGCAAACCAGTTTGATACGCCATGATACCTGCACAAAGATTACCAAAATTACCACTGGGTACGGCAATTACAGGAGCAGTTGTTCCTTCCCATTGTTGATAAGCAATAAAATAATAGATCTGCTGAGAGAGCCACCTAGCAATATTGATTGAATTAGCTGAACTTAATTGCATCTGCGCAGTAATATCTTTATCTGCAAATGCCGTTTTCACCATTAATTGACAATCGTCAAAACTTCCATTAATTTCTAAAGCAGTAATATTTTCACCGCAGGTAGTCAACTGTAATTCCTGCACTGGACTTACTTTACCAGAAGGATATAAAATAATTACATCAACTCCTTCTACGCCTAAGAAACCATTGGCTACTGCACCACCTGTATCTCCAGAAGTAGCTACCAAGATGGTTATTTTATTTGGTTGATTTTTGGAGAAATAAGATAGACAACGACTCATAAACCTAGCACCCACATCTTTAAATGCCAATGTAGGACCATGATACAATTCAAGAGATCCGATATTTGGTTGTATCAATTTTAATGGGAAGGGGAAGTTGACCGTTTCACTTACTATTCGATACAATTCATCTGCAGGTATGGCATCTCCTACAAAAGGTTCCATCACGCTAAAAGCGAGCTCTTCTTTAGGGATTGAACGGATATGTGTAAATAAATCCTTTGAATGCTGTGGGATTTTTTCAGGAAAATACAAACCCTTATCAGGAGCTTGTCCAAGGATGGTTGCTTCTTTAAAATTGACAATCGGTGATTGCTTATTTAAACTATAATATCTCATGATGCATCCATTAATTGAATTCCATTGGTATTAATGGTGGTTACATAAGTATGGCAGTTCAATCCTATTGAATCATAAATTTGTCCCATGGCCAATTCAACTGCTTTTGCGGTGTATTCGTTTGTACTCAGCATAAAAATAGATGGACCAGAGCCAGAAATACCTCCGCCCAGTGCTCCTAATTCTTTGCTGATTTTTTTTACCTGATCAAATGCAGGAATCAATATACTTCTAGTAGGTTCAATCAATACATCTTCTAATGATCTCCCAATTAAATCATAATCTCCTTGTTGCAAACCAGCAACCAAGCCTGCAATATTTCCCCACTGTTTAATGGCATCTTTCAATAAAATTTGCTGTTTCAAAATGCTTCTTGCATCAGCCGTTCTTACTTCTATTTGTGGATGTACAATGGATACATATAAATCAGGCACGGTTAGTTTAACAATATCAAGTGGAAATACAGACCGAATTAATGTAACGCCACCATAAATACAAGGAGCTATATTGTCTGCATGTTTTACACCAGATGCCAATTTTTCTCCATTCATGGCAAACCTGACCAAGTCTTCTTTTGTGAATGGATTACCTAATAACGCATTTGCCCCCACTACTGCACCAGCAGAGCTGGCTGCACTTGAACCTACTCCACTTCCAGGTTTAATTTGTTTATTAATGGTAAGCTTAAAACCTACCGGCTTTTCATATGCTTCTATCAGTGCCAATAAAGCAGCACCAGCCACATTTTGTGAGGGGTCTGTGGGTAAGTTATAGTGGTCTTCGTTTACAATAGTAATACCTGGCTCGTCTTTGAATTCAATGTACATAATATCATACGGATCATGCACTGCAAATCCTAATACATCAAAACCACATACCATATTGGCAACTGTTGCAGGACTATGTATGGTAATTTTTCTTGCCATATTTATGCAACTCTAATGATATCTGCAAATACGCCAGATGCAGTTACTTCTGCCCCAGCACCTGCACCTTTAATGACCAATGGTTGTTCAGGATATCGCTCTGTATAAAACAAGACCAAATTATCTTTTCCATACAAATGATAAAAATCAGAATGAGCAGGAATATGTTGCAATCCAACTTTGGCTTGCCCTTTATTGAACTCTGCTACAAATTTCAATTTTGCATTGGTTGCTTTTGCAGATTCATATAGCTGCTTAAAATGAGGTTCTTGTTTTTCCATTTCAGAATAAAAATCTTCGACAGAGCCTTCAAAACAGCTGGCAGGTAAAAAAGATTCGTTGGTAATTTGATCCATTTCCATCTGCTCCCCGGATTCTCTTGCTAAAATCATGATTTTACGCATCACATCGGTTCCACCTAAATCTAAACGAGGATCAGGCTCAGTATAGCCCTCGGTTTGTGCACGCCTTACTATCTGTGCAAAAGGAATTGTTCCATCGTAATGATTAAAAACAAAATTCAAAGTGCCAGATAGCACTGCTTGTATTTTATTGATTTTGTCTCCACTTCTTAATAAATCATTTAACGTTCCAATAATGGGTAAACCCGCACCCACATTGGTTTCATATAAAAATTGGGTATTAAAGGTTCTCGCTAGAGATTTCAATTTCTTATAATCCGCATACTTTGCCGAACAAGCAATTTTATTACAAGCAACTACGGCAATGCTCTTCTGCAGTAAACTTCCATATACGGAAGCAACGGTATCATTGGCGGTAACATCCACAAAAACGCTGTTGCGTAAGTTTTTTTGAATGATTGATTCCACGAATGAATGAATATTCGCTTCAGGCGCTTCATCTAATAAAGCTTTCCAATTGGTTAAGTTAATACCCCCATCATCTACCATCCATTTTTTGCTATTGGCAATTCCAACAACTTGAATTTGCAAACGCATATGTTCTTTTAAGTATTGCATTTGCTGGTGTAACTGACTCAACAATTTGCCACCCACATTTCCAGCACCAGCAATAAACACATTCAATTGCTTATAAGTGGTTTCAAAAAAGTCTTCATGTAAAACATTGATGGCTTTTTTAACATCTGCAGCAGCAATAACCGCCGAAATATTTTTTTCTGAAGAACCCTGAGCAATTGCCCGAACATTGATTCCATTTCTTCCCAGCCCACCAAACATTTTTCCACTGATACCAGGATGACTTTTCATTTGTTCTCCCACCACAGCAATAATACTCAGATTGGTTTCTACCGTAACTGGATTTACTTTTCCATTTTCAATTTCGTACGCAAAAAATGAATCAATTGATTTTTGTGCAACCATTGCATCAGCCTCATTAATAGCTACACATATGGAATATTCAGAAGAACTTTGTGTAATCAAAATCACATTGATATTGCGCATCGCCAGCACTTCAAATAAACGCTTACTAAAACCTGGTATGCCAATCATCCCGCTTCCCTCTAAACTGAGTAAAGCAATTTTATTGATACTCGATATACCTCTTACAATATCATTATTGGTAATGGCATGTTGCTGAATAACCGTTCCAGCTGCATCTGGTTCAAAAGTGTTTTTTACCCATACCGGAATATTTTTTTTCATTACCGGTTGAATCGTGGGGGGATAAATAATCTTTGCCCCAAAATGTGAAAGCTCCATTGCTTCCTGATAAGAAATGGCTTCGATGGGTTTGGGATTTTGTACCAATCTAGGATCCGCCGTCATCATACCAGTTACATCCGTCCAAATTTCTAAAGTACTGGCATTCGTAGCCGCAGCAAAAATGGCACCAGTGTAATCTGATCCCCCTCTACCTAAAGTAGTTGTATATTTTTTATCATTGGATGCAATAAAACCAGGCGCTACATATAACTGGGCAGGGTGCGCTACTAGAAATGCAAGAATATTTGCATTGGTTTTTTCCAATTGAACGGTAGCATTACCATATTGCTCATTGGTCAAAATTAATTGTCTTGAATCTGTCCAAACAGGTTGCAAATTCATTTCAGCCAGTTTTGCCGTGATGATATAGGAGGATAATAATTCACCATAGCTGACTAGTCGATCTTTAATTCGAGCAGACAATTCCCCTAATAAAAAAATACCATCACAAACTCTTTCTAGTTCATTGAGTTGTTGTTTTACCCAACTTAAAGTGGCACTTTGATTTTGTATATGTAATAAAGCTCGAACTGTTTCTAAGTGTTTATTTTCGAGTAACTGAATTTGCGCTTTATACAATTCATCTCCTGCAGCAGCTTTTACACCTATTTCTATTAGTTGATCAGTAACACCACCCAATGCAGAAACAACCAAAATGGTTGGTGACGTATTGATTGCTTTTGCAGTAATCGTTACTACTTTATTGATGTTTTCTGCGTTGGCAACAGAACTCCCCCCAAACTTCAATACCTGCATATAGATTCATTATTAAATTAAGTACCCAAATAAATTATCATTCTTGTTAATAGGGGTAAAGTTGATATGGTATTGTTTCATATTTGCTAACAAGCGCTCATAATCTGCTTTATCCTGCATTTCAATTCCCACCAATGCAGGCCCTGTTTCTTTATTGTGTTTTTGCATGTATTCAAAACGAACGATATCATCGGTTGGCCCTAACACATGATTCACAAATTCTTTTAATGCACCTGGTCTTTGTGCAAATCGAATTAAGAAAAAATGTTTTAGCCCTTCAAATTGTAAAGAACGTTCTTTTATTTCTTGCATCCGATCAATATCATTATTACTACCGCTTACAATACATACTACCGTTTTACCTTTAATTGCATCTGCATAATCATCCAAAGCTGCAATGGACAAAGCGCCAGCAGGTTCTACTACAATGGCATCTTCGTTGTATAGTTTCAAAATAGTAGAACATACTTTCCCCTCATTTACCAATGCCATTTCATTGATTACTTCTTTACAAATGGCAAATGGCTGGTCGCCTACTCTTTTAACTGCTGCTCCATCTACAAAAGGATCAATATTGTCTAATTGAATAGGATGACCTGCTTGCAAAGCTGCAGTCATAGAGGGAGCGCCTTCTGGCTCTACTCCTATTATTTTGGTGGATGGAGACTGATCATGAAAATATGCTCCAACTCCTGCAATCAATCCTCCCCCACCCACAGGAGCAAACAAATAATCAATATGGGCCAATTCATCTAGAATTTCAACACCCACTGTTGCTTGACCTTCAATGATTTTTACATCATCAAATGGAGGAATAAAAGTCATTCCATTGGCTTCTGTAAATGCTTTTGCTGCTATTGCGCAATCATCAAAAGTATCGCCCACTAATTTTATGTCGATATGACCATCTCCAAACATTTTTGTTTGTGTCACTTTTTGATTGGGGGTAATAATAGGCATAAATACCACCCCTTTTATATTCAATACTTTACAGCTATAGGCAAAACCTTGTGCATGGTTACCTGCACTTGCACAAACTACTCCAGAAGCCCGTTGAGTTTCAGACAAACTACTAATCATATTATAAGCACCACGCAACTTATACGAACGAACAATTTGTAAGTCTTCTCTTTTTAAATAAACAGTACAGCCATATTTTTTTGATAGGGAAGCATTCAAAATTAAAGGGGTATGCTTCACCACTTGACGCAGTTTTAAACTAGCTGCTTCAATAGCTAAACCAAAAGATTGTTCTGTAGTATGGTTACCGCTCATGTTTAATTGAATCAAAGGTTAGTTGCAATGGTTTTCATATCGGTCATTGCTTGTCTTAATTTTTCACCCACTATTTCAACAGGATGATAACGTATCACTGCATTCACAGCAATTAATGTTTTATTATCTACCCCATTGTCTTTGCCTTCGTTAAAGTTTTTACCGATGGTATCGGTTTCAATTTTTTCCATAAAGCTTGCCAATAATGGCTTACAAGCATGATCAAATAAATAACAACCATATTCTGCTGTATCCGAAATAACCCGATTCATCTCGTATAATTTCTTTCTAGCAATAGTATTGGCAATAAGTGGAGCTTCGTGTAAAGACTCATAATAAGCAGATTCTTCTTTAATACCTGCTTCTACCATGGTTTCAAAAGCCAATTCAACGCCTGATCGAACAAAAGCAACCAATAAAAGCCCATTATCAAAATATTCTTGTTCCCCTATTTTCATATTCCCCGGCGTGGTTTTTTCAAATGCTGTTGCACCAGTGGCTTCCCTCCAAGTCAATAATTTTTTATCGCCATTGGCCCAGTCTTCCATCATGCCCGAAGAAAAAGCCCCACTCATAATATCGTCTTGGTGTTTTTGAAACAAGGGGCGCATGATTTGCTTTAGTTCTTCTGATAATTCAAACGCTTTCAACTTAGCTGGATTAGATAATCGATCCATCATGGCAGTAATACCGCCTTGTTTAAGGGCTTCGGTAATAACTTCCCAACCGTATTGAATCAATTTTGCTGCATAACCGGCATTGATTCCTTTTTCAATCATTTTATTAAATGATAAAATAGAACCGGTTTGCAATAAACCACAAAGAATGGTTTGCTCCCCCATTAAATCTGACTTCACTTCAGCAACAAAAGAAGATTTTAGCACACCGGCTTTATGACCACCGGTTGCAACACAATAGGCTTTAGCATAATCCCAGCCTTTGCCTTCAGGATCATTTTCTGGATGTACCGCAATTAAAGTAGGCACCCCAAATCCCCTCTTGTATTCTTCACGAACTTCTGTTCCCGGGCATTTAGGTGCAACCATTATTACGGTAAGGTCTTTTCTTATTTGCATCCCTTCTTCTACAATATTGAATCCATGGGAATAAGAAAGCGTTGCTCCTTTTTTCATTAATGGCATGACTGCATTTACTACAGCGCTATGTTGCTTATCTGGAGTAAGGTTGATGACTACATCTGCAGATGGAATTAATTCTTCGTAAGTACCCACTTTAAAATTATTCTCTGAAGCACTGATATAAGAAGCTCTTTTTTGATCGATTGCTTCTTTGCGCAATGCATACGCAATGTCTAATCCTGAATCGCGCATATTTAAACCTTGATTCAATCATTGTGCACCACATCCAATTATCACTAGTTTTTTCCCAACCAATGCATTGATTCCATCTGCAAAAGCAGACTGGTCCATGAATTCGCAAACACCTAATTGATTGAGTTGTTCACGAAGCGGTAGAGAATTGAAATAGTTTGCCATATTATTTGTTTTGATATTTTTTATGAATTTTAGATTACATAGTAAAAACAGCCTGACCCTTATCGAGAAATTCATTCTCTATGAGTTCTTCAGCAGGCTCCACTGCTTCAAACTCACGAATTTTTTCATGGAATCCACTACTTGCTTTGATGATGGCAATTCGAGCGGTCCGCACAAATTCAATCAGCCCATAAGGTTCTAAAAACTGAATCAAACGATCCGTTTCTTCTCTATGACCTGTTGTTTCAAAAATGGTATAGTCTTTTCTAATCACGACTGCCCTAGCACCATATTCTCTAAGCAATCGTTCCACTTGTAATTTTTCAGCAACAGCATCCGTAGGTACTTTATATAGCGCCATTTCTTGCCAAATGATTTCATCATTGGTATTGTAATAAGCTTTCAATACTTCAACTTGTTTCTCAATTTGCAAACAGAGTTTTCTTACTACTTCTACTGTTTCATTAATTACAATGGTAAAACGATGAATTGATTCTACTTCAGAAGGAGAAACATTCAAGCTATCGATATTTATTTTTCTTCTAGAAAAAATAATTGCAATACGGTTGAGCAACCCAACTTGGTTCTCTGTATAAACAGTTATGGTATATTCTTTTTTCATAGCAATTATTTTAACCTGATTTCTGAAACACTACATCCCTGCGGTACCATCGGAAATACATTGTTTTCTTTTCCAACCATCACTTCTAACAAATAAGATCCATCATGGTCCAACATTTTTTGCAATGCATTTTTCAAAAGAGCTCTATTATCTACCGAAGCGCCATCAATACCATAGGCTTTTGCTAATTGAACAAAATCAGGACTTTGTATATCTACAAAAGAGTACCTTCTATCATTAAATAATTCTTGCCATTGGCGCACCATTCCTAAAAAGCGATTATTTAAAATCAAGATTTTTACATTCAAACCGGTTTGCATAATGGTGCCCATTTCTTGCAAAGTCATTTGAAAACCACCATCCCCAATCACTGCCACAACGGTTCTATGCTGCGCTCCAAATTTTGCTCCAATTGCAGCGGGTAAAGCAAAGCCCATGGTGCCTAATCCACCAGAAGTGATATTGCTTTTGGTTTCATTAAACTTTGCGTAACGGCAAGCCACCATTTGGTGTTGACCTACGTCGGTTACTACAATGGCATTTCCACCGGTTAATTCATTCAACAATTGAATGACTTCCCCCATAGTTAATTCTCCTTGAGTAGGATGCAATTCTGCATTGATGACGGCTTCTTCTTCATCTTTAGTATATTGATTAAACAAGGCCAACCATTCTTTGTGTTGCTTCTCTTGTATTAATTGTGTGAGTAGTGGCAATGTTTCCTTACAATCTCCCCATACTGGAACAGTTGCCGTTACATTCTTATTGATTTCTGCAGGATCAATATCCAAATGAATAATTTTCGCCTGTTTGGCATATTTATCTAACCTACCAGTAACACGATCATCAAAACGCATTCCTACTGCAATTAATACATCGCATTCATTGGTTAACACATTCGGACCATAATTACCATGCATACCCAACATACCCACATTTTGTGGATGATCGGTTGGCAAAGCGCTTAATCCTAAAATAGTCCATGCAGCAGGCAAGCCCCCTTTTTCAATAAATGCTTTAAATTCTTTTTCGGCCTTTCCCAATATTACACCCTGACCAAAAATCACGAAAGGTTTTTTTGCTTCGTTAATTAGCTGTGCCGCAGCTTCTATATATTCTTTACGTACAATTGGTTTGGGTCTATAACTTCTAATATGATTACACTTGGTATATCCCTCGTAATTAAATTTTTGAATCTGTGCGTTCTTACTTATATCTATTAATACAGGACCTGGTCTTCCAGAACCCGCTATATAAAAGGCTTTTGATAAAACATGTGGAATTTCAGTAGCATCGGTAATTTGATAATTCCATTTGGTTACCGGAGTAGTGATATTAATCACATCAGTTTCTTGAAATGCATCGGTACCCAATAAATGTGCAAATACTTGTCCGGTGATACAAACCAAGGGAGTGCTATCAATCATGGCATCTGCTAAACCAGTAACCAAATTGGTAGCACCCGGTCCACTTGTAGCAAATACTACTCCCACTTTTCCGCTGCTTCTTGCATATCCTTGACCCGCATGAATTCCGCCTTGCTCATGTCTTACTAACACATGTTTTAAACGATCATGGTAATCGTATAAAGCATCATAGATAGGCATGATGGCTCCACCCGGATAACCAAATATGGTATCTACCCCTTCTGCAATACAAGCTTCCAAAACTGCCTGTGATCCAGATAACTCCCTTAATTCAACAGACGCTGTTGAACTAAGTTGAAATGGCGTTTCTTTTTGATCGGCTTCTTTTACAATTGTACTCATACAAAAAATATTTAGGCTTCATCGGTTACACAACCAGCTGAAGCATCTTTAACAGATTGAGCATATTTAAATAATACGCCTTTGGTCACATTTAAAGCAGGTTTAACCCAACGCGCCCTTCGCTCTGCAATGATTTCATCCGACACTTTCAAAGTCATTTTTTTTGTGGCCACATTCAATTCAATGATATCATCATCTTCTACCAATCCTATTAAACCACCATTCACTGCTTCTGGGGTGATATGACCCACCACAAATCCGTGGGTTCCTCCACTAAATCGACCATCGGTAATTAAAGCAACCGACTTACCTAAGCCTGCGCCAATGATGGCAGAAGTAGGCTTCAACATTTCAGGCATACCAGGGGCACCAACTGGTCCAACATTTCGAATGACCACCACATCACCTTGTTTTATTTTACCACTGTTGATCCCTTCAATTAATTCGTGTTCACCATCAAAAACCCTAGCAGGGCCTTCAAATAATTCACCTTCCTTACCACTGATTTTTGCAACACTACCACCCGTAGCCAAATTGCCGTATAGAATTTGTAAATGACCAGTTGCCTTGATGGGTGATTCAATGGGTAGTATAATTTTCTGTTGCTCAAAATTTAAATCGGGTACATTCACTAAATTTTCAGCCAATGTTTTTCCTGTTACAGTTAAACAATCGCCATGCAATAAACCTTTAGATAACAAGTATTTCATTACAGCAGGCACTCCGCCATATTGATGCAAGTCTTGCATTAAATATTTTCCGCTGGGTTTAAAGTCTGCTAGTACAGGTACTCGGTCAGAAATAGTTTGAAAATCATCTTGTGATAAAGACACTCCCACACTCTTGGCCATCGCAATCAAATGCAATACTGCATTGGTACTACCACCCAATACCATAATGATGGTAATGGCATTTTCAAATGCTTTACGCGTCATGATATCTGAAGGAAGAATATTCTTCTCCATTAAAACTTGGATGGCTTTACCCGCATTCAAACATTCTTGTTGTTTTTCTATACTTAAGGCAGGATTAGAAGAAGAAAAAGGCAAACTCATCCCCAAGGCTTCAATAGCTGATGCCATCGTATTGGCTGTGTACATTCCACCGCAAGCACCCGCACCAGGACAAGCATGTTGAATGATTCCTTTAAAATCATGCTCATCTAACTGACCAGCTAATTTTTGCCCCAATGCTTCAAAAGCAGAAACAATATTTAAATCTTGTCCTTTGTAATGACCAGGTGCAATTGTTCCGCCATATACCATAATAGCAGGTCTATTTAACCTACCCATTGCTATTAATGCACCAGGCATATTTTTATCACATCCAGGTATCGCAATAATAGAATCATAATATTGAGCCCCACAAACAGTTTCAATAGAATCAGCAATAATATCTCTGCTCACCAATGAATACCGCATACCTGGAGTTCCATTGCTCATTCCATCACTAACCCCAATGGTATTAAAAATCAATCCCACCAAATTGTTATCCCATACCCCTTTCTTCACCAACTTAGCGAGGTCATTCAAATGCATATTGCAAGTATTGCCATCATACCCCATGCTAACAATACCCACCTGTGCTTTTTTTAAATCGGCATCTGTTAAGCCAATCCCATAAAACATGGCTTGAGCTGCAGGTTGCGTAGGATCTTGTGTAATGGTTTTACTATATCTATTTAACTCCATAATCGTTGCTATTTAAACTACACTTACAAAGGCTTTACCACCAATTGCTTGTAGGCTTGCTGTATTTTATAACTATTGGTTTCATTCCATTCTTTAGGAAATACATATTCATCCAATGATTTCCAACCAATTACTTCAGCAGCTGTGCCACAGAAAAATGCAGCATCTGCTTTTTTAATATCATCGATGGAATAAACCCCTTCTTTCACTTCAATATGAAGTTGCTTGCAAATTTCTAGCACGGTTGCTCTGGTAATCCCAGCCAAAATATGTCCGGGTTGAGGTGTATGCAGTATGCCATCCTTTTCAAAAAAAACATTCGCTCCAGGACCTTCAGCTGCGCAATCATTCATGTCTAATAAAAATGCTTCATCATACCCTTTTTCCTTGGCTTCTTGACTGGCCAAAATAGAATTCACATAATGCCCGGCTGCTTTCGCATGTATTTTAAATGCTTTAGGATTGGGACGTTGAAATGAGGAAGTCATGATTCTCAACAACTGATCACCTAAAAACGGTGCCATTTCCCATGCTTCAATAAAAACGAAGGATTCCGTGTTTTTTGCAAAACTCATATTCGCAGGCGCATATACAACAGGTCGTATATATGCATCTCCTAAATGATTTTGTTTTAAAACTTCATAAGTAGCTTCAATTAAAGTATTCGTATCAAATGAATAAGGGA
>JACCDH010235526.1_pt1 | contig 13637 bp, 11 predicted proteins | sample 7442481 | NCBI WGS metagenome assembly JACCDH01 (sample SAMN15323433, study PRJNA562643) | freshwater metagenome | isolation source: river surface water | place: USA:Blue River Watershed | collected 2017-08-15
CGAAACAGTCTCACTAATGCATTCCGGTGTGCCGGTTATCTATCAGGGTGCCCTGCGTCACCGCTCGGGGCTGGCGGAATTCACCGGGCGCCCAGACTTTTTGGTGCGCGGTGACTACGACCTTGAGTTTGTCAACGGAAAACTCACCGCCAAGCTTTCCAAAGATCGTGCTGGTTCCAAAAACGAGCATGGCAAATTGGGCTACATCGCTTGGGACGCCAAACTAGCCAGCTCTGCCAAACCCCACTACCTACTTCAGGTTGCTCTGTATGTTGAAGCTCTTGATGCGCTTGGCCTAAAGGCAAACGCCATGCACGGTCTGATTTTGGGCTCGCGCACTCTAGAACTCTTTGAAGAGGGTGAAATTGTTCCGGCGATGCGTCAAGCTCGCTCATATCTAGAGGCTGCCTTTGAGCAAGCGGCATCGGGTGATTTGAAAGGTTTTGAACTCAAGCACCTTTCGCTGCACTGTGAAGTGCAAAGCACCTGCTCAATTTGTGAGTACCCAGATCTATGTGCACACGATCGCAAAGAAGTAGACCACCTGGTTCAGATTGCTGGCATCAATAAGTCACAGATTGAAAAGCTCAAGAAAGCCGGCATCACCACAATGACTGCGCTTTCTGAAGCAACTGATGAACAGCGCCCCAGCGATTTTGTACCCGGGAGTTTTGACAAACTACGCAAGCAAGCAAAATTGCAAACTAGCTTTCGCCAAACCGGTAAACACTCTTTCTTAGTCGTCGATGACCCAGAGATTGGTGTTCTTCCACCACCGTCTGCCAATGACATCTTTTTTGACATGGAGGGCTTTCCCTACTTTGAAGAGAAGGGCGGGCTTGAGTATCTATTTGGCGCCATCACCCGCGACAAGCAGTTCCACGAATTCTGGGCACACAACCGCGAACAAGAGGCTACGGCCTTCTCAGCCTTTGTTGAGTTTGCCTTCAACAAGCTCCAAGCCGACCCAACTGCACACATCTATCACTACGCGCCCTACGAGGTAACCGCACTCAATAAGTTGGCGGCACGTCACGGCGTAATGGAAGCCCAGGTTGACTGGCTAATCACCCAGGGCAAAATGATCGACCTCTACAAAGTCGTCAAGGGTTCAATCATGGTTAGCCAACCAAGTTACTCAATCAAGAAGCTTGAGGCATTTTACGAATTTGGCCGCAAGAGCACTGTGGTTGATGCCGGTTCAAGCATTGAAGAGTACGACTACTATCGCCAACTTGCCGATCAAGACCCGGTTGAGGCCAAGCGGGTCTTGCAGACTATTGCCGATTACAACGAAGACGACTGTGTCTCAACGCTTGCACTCTACGAATGGCTGTCATCAATGCCAGGGGCGCACGCCAAGTATGAAGAGTTCCGCCAGGCGGTCGATAGAAAAAAAGCTGAGTGGGCCGCTGACCCAGATGATGAAGACAGCGCAACCAACAGAGCTGAGCGCGAACTAGCCGAGCTACAGCGTGCCACTGACCACATGGCTAAAGCAGTCGCCGACTGGCGCTGGGGTGAAGACAGCCAGGCGGATTATCGGGCAAAGATTTGGCAGGCTCTGATGCACTCCGTGCTCTACTACAAGCGCGAAGAAGTTATCACTTTCCGTGAGCGCTACCTACGTCGCGAGGCCGTAGACGAAACTTTACATGCCGATCGCAAGGCACTTGTGGTCACCGGCTGCCAGCGTGAGGCAAGTGGTTTTGATGGCATGCACCTGAATCCAACCGTGAAAATCACTTTGGATTACAACTACGTGTTAGACCCGGGGCAAACCCTGATGCTAAAACCGGGCACTGCAATTTACGTGCGCTTCAGTTACGGGGCAAATCAAAACGAACTTGATAAAGGCACACTGGTTTCGGTTGAAGGCAATCGCATCAGCTTTAAGCGTGTGACCACAATTGCCAACGCAAACTTTGAGCCCAACGCAATCTTCGAGGATTTGTTTATTCGTGCCGGTGGCAAACAAGATGCAGTCCGCGAGAACGCTCTTGGCTTAGCCAACGAGTGGGTTTCACCAATGTTTGAGGCGCCAACCGGAAACGCCACCTTAGATTTGCTGATGCGGCGGCCACCATCACTGATTGACGATGGCTCTTTATTGCCAGTGTCAGGCGATGACTACCTTCCGGCCGTTATCAATGCGGTTGAGCGCATGCACCGAACAGTGCTGGCAATTCAAGGGCCACCTGGGTCTGGCAAGACCTACCTAGGCTCACGGACTATCGCGCACCTGGTTGAGCAAGGTAAAAAGATTGCCGTGGTGGCAAACTCTCACTCTGCAGTTGAGAATCTGCTTTCCGGTTGTATTGAAGCCGGGGTATCCGGCAGCGCGATTGCCAAGCAACCCAAAAAAGAGGACCGCACACCAAGGTCCTGGACCACCCCATCGGGTTATTCAGTGATGAAGAATTGGCGAGCCAAGCAAAACGGTGGCTACGTGATTGGCGGTACCGCCTGGACCTTCTGCAGCAGTTTCATTTTGCAAGAGGAGTTCGACTACATCTTTATTGACGAGGCTGCACAGTTCTCGCTGGTCGACGCAATAGCCGTTGGCGGCGGTTCCACCAACATCGTGCTGCTTGGCGACCCCATGCAGCTAACCCAGGTGGTGCAGGCTGTGCATCCCGGCGGAGTCGACAACTCGGCACTTGGCCATTACATGGGTGACCAACAAATTCTTGATCAAGAGCACGGGTACTTCGTTGAGGTCACTCGGCGAATGCACCCCAAAGTTAATGCTCCGGTGTCATGGCTGTCCTACCAAAATCGTTTGCACTCCCACCAGGATGCCCACTCTCAACAGATCCCCGGGCTGAGTCCAGGCTTCCAACTTCACCCCGTTAGGCACATTGGTAATTCGTCACACTCCGCCGAAGAAGTTGAAGCGGTGCTTGCCCTAACGAAAAAGTATCTTGAGTTGGTAGGTCAGGACCAGGTTCTAATCGTGGCTCCGTATAACGCGCAGGTAGATGCAATTCGTAATGCGCTTGATGAAGTAAATCTCACTGAGGTGCAGGTTGGCACGGTTGATAAATTCCAGGGTCGCGAAGCCCAAATCGTAATTATTTCTCTAGCGGCTTCAACCTCTGACGATGCGCCCCGCGGCCTGGAGTTCCTGCTAGATCGAAATCGATTGAATGTGGCTCTGTCTCGGGCCAAGACAAACAGCTACCTTGTGTTTTGTCCAGACCTAATCCGCACCAGGTTCAACAATGTTGAAGACGTTAAGGCCATTAGCCGATTGGCCGGTCTGTTAAATTTCGCTGACGCCTAGCAACATACCAACTAGATAGGTTGCACCAACTGCGATGCCTCCAAAAACAAGTTGACGCAGGGCGCTCTTCACAAATGATTTGCGGGTGAATCTTGCCGAGATACCGCCGGCAAGTAGCAACCCAATCGCGCCAATGCCAAGACCTAGTATCAGCGAGTCGAAGCCCAGAATATAAGGAATCAAAGGAACAGCAGCCCCAGCCGCGAACATCGCAAAAGAAGAGAAGGCGGCAATCCAGGGTGACGGGTTTGAGTGTGGGTCTATGCCAAGTTCCTGAGTGATGTGCACGCGAGCTGCAACAGCCTTGTTCTCGTGAATTTCTCGAGCAGCCGCGGCGGCAGTTTTATCCGACATTCCCATGGAATTGAAGTGTCTAGCTAATTCGTGAATTTCACCTTCGGGATTTCTCTCGTGGGCTGCGATTTCAATTGCCAACTCTGAATGAACTTGTTCGTTAGCCGTCTTGACCGACGCATACTCGCCCAGTGCCATAGAAAAAGCGCCGGCAACCAAACCAGCCGAGCCGGTAACCAAAATCACCGGGGCCGAAGCACCTGCCGCACCAATACCAGCAATCAAAGCGATGTTCGACACCAAACCATCCATGGCGCCGAATACCGCTGCTCGCAACCAACCGCCGGAAATATCCGGGTGACTGTGATCGTAATCGTGCGGGTCGGCTGTTCTGATTTGATCGGTGTTTGGTTTCATCTCATTCATGAGCCAACCTTTGCTTCTGTCTCAGAGGATTGCTTTCCGGTTGATGCGTGCGCTGCCGCAATAGCCTTGCGACCCGATGGTAACAAAATAGCGGCTGCGGCAACAACCACCATCAAACCTCCGGTTGCAATTAGCAGGCTCTCAACCCGGAACACATCGGCCAGCGGACCAAGCACCGCCATACCAAGAGGCATGGCAACAGAGATCACTATGCCCACAAATCCAAACACCCGCCCTTGGCGCTCTAACTCAACCGTTTCTTGCAAGAGAGTCATAGCCGAGGTGAAGAATGCTGGCACCGCCAAACCAATAATGAAAAACAGCACGTAATACAAAATCAGGTTGGTGGTGAATCCAAGCGCCACCGCCAGCATGCCAAAGAAAATTGATGTTCCAATAATCAAAGAGATACGATTCACCTTTTTGGCAAACACAGCAATCAAGGCTCCACCCAAGGCCATGCCCACGCTGAAGGAAACTTCCAAAACTGTTAGCTTCCACACCTCAGTTCCAAAGTTTCTGGCGATCATAAGTGGTGACAGGTTTGACGGGGCAACTGTCAGCAGAAATACGATTGCAAAAATACCCATTACCCAGCGCACGAGGTCGTGAGTAAAGATGTAATTAATTCCGTCTTTTAGATCGGCAAAGTACGAAGGCTTGTCGGCACTCGCGGCACGCTCAAGAGTAGGTACCGCAATCAGAGTGAGCAGCCCAATTCCAATTACTGCAGTGATTACGTCAATAAAGAAAATGGCAACGATAGACATGTTGGCGTACACCGCGGCAGCAGCCACCGGCGCCAGAAGACCAAGTGCAGATTGAATGCTGCTGTTGATTCCATTGATGCTCATCAACTTATCTGTTGGCACAATCTGAGGTAGCAATGCTGAAACCGCTGGCATTTGCACACCGGCACCAACGGATCTAACCGCCATCACCAAGAAAATCAGCCATAGGTCATCGACTCCAGATAGCATCAACAGCGCAAGTCCCAGAGTGGCCAGAGCAATCACCGAGTCCGAGACAATGATCATGGCTCGGCGGTTGACTCGGTCTGCCCATACTCCGGCAAAAATGGAAACAATCGCCTGAGGCAAGAAGCCAAATATGGCTGCCAGCGCTAGAACTAATCCAGACTTGGTGGTGAGGGTCAAGTGCCACATGATTGCGTACTGCACCAAGAATGAACCAAACATTGAAACGGTTTGCCCGGTCATAAAAATGGCTACGCGCTTTTTCCACCCAGGCATGTTTGCGCTGGACTGACTGTCTAAGTCGGTCGCGGTGTCTGGTTGGTTTGTCGTCGCTGCATCCATTTGGATTATTCCTTTGGTAGAACTTTTAGTGTCTCTAGAGTTGGGTCGGCCACAAACGCAATACGCACTCCCATGTCGCGTGCCTTGAAAAGCGCGCTGAGTGCGGCTTGGGTGATTCGCTCGCCCGGGGAAAGCACCGGAACACCTGGTGGGTAAGGGCAAATCATTTCTGCAGACACTCGGCCAACCGCATCCTCGGCCGCAACAACTTCGTAATCAGAGAAGAATGCCTCACGCGGGGTGACTACAACTTCTGGCTCAATTGAGAACGCCGGCAGAATTTCAATCGGACGCGGCTCTCCACGGTGCGCCTCAACCGAGGCAATGATCTTCTTAACCAGATCGTTGATTCGGTCTGGGGTGTCCGCAAAGGTAATCATTGGAATGATCAGGTCACGATTTGCCATTTCAACATCGATGTTGGCTGCCAGCAGATCGGCTTCAATCTTGTTTCCATCGGCACCGCAACTACTCAGCAGAATCACGAGCTTCAGCGGGTCAATATATTCGCCGTCAATAACTTCAATACCGGCTGCAACTAGGGCTGCTCGGCCACGCTCGGTTGCTTCAATTACCGGGCCGATTAGTTCCTCACCGTGGCGCTCAAGCAGGGCCCGCGCGGCATCAATCGATGCAAGAATGCGACCAGACATTGAGGTGGTCTGGGTAGAGTCAAACATTTTGTTGAATCGAGCAAGATCAACGTACTCGTCTCTAACCAAAACAAATGACGCTTGCGAATATGAGGGCAATGTCTTGTGCGCTGAGGTCACCACGATGTCAGCACCTTCAGCAATCGGGTGGTTTGGCAGCTCTGGGTGGAACCCGTAGTGGGCAGCCCACGCAGCATCAACAATCAACGGAATTCCGGCATCGTGACATACCTTGGAAAGGCGGGGAATGTTTGACATGGTGCCCACATATGAAGGCTCACCAATTAGCACCGCTTTTGCGTCTGGGTGCGCAGCAATGGTTTCAGCCAATCTTGACGATGGCAGGTACTCCGGCAAACCGGTTGCCGGGTTGATCTCAGGCCGAATCCAAACCGGAACAACGCCGGCATAAACCATGCCCACCAAGACGGATTTGTGAAGCGTGCGCGAAACAATGACCTTGTCACCGGGTGAGGCAACTGCCATCACCGCAGCGTGATTTGAACCCGATGAGCCGTTTACACCAAAACGACAAAGTTCGGCGCCCCAAAGTTTTGCGGCGATCGCCTCAGCTTCAAGAATGAGCGAGGGTGAAATTCTGTGGGTGTGATTGCCAGGTAGTACTGGAATGTCACCGTCAACAATGGCACCGGTTAGGTCGGTGCGTCCCTTATGTCCAGGAATCTGAAATGGTGATCTGTCGGTCTCCATATCGCGGATCCACGCGTCTAGCAGGGGTGCGCTGGTTCGCAAACCCATTGGGTCTTTCGTGTCAAGAAGTGTGGCTGCGCCAAATGCGTGCTGAGGCAATATCCCGCCTTTCGGTTAATCGGCTTTTAGCCTAATGAAATAAACACCGATGACAAAGGGACCAGGTCTTTTGACCTGATCCCCTCATCGGAATTCTTGTTGTTCGAAGGTTTAGAACTCAACCTTGGTCACGTTGGTGTCTAGCAAGATGCCAGGACCAAATGTGGTTGAAAGTGCACCCTTGATTAGGTAGCGACCCTTTGAAGACGAAGGCTTCAAACGTAGGATCTCGTCCATTGCGGTAGCAAGGTTTTCACCCAACTGCTCCTTGGTGAACGACGCCTTACCAATGATGAAGTGAAGGTTTGACTGCTTGTCAATGCGGAACTCGATACGTCCACCCTTGATGTCGTTTACAGCCTTCGCTACATCTGGGGTCACGGTACCGGTCTTTGGGTTTGGCATTAGGTTACGAGGACCAAGTACCTTACCTAGACGACCAACCTTACCCATGAGTTCAGGAGTCGAAACTGCAGAGTCGAAGTCTGTCCAACCTGCGGCTACCTTTTCGATAAGTTCGTCTCCACCAACTTCGTCAGCGCCCGCAGCCTTAGCTGCATCTGCTGCAGCACCGGTTGCGAAAACGATAACGCGTGCAGTCTTACCAGTTCCGTGTGGAAGTGAAACAGTTCCACGGATCATCTGATCTGCCTTGCGAGGGTCAACACCGAGCTTGAATGCAGCCTCGATGGTTGAGTCGAACTTCTTTGAACCAGTCTCGCGAATAATCGCTACTGCTTCAGCTGGAGTGTATAGCTTGCCTTCTTCAATAAGAGCGGCGGCTGCTACATAAGCCTTTGAGCGCTTTGCCATGCTGTTGTTCCTTTTCTAATTGGTCACAGTTGTGGTCAACGTACCGCGCACGGTACTCCCACGACTTAGTGGATGAGGTTTATTAAGCCTCGGTGGTGATTCCCATTGAGCGTGCGGTACCCGCGATGATCTTTGCTGCTGCGTCAACATCGTTGGCGTTCAGGTCAGACATCTTCTGCTCGGCAATCTTGTAAAGCGCGTCCTTAGACAAGGTTGCAACCTTCACGGTGTGAGGAGTTGCTGAACCCTTTGCTACCCCAGCTGCCTTCTTGATTAGTTCAGCTGCTGGTGGAGTCTTTAGAACGAATGTGAATGAACGGTCTTCGTAAACAGTAATTTCTACTGGGATTACGTTGCCCTTCTGGTCTGCAGTTGCGTTGTTGTACGCGGTGCAGAACTCCATGATGTTCACACCGTGCTGACCAAGAGCTGGACCAATCGGTGGAGCTGGGTTAGCAGCGCCCGCCTGGATCTGCAGCTTGATCATTCCGGTGATCTTTTTGCTCGGTGCCATTTGATTTTTCCTTTTGTTTGTTTGGAAACTTTTAAATTCGTTTTATTGCTAGTTCAGTGCGCCAACCTGGTCGAAGCCAAGCTCCACAGGAGTCTCGCGCTCGAACAGTGAAACAAGAACAGTGAGCTTGCCGCTCTCTGGCTTGATTTCTGAGATGGTGCCAGGCAGACCAGCGAATGATCCGTCCTTGATCATGATGCTTTCGCCAACCTTGAAATCAATGTTGACTGGGATGGCCTTAGCCTTGCCCTTGACTGCAACGCCACCCTTAGCGGCAGTCTTTGCGGCTGCTTCTTCAGGAAGTACGTACATCGACTTCAACATGTTGAATGCTTCGTCTGGGCGAAGTGGAGTTGGGTTCTGTGAGTTTCCAACGAAACCGGTTACAGCAGGTGTGTGGCGAACCAATGACCATGACTCTTCGTTCATTTCCATGCGGATCAAAACGTAGCCTGGGATGCGAACTTTGGTGACCAACTTGCGCTGGCCGTTCTTGATCTCAATGGTGTCTTCCATTGGTACTTCAATCTGGAAGATGTCGTCTCCACCCTCGATTGCAAGCTTGCGGTTTTCAATGTTCTGCTTAACGCGCTTCTCGTAACCCGCGTAAGAGTGAATCACGTACCACTTGCCAGGAAGGCGACGAAGCTCCGCCTTGAATTCACGATAAGGATCGTCTGATCCGCCTTCGTTTACTTCGGCATCAATTGCTGCAACTTCTTCTTTAGCTTCAACAATTGCTTCTTCGAGCTCTAGGTCCTGCTCAAGTTCTGCAGCAGCGTCCTGCGCAAGGTCAGCAAAGTCTGCATCGGCCTCAGCAATTACCGCGTCAGCAGCAACGTCTTGAACCTCGGCCAATGCCTCTAGTTCGTCGCGTTCTGTTTCAGTCAATTCGATTTCCTTACTTAGAAGTTTTTAATGCGCTTGATTGTTAAGCCGTTGGGGTGAAGATGAACACCACACCCTGGTAGAAAATCCAGTCGAAGAACGAAATGATCAACATCACAACGACCACGAATGCCAACACAACTCCGGTGTAGTTGCGAAGCTCGGCCCAAGTTGGCTTGGTGACCTTCTTCAACTCACTTACAACCTGCTTGAAGAACAAGATGATGCGTGCGATGAAGTTGCGGCTTGAAGCCTTGTCGGCTTTAGCCTTTTCGACTACATCTTCTGAGACTTGCTCTAGCTCTTCAGCCATGCTCATTCCTTCTTCTTCGTTTAAGTACTGCTAGCAGGGCGGACAGGACTCGAACCTGCAACCCTCGGTTTTGGAGACCGATGCTCTACCAATTGAGCCACCACCCTTTGAGGGAAAATCTGACAACGCGAGCGGCAGTCATCCGGGCGTCAAAAAATTAGATAAATCTAAGAATTGATTAATTTGCCAGATTAGGCTTCCTGAGTTGTCAAACTCACTTCCTAAAGGATACCCGCCAGCGCCCAGTAATGCAAAGGGAAGTTGCCGGCACCGGTCATCGGTGTTGCCGTTGTAACCTTTATTCATGCCTGAATTCCCTCGTATCTCCAAGCGCATTGGCGCAATTGCTGAATCTGCGACCCTAAAGGTGGATGCCAAGGCCAAAGCCCTTCAGGCAGCGGGCCGCCCAGTCATCTCTTATGCAGCCGGGGAACCAGACTTTGCCACCCCGGCCCACATCGTTGAGGCCGCCGCAAAGGCAGTTCTTGACCCCAAAAACCACCGATACACCCCTGCGATTGGCCTTCCGGACCTACGCGAGGCAATTGCCGCCAAGACCAAGCTAGATTCCGGCACCGATATCACCGCGGCTCAGGTTGTGGTGACCAACGGCGGTAAGCAGGCCGTTTATCAGGCATTTGCCACCATCGTGGACCCGGGTGACGAAGTTTTGATGCCTACCCCGTTCTGGACCACCTACCCGGAGGCCATTCGCCTGGCCGGTGGTGTGCCGGTTGAGGTTTTTGCTGGCGCCGACCAAAACTACAAGGTCACCGTTGAGCAGCTTGAGGCTGCCCGCACCCCAAAATCCAAGGTGCTGCTTTTTGTTTCACCATCAAACCCAACCGGATCTGTCTACAGCCGCGAGGAAACTGAGGCTATTGGTCGCTGGGCTTTTGAAAATGGCATGTGGGTAATCACCGACGAGATTTACCAGAACCTGACCTACGACGGCCTAAAGGCAATCTCAATCACAGAGGCCGTGCCAGAACTGATCGACCGCACGATTTTCGTGAACGGTGTTGCCAAGACCTACGCAATGACTGGTTGGCGCTTGGGCTGGATGGCTGGCCCGCTTGACGCAATGAAGGCCGCCGGAAATCTGCAGTCGCACCTGTCTTCGAACGTTTCGAACATTTCACAAAAGGCAGCCCTGGCCGCACTAACCGGACCGCAGGACGAGGTACTTGCAATGCGCGACGCATTCGATCGTCGTCGCAAAGTTGCGGTTGCCGAGTTGAACAAAATCTCTGGTTGGAATGCACCGATGCCGCAGGGCGCTTTCTATGTTTACTCTGACGTGACCGGTTTGCTTGGTCGCGAGTGGGGTGGCAAAACCATCAACACCTCGCTTGAGCTTTGCGATTACATTCTTGATGCCGCAGAGGTTGCTCTGGTGCCTGGAGAGGCATTTGGCCCATCAGGTTACGTCCGTTTGTCTTACGCACTTGGTGATGCGCCACTGCTTGAAGGTATTCAGCGCCTACAGCGTCTGTTCAAGTAGCTCGCGCAAGCGTCGCATGCCGTGTCGACATAACTTATCGCCACGCCCTCTGCTCGCAAAAACTTTTCGGCTAAATAAAACCAATCAGGTTTGGTTCGGGCACCAGGTTGATGCCGAACTTATTTGAAACTCGCACCTGAACGTATTCGGCCAACTGCAAAATTTCTGTTGCGGTGGCTCCTCCGGTGTTCACTATTGCAAGAGTGTGCTTGCTTGAAATTGCCGCCCTAGACCCCGCAATCCTAAATCCTTTTTCAATTCCAGCATTTTCAATCAGCCAAGCTGCCGAAAGCTTTACGGTTAGTCCGTCATCTTCTTCTGACTCATACTTTGGCGCATCGTCAGGCAGGCCTCGGGCAACGCGATCGCTCACTATTGGGTTGGTGAAGAAACTTCCACAACTTACAGAATCCGGATCGTTCTCATCTAGAACCATGCCCTTGCGTGCGCGCAACTTTAGAACGCTTGCACGAACAGCTTCAAGTGAGACCTGCGCCCCCATGGCAACACCAAGATCAGCAGCAATCTGAGTTGAGTAAAGCGGGCGACTTAGTCCATCCAGTTTTTGTAACTCAAATTCAACCCAGGTAATGACGCCCGGACGGCCGCGCTTGATTGCACTTTCGCGGTAACCAAACTGCAAATCCTTGGCCTCAAGGATGGCAATCTCGTGAGTCTCGTAATCAACAAACTCAAGGCGCACCATGCTGTCACTTAGTTCTTGACCGTAGGCGCCAATGTTCTGCACTGGCGAAGCCCCCACTGTTCCAGGGATTCCACTCATTGCCTCAATTCCGGCAAGTCCAGCCTTTACCGTGTGGGCAACAAAGTCATCCCAGTTTTCACCGGCTTGCACGCGCACCACGACTCGGGTTTCGTCTTTGTTGCGCACAGGCTCAATGCCCATGTTCTCAACTTTTATTACGCGCAAGTTTTCAACGTTGTCGGCAACCACCATATTTGTTCCGCCACCAAGCAGTAACCAATCATCGCCGCTTCGCCAAACATTCAGCGTGTGTTCAATTAGATCGTCGCGCGTTTTTGCAGCGTAAATTTCGGCTGGGGTGCCGCCAACCCGCATTGAAGTTAAATCTGCAAGTGGGTGCGGGGTAACTGGTGTTGCCATTAGAGCTGAACTCGCGCCTGTGCTTTACCAAGAACCTTGTTTTCTTCAAAGACAGCCTCAAGATCAATTCGCACTACATGGTTCTCGGCATCAATTTCGCCAACTTTGCCGGTTACAACTAGTACCGCGCCATTTTCCGGATCAACCACAACTGGCTTAGTGAAGCGAACCTGGTAGTCAACAATCGATCCAGCGTTGCCAACCCAGTCAACCGCAACTTGAACTGCCGCGCCCATGGTCAACATTCCGTGCGCAAGCACGCCGGGTAGCCCAACTGCTGCTGCAACGTCGTCTCGGTAGTGAATCTGATTGAAATCTCCAGAGGCGCCTGCGTAACGCACAAGCGAATCGCGAGTCAGTAAAAATTCTGTGCTGCCAATAACTTTGCCAACTTCAAGCGCAGCGATATTGATGTGAGTCATTACTCGTCACCTCTGACCACAAGAGTTGAAATTGCAGTGCAAACCAACTCTTTGCTGACGTCGTAAATTTTGGTTTCAAAAGTCACCATCGAGTGGGCGCCAAGTGACTTCACACTCGCCACCTCAAGCTCGCTAACTAGTTCATCGCCAGCCACAATCGGGCGAGCGTGAATGAAGCGCTGGTCACCGTGCACTACGCGAGAGAAATCAATGTCTGCCTCCGGGTCATTCAAAACTGTTGCCAGTGAGCGCTCTTGAATAACAACCGCAAAGGTTGGTGGGGCAATCACATCGGTGTAGCCGGCTGCTTGCGCGGCGAACACATCCAGGTTCATTGCATTTGTTGACTTAACCGCGTGGGCGAATTCGCGAATCTTCTCGCGGCCAACCAGATAAGGATCTGTTGCCGGATACTTCTTGCCCTGAACGTTTGGATTTACCACTTCTTAAGTGTCGCAGTTTCTCTCATTAAACGAAAAAGCCCCGCTAGGGACTTGAGTCAGAAGTAGCTGAGGCGGGACTCGAACCCGCGACCCCACGATTATGAGTCGTGTGCTCTAACCACCTGAGCTACCCAGCCGGGCATTGCCTACAAATCAGACAATTGGTTGTTTTTGAAACGAGCCCCGAGCCAGGATTGAACTGGCGACCCCTTCCTTACCATGGAAGTGCTCTACCACTGAGCTATCGGGGCGTTTGTGCATCGGCTTCAAGCGCCAGGCACCAGAAGACTTTAGCACTTTTAGCGCGGTGCTGGCAAAAATATCTGCCCTGAAGCAGGTAAGCGAAGAGCGGTTATTGATTGATTGAAGACTGTATGTCAGCAATCATTTGATTCCAAATGACCTCTGGTTTGCCTTGACGACGAATGATTGCGATTTCAGAAGCACCCCAGGATGCCCAAACCGAACCCATAGCCGGAATCGCCGGCAACGGCTCAGCCTTTCGTCCAGCGTTTCCAAACCCTTGGACCACACGATCATCTTTTGCGGCGTCAAATGCGGATTTGTTTGCTGGCACTCTGCCGGTAACTAAAAATAATTCTTTCTGGTGCTCAGATTTAGCGACGTAATCCACGACAAACTTCTTTGCATAAAAAGCATCCTTTGAAGCTTTTGATACGTAAAAACCTCGTGAGCTCAAGAAGGAAACAGCTTCCTTACCCCCGACGGATGGAATTGAGTAGATGTTGAATTCTGCTGAGTCAAGGCCAAGCTGATCTTTAGCCCAAGGTCCGGTAATCCAACATCCCTTGCTGCCGCTCTTTAA
>JACCDH010475439.1_pt1 | contig 13635 bp, 15 predicted proteins | sample 7442481 | NCBI WGS metagenome assembly JACCDH01 (sample SAMN15323433, study PRJNA562643) | freshwater metagenome | isolation source: river surface water | place: USA:Blue River Watershed | collected 2017-08-15
ACAACATCCGCAAGTATTCCACTAACGTTGCCTCCTATGCTTATGCTCTGACTCTTCGCTTTCACGAGTATCTCCGTCCGACGTTAGAATCAACTGTTGAAACTTCTTCCTACTGGGAATTAATCGTGGACGACATTGATACCCAGGGCCCTATGGTAACGGTGAAAATTGCAAAGTTTTCCGGGACCCGGGTGATTACCACTGCTCACCAGGTTCCTCGCTGTCAAAATAATTGACGGCCAGCTGGGGTTATCCATTTGAAATTGGGTTTTTTAAAATGGCCCTGAAGTTGCGAACTAGGTATTAAACAAATGAAGGTGCATATGCGTTCACTCTTACTTTTATCTCTCGTCACTGTCTCAATCACTCCTGCGCTGGGGATGAGTACAAAGGAAAAAGTCAGAATGATCCTTTGGGTGAAGGGAATAAAAGAAACTCCCAAAACTCAGGTAACTCATGTCGTTTATCCGGAAGAAATCGAAAGACCTCTAAGAAAATTGTGATTCCCCCAATAGATGTCCTATAGTATGATAATCATACTATGAAGCGTATAGCGAATATTGGAAGTTTGCTGAAGAAGATTTACCGTGTGTATTCGGTCGAGCTCATAAAGGAGCTCCAGTCGCGCGGCTTCAATGATCTCCGCCCAAGCTTTCTTGAAATTCTCATGTTCCTAACAGAAAACGATGGTCCATCTATCAAACTGATCGGTAAGGCGTGCGGGCTCAAAAAGCAAACTATGACTTCGCACCTCAATGAACTGGAAAAGCGTGGCTATATCAAGCGCTCCGTTTCTGAGCATGATAAGCGCGAACAATTAGTCCATCTCACAGATTACGGCGAAAAGTTTAAGCTTAATCTTCTTCAAGTGACCAATGATCTTGAAAGGCAATACACCACGAAACTGGGTGAAGTTGAACTCGATCGCGTTGAGCTCATGCTCGACAATCTTTATCGCGAGCTGCTTGAGAATCAAAGAAAGGGAACGCTGATTTAAGCGGTTTCTTTATTAAGAATTTTGAAGCCTTTCCAGTGAAGATATCCCCCGGAAACGTTACTGCAATTATAAAATCCTCTTTTCACAAGAAACTCGCAGGCAAGAATTGACTTTGTTCCGTCTTCGGAAATGACGAAGATGGGAGTCGTTCTTGATTGAAGTTCAAGCGACCTCGAAGCGAACTCTTCCCACGGCATTTTAATCGCTTCAGGCAGAGTATACGTTGGTTCAAAGTCCACAGCACTCACATCGATGAGGATGAAGTTGTAATTCATATTCTGGTAAAGCTTGAATGCCCGGTCAGGAGAAAGATCCTGATATGTTTTTCCACTGAGGATGAAATCGTCCGAAATTTCTTCCTTGTTTTTCACACGAATAAGATGAGTACGATTAAGTTTCGTCATCGCCTGAATCTTGTTTTCAAGTTCAAAGACTTTGGATTCGAGCTTTTCGATTTCCTTCTCGAAGACCTGAAGCTGCTGAAAAATATTATTTGCGCGTCTCATGGATCACCTCTGGTCAATCATTCCTAAGAGTGATTTTACCAGAGGTGCCCCTACCTAGAAGAATGGGTAAATAGTGCCAAACTGAATACGATTCACGATCATTGTGGTCAGGATTGCGGCCGCAATGAATACGCATCCTTCATAAAAACCGTAGCCGTAGCTCTGGCGATCAATGTCCACTTGTTCCTCAAAGCCGCGATCTCCGCCAAGTTTAATGGGAAAGATGTAAACAAGACCCTTTTTAAAGATCGGAAATATGATGAGAGAGAGGATGGTTTTAAGCAACACCTGGATACAGTAAACAGTAATGTCGTAATGTTCCTGATCAAAGCAGCTGGCGATGATGATTCCGGCACCCAGAGAAAATCCACCGTACGAAAAGCATAACGAAAGATTCTGCTGAATGAGTAATCGGTTAAAGGTGAGTCGGGAAACAAAGGTGAAGTACTTCACTGAAAAACCCACGATGACGAGCATATAAAGCCACAGGACGAGGAGGATCACAAGTGAGTTGTCTGCTTCAACCATGACAGTCTTCGTGAGATAAGCAATGACGATCGCGTGACAGAAAGAAATTACGGCATAGCTCATGTTCTTTCTCTTCAAAATCTCATCGGTATAGTCAAAGTTGTAGAAGACGATACTTTCCACAATATACAGGGAAAGCAGATACAGAACGATAGAGATGGAGCCCCATACAGTAAAATGGAAAATGGAAAGAAGAAATCCTGATGTCTCATTGAAAGTAACAGAAGAAAATATGATCGCAATTCCAACAACTCGTGAAAAAAGATGAAGCGAGTCTGCAGGGTTTTCGGCTGGATTAATTTTCTTCAGCACTTGTCTTTTTACCGTCGGGTAAAAAATAACGTGAGCATAACGGTAAAGATAAATCATGAGGCAAACAAAGCCAGCAAGAAGAATCCGGATAATGAGTCGGTCAAAAATTTCGGCCATACTAGAAGTTTTCCTTAAAATATTCGATCAGAAGATCCTTCATGTTAACTTTCTTTGACCTATCGGCGTGAAAGAAGTGAGGGAAATTTTCTCGTGTTACTTTACCGTGCACACCAAACTCGTCTTCAACGCCGTAAAAAGGTTTGTTGTTCACTAGACTGCTCCTGAGACGCTGATAGTATTCTTCTGTCGGCCGCCATTTTCCCCAGCCAAAATACTTCGGAAAATCCTTGTATGCCTTCCAGAAATACCATTTCATGATGCCGGATTTGGTCTGGCGCCATTCACCATATTCACTCTGACCAATATATGCACTTCCGGGAGGAACCGGCAAAAACTCTTCTTTATTCTCAACTCGACGATAAAGTGACAGGCCAATGTTCTTGATATTCTTTTTCGCAAATTCACGGGATGTTCTCACGATCATTTCTTCAATGTTGTCGTAATTCGTAATCACCCGGTACTTCTGATAATACGTTTTGATGAGAAAACCTGTCGTGTGGGTATCCATCAGAATGACTGTGACAGTTTTGTTCTTCAATATTTTAGAAAAGGCTTTCTCATTCTGAAGGTACTGGATACCCATCTCAGAAGGAGAGAGGGCCTTCGCGAGACCCAGATAGCAAATAGTGAGCACAAGATACAGAAAGAACTTATACATGCTCACGATTGGATGATCTCCAGGACTTTCTTTTGATGAACGGCTGATAGTTCTTCAAAGTCACAATGTATCCGGTTCACAGCATGAGACTCACTGTATTTCTGGAAGAGATCTGTCGATTCCTGAATATTTTTGATCGTGCGATGATCACGTGAAAGAGCGGACTCACGCATGACCTTCATAGGATAGATTTGCTGAGGAGAGTTCGCGCTGTAGTACTTCGACAGACGACCTTTCGAAGAACACTTAATATAGTCGAGGTTCTCTGCCTTAAAATAAGTTTCGAGAGTCTCCATCTTGTCCATGTGAACAGAACCGAAGGTCTCGAGAATTTTTTTCGGGATATTATTTCTTACTACTCTTTGGGCCCAGGGATTTTTTGAATTTCGGAGAACCTTGTAGAGATAAGGGTCATCATGTTCAAGATAGGCTTCAATATCTGCCGGGATGGCGTATTCATTCCATCCACTCTGGAAATAGCGAAAAAGCATCTGCTCGAGGCAAACAGCGCGATAGTGAAAATATACCATCATAAACATATGAAAGCGCGAAAGGAGAAAATCATCGAAAGTGGAAATCGCTCTTTCGGATATACCAAGATAAGCATCATTGTTTTCAACGCAGATTTTTAAATTGTCGATGATCCAGTCGAGATCAAATTTTCCGTACGAAACGCCACAGAAATAACTATCGCGAAGGAGATAGTCCATGCGATCACAATCCATCTCTGAAGAGACAAGTTGGTGCATGAGTGGAAAATAATTTATTCCCTGAAGTGTAAAGTATGCTTTATCGAGGCAAACACCTGTCACAAGTTGCGCCACTGCTTCAGGATTCACACCGAAGGCGCTCTTTACACCGGCAAAAGCAGAAGTGAAGGACGAGTCCACAATAGACTTAATAGTATAATCTTCGTGTGTCGCTTGCCTGTCATTTGCTTCTGAGAAATGTTTCGGGAGCTTCAGCTTACTCATCATCGGCATAACCGATTCTGTCGAATGAGAAAGTGGAGCATGACCTATATCGTGGAGAAGGCAGCCAAGTCTTAGCGTTTCTTTCAGGCGAATAAATTCGGAACTTTGATTCCCCTTGAAGAGAGAATTAAAAACCATGGTGGAGACATTCATGACACCAATGGAATGCAGATAACGGGTGTGAGTGGCCCCAGGGAAAACGTACTCAGAAAAACCAAGTTGCTTGATGTTGCGCAGACGTTGAAAGAAGGGATGTTCTAATATTTCAATTTCAGCATCTTCGATCGGAATCGAACCGTGTACAGGATCTCTTACTTCCACATTGAACCCATTTTATAACCCCATCTTCGTCGTTGCCATCGTCGATCGTCGTTCGGCGTACATGAGTACGCTTTCACTCCTCTCTCCTCGTCGCCTTGAACCTGGGGTTATCTAATGCGTTCAAAGAAACATGATTAAGCGCGGGACTCGGGACTCGCGTCCTGAATTTCCTTCGCATACTTGTGGATCCAGCTCGCGATGTCACGCGATTCGAACATCGGTTTTCCGTCGATATACAAGCATGGAACTGTGCCTCTTCCAGTATCTCTCACGAGTCTCTCCTTGTAATGGGGATTATCGTTGATATCAAGAAGTTCAACCTGTTCTTCAAGACCGGTTGTACGGAGAGCAGAGAGAACAAACTGGCAGTAAGGACACTGGGGAAAGTAAAATAGCTCGAGTTTTTTCATAATCACCTCTCAAAACTTACCCTTAAAAGGGCCTCAAAAAAAGAAGGCTCCTTTCGGAGCCATTCTTGAGATTTAAATATCGTCGTCGTCGTCTTCCTCTTCTTCTTCGGGCTTCTTCTTCGGACCTTTCACATATTCGATGTCTTCATCCAGGTCATCCTCTTCCTCTTCATCTTCAGGAGAGTCGAGGCCTTCTTCATAGCCCCATCCGTATCCGTATGAAGCTTCTTCTTCATCTTCATCCGCATCGACTGGCTTCGCAGGTTCAGCGGTATCATCTTCTTCTTCAGCATCAAATTCAGCATCGAAATCGTCGCTAAGTGTGTCGCTCGTATAATCATCATTGATAGCTGCTGCGTGCGCTGGCTTTTTCGCCTCCACCTCAGGAACAATGACCTTCTTCTCTTTCCCAACTTTAGGTGCCGGTTTTTTTGGAGCAGCCTTAGCAGGAGCCGCTTTCTTTGCTGGCTTTGCCACGACTTTTTTCGTTACTTTTTTGGCAGCTTTTTTAGGAGCAGCTTTCTTAGTTACTTTCTTAGCTGCTGGCTTTTTAGCAGGTGCTTTTTTCGCTACTTTCTTAGTTGCCTTAGCTGGAGCTTTTTTAGTTACTTTTTTAGCCTTTTTCTTAGCCACAAAAGATCCTTTTGATGATGAAGGGGTGGATTTCAGACAATGACATTATAGGGGCTGCTGAGGCCTCATTTCAAGTCGGGAAATATTAATATCTGATTGCGTTTATATCCGCCCCAATAGCTTGAGCATCGAGGGGATTTCTATAGTTCTTTTGGGCGCGGTTTAGGGTCCCGGAAGTCTGAACGTTACCTTCAGAATAGATATTGAAGTTTGATGTCGTTTCATTCCAGGGTCCGCTTTGTTGGAGAGAACCTAATTGTACGAATTTGGTTGAGTAAAAATTGCGCCGCATAGTTTCATCATCCACGTTCGATCCAGGTATGGGATTGCGGAAAACACCATCTCCGTCCACCCCGGTATAGGACCCTGGCATATAGGCGGTATAGAGGGCATCGGTTCCCCTCTGCATTTTGGGATTATAAGAATAGTCCATTGAGTAATGAGAAGGAGAGAAACCAGTAGTGGTTCCGACTTCTGCAAAATATTTCCGAAGATTGGCGCCTAGAGTCTGCGGGCAGTTTGCGGGATTGGTCACAATGCTCCGATCTAAAGCCGAATCTCCGAAATAGAAAAAGAGAAAAGTGCCTGCGATGCTGTCACAGGATTTAATTGGTTGATTGGGTCCCAGAGCAAAGTCGATGTCCGCCACACCTTCAGCTGCTCGATCAAATCCCGGTTTCGCACCCTGAGATTCCGTCGGCAGATTATTACCCTGTTCACGGATCGTCATGGCAGCTTGGATCATGTTTCGCTTGTATTTCTGAATGCCAGATTCCTGCTTCCGTAAGAATTCGAAAAGTGTAGTTACGACCTCGTCTCCATTTTTCCAGAAAACATCTTCCTGATCCTGCGAATAAAGTGGCGCATAGATAGTGGCTTGATAATTTTTAAGATCGGTTCCCTCAACCTGTGGCCCTAAACCCGGAATCATTCCGATAGAATCCAGATTTTTCTCCTGATTAAGTTGTTCCGGAGTCGGAACAAGATAATTAGCAGTCTCATAAAGCGTCGGTGCTTTAATTCTTTTAAGTTCACGCTCCAGAATTTCCTGGCTGACATTCTCATTGAGCGCATCGCCCTTAAATTGCTGAAGCTGGAACTTACTAAAAAGACCAATGGGCCTATCCGCATCAACAGTCTTGATCACATTAATCTTTTCAGTCGCGATGGTATAACCATCGCTAGAAAATGGCGTTTGATAATCATAAACAAGATTCGGTAGCCCGAAATGAACATCGTCAATGTATCCACCAATTGGACTGTCCTGATCTTTTAACCAGAAATACTCGTTAGAGAAATTAATCGGTAGAGGTGTCCCCGGGGAAAACTCATCTATCTTTAAGGGAAGATTTGTCTGAACGTTATTTGTGCCGACAAAATCAAGTGAGGCGATGTAAGGCACGGAACGATATTTACCGGTGTCTGTTCTTCCCACGAAGAAATCACTATTCGGCGCCTGATAAAAAAGCATGGGTCCGATTCTTCCGCCGAATGGTTTTGCAGCTGAATAAGCAGTTAGCTTAACTGTGCTATCCGCGAAAGGATTAAACATTCCCACGAACTCTGCTTCACCACGAACAGCATAGTAGGTAACGATGTCGGGATTTTTATAGTATCCCATGGGATAACCTGGAACGGGCATGGCAACTTTCGTCACGTCACACGCACCGGAAATCGCAGTTCTTGTTTCTGGCGGACTAGTGCTTCTCGGAACGAAAGCATTGTAAAACGTTGCGTAGTTCACCATCTGAAGCTGGAGATCGAGATATTGCTTTTTATACGCGGCGATTTTTTCTTCTGGAACGAGAAGATAACTTGCGGAACGCTGGTTCCCCAGATCGGCTTCTTTTGGGGGAATCTCGGTGAGTGTAAAGGTATCTTTCATTTCGTTGTCGATGAGGTTACCGATATTCCGGTACCCGCTGTAGAACGCTTTCATAATTCGTTCGTTACCTGCGAGTTTCTGAGTTCCGATTTCTCCGATATCTTTCCCGCAAGAGATCTTTGTCTGGTTGCCTTTACTCGCACACACGCCGGTCGTTTCTGCGGGACGATTCACTGCTTTCTCGAGATTTCTGATTCTCATCGCGACTTCAACCGCCTTGGGCCAGGCGCCCTGCTTATCTGCGAGAATCTGCGGACCCTGATCAACGATCGTTTCCGAATCAATCGAGAGCACATTGTACGCCCATGTGAGATTCACGAGCATATTAAGTTTTGTCTGGGCAACGCAATCGAGAACTTTTGTGCTAATGAGTGCGTCCATGAAAGCACGTGAAGCTTCTTCTGCACCGGGAAGGTTACTTGATCCAAATTCCGGAAGACCCGGTACTGAATAACGTTTACATAAATTTGTTTTTGAACCGGCGATATGAATACAGACAGAGGGAAAGTTGTATGGATCGGCGTAAGTTTTTCCGTTGATCACATCTTCTGATTGTCTTAAGCGGTAACTAACTGCATCTCCTGGAATCGCGGAGGGATTTTCTACGGACTCGATATTGAGATTTCCCGCCACATAATATTTAAACATCCATTCTTTGTAGATATTCCGCATCTCCCAGTTGAGATAAGCAATCGTCGTGAGCTGTCGTGATTGAACAGCGGCACCCGAGAATGCGGCTGCGTCTGTGGCATTCTGGAGATTAATCTTCGCTTTTACAAAAAGACCCACGTTAATGACGAAGGCGATGATAGTGATGAGCACCACTAAAGAGGCGGAAAAAAAGATACTGATCTGACCCTTCTGACCACTTATCGGGGCCAGTTTGCAGGAGCGTTTTGTCACTGAGGAGGTTCTCTTCTTGTTTAACACGGTAGATTCACGTCCTATTATTTTGGTACGGCTCTTGCCTTGTGTAAAGCATCCCAAGGGTGCCGATCTTGGGTAGCTGCACGTTAGACGAATTCGGTGTTCCTCTCCCAGAAATCCCACCAAAAATTTTCCCACCATAAAATTTCACCACCCTAGGCATCGCGGGATGCCTAGAGGCTCGTCCAAAATCAGGGTGGAAGTATTTGCCGGGAAAGAAACCTGTGCCCTTCATGATCTAATATCCCTTGAGGAGTTCTGATGAAAAAAAACCACGTCCGCGATTGCTTCTGTGCCCTTTGCCGGACTCCCCGTAAGCTCCGCTATTCGCGAGGCTTGAGAGGCTCACACTACTTTCAGATTCTCATCCTCACATTGGCCACAACTGCTGCGACCTATCCTTGGTTCACCTGGAAAGGAAGCCTTTCTCTCCCCATTATATGGATGATCTTTGATAGCACCTATAAGTCACTTTACCGGAAAGACCTAAAGTGCCCATTTTGTGGCTTTGATCCAGCCTGGTATAAGAAAGATGTGAAATTTGCCCGCCAAAAAGTTGAGGATTTTTTGAAAGAAAATCCCGATAGTCCCGTTGCCCTAAGGGCCCGTACTGGCCAAAATTCATTTCAGAATCAGTAGTTTTTTTTCAGGTCCGCATTAAGAGTAAGCAATTCCAAAGATGTTTCCCTAAATAAATTGGCCTCAATTTTTCATAGCCGAGTAAGGCTTGGACAGGAAAATTTCTTTTCCGGCCAACACTTAACTGCGGTAAGAATGTCTTCATAGGAAAACCCTTACCAAAACCATTCGCAACCTATGCGACTAAGGAGAATTTATGAGCGTTAACAAAGTCATCCTTCTCGGAAGACTCGGACAAGATCCAGAACTGAAGTACACACCAGGCGGCTCGCCGGTTTGTAACTTCTCAGTAGCAACTACTGAATCGTGGACAGACAAAGCAGGACAGAAGCAGGAAAAAACTGAATGGCACAGAGTTGTTGTTTGGGGAAAACTTGCTGAGCTTTGTAATCAGTACCTCGCAAAAGGTCGCCAGTGTTTCCTCGAAGGCCGTCTTCAGACAAGAAGCTGGGACGACAAAGAAGGAAACAAGCGCTACACAACTGAGATCATGGCCAACACTGTTCAGTTCATTGGCGGACCATCTGCTAATAACGAAAGAACAACAGGTAACTCTGTTGATACAAGCTTCGCGCAGCCTGCTGCTCCGACTCAGGAGTATCAAGTTTCGAACGACGCTCACTTTGCTGCTGACGATATTCCATTCTAGAAAAGGTCCCCGCACACCTGAGCTCACTCAGGTGTGCGGGAATCCTTTTCTAGAACCAAAGACTATAAATGCATCCCCATTTTCCTAATCCCCATTCTCAAGGTTGTTTCTGGTTCGATTGGACCAATCTCATTGGTGCATCCGATAATGGTCTTTGTGAGGCCATGGCCTGTGGAATGATCGCCAAGCCTGCAGCCGCATGGTCAAACCTCGCGTATCTTGCGGTCGCTATTTATTTTTTCCAGCGCGATAAAAAACTTTCGCTCTATATTGCCCTCGTTGGAGTGGTGAGTTTTTTTGCTCATGCCTCTTCTCTTTATCCGGCGCTTTTGCTCGACCTCGGAACATCTTTTTCTCTTTTGGGTTGGGCCGTCTCAAGAAACCTCCGAAGAAAAAACTTCATTCCTTATGTGATCGGAGCCGGGATTTTTTCTGTCGTCACATGCCATTTGCTTTTGATGAATGGATTTCATTACCGATACATTTTCCCGGTAGGGGCCTTGATTGTTGTGTTCCTGGAATTTCAGGGGGAGCGGAAGAAAAGTAAGTATCTTCACATGGCCATGGGAATTCTCGCTCTGGCCTTTTTCTTTGCCGCCATGGATGGAAGCGACATTTTCTGTCGGCCTCAGTCCTGGCTTCAAGGACATGCCATTTGGCATCTCTTAACAGCTTTGGCCCTGCCATACCTGGAACGACATTACAAAGACTTGTCTTCTTCGGCCGAAATGGCCTAAACCCACAAAAGCATTGATCAAAAACTTCCTCCTTCCCCAAAAATTTTTGGGAAATGGTACAATCTTGGGATGCAAGGAAAGCAAAGTTTCTTCTCTGTCAGGCATGACTTGATTCAGCTCGATAAACCTATCAGCTACGATCTCTTTATCAATTCATCTGTCGTGAAGGGCAAAGAAAAATTCATTCGTATTTTTCCTACTGGCGGCACTCTTCATAAGAGTGAAGTGGATGAGTTTCAAAAAAAATATCATCAGCTTTACATTCCTGAAGAACAAAGGAAGTTTTATCTCCGGAGTCTTGTCAGACAGACAGGAGTGGATGACGTTCAAAAAGCGAATGTTATTAAGGATGCTGCTCTCGATTACCTTCACAATATTTTTGATAAGAACAAAGAATTCTCCACTGAGATTCTTTCACAGGGTATCGAAGGATGCCGTGAAGTCGTGGAGAATATGGTGGATGTTCTCGATCACCACAACATTGAGTCTCTTCGTGGGCTTATTGGAAATCTCTCATTTCACGATTTCTACACTTACGATCACTCGATTAACGTATCGATGTATTGTATTACGATCTACAAGGCCATAAATCCCAAGGCTACAAAACACGAGCTCATGCATGCAGGTCTCGGTGGCCTTCTTCACGATCTGGGAAAAATTAAAATTCCTACGCACATTCTGAATAATCCCGGAGGACTTTCCGACGAGGATTACAATGAAATAAAAAAACATCCAGACTTCGGCCTCGAACTCCTTCTGGGAGGACATTGCGTAGTAGACGGAAGCATCGATCTGAAAATCATTGCCCGGGTTGTTCATGAGCATCACGAGAATTTTGATGGCACTGGTTATCCTGCGAAGCTCAAAGGAAAGGAAGAGATCCATCTTTTGGCCCGTGTTTGTACCATTGCTGACTTCTTTGATGCCATTACGACCAAACGATCTTACAGCGAAGTTCTCTCCATTACCGATGCCATGAATACGATGAGAAAATTTCGGTTAACAAAACTCGATCCGGAGATTTTCGATGTATTTGATAGTCACGTCCGTTACGTGCGTGCGGAGTTTGCCCGCGATCTAAGACTCTCAGATTCTTTCGATCCCACCATTCCTTATGCCAAACTTCCGATCGAAGAAGTGAAGCATTTTGAGAAGGAAATGGACTTTGGGAAAATCAAAGTTGTTGATAAACCTCCCAAGAAGAAGGCCTGAATTTTCCTTCAAAGAGTGTCGATAGAACTACGTGCTTTTTTAATCGGAGTTCGTATGCGCTCATTAATTGTTCCAGCTTTCCTCGTGCTGCTTGGATGCTCGACCCCAAAGGGCCTCGATCCTGCCCGTCTCCCGGCCAATGATGAGATGGAGCTCGATACAATCATTCACGATGATCTCAATAATGATGAGATTGAAGATACGGTGAAACTCCTGCCTGCACCGGATAAGAGTGATTATCACGTGCTGGAAATTTCTCTTTCTCAAAAAGATTCTTTACTCAAAATAGAAAATAAGAAACTGGTATATGCATTGTCGAATCCAGGAGCGTCCTTAGAAAATCTCGACAACGGTTCCTTCAAAGTCATCATTGATCATTCCGGTGTCGGTCGATCGGCCAGTCTTCTGATGGGGGAGGGAGAGAGAAACAGCAAAGCCTTTAAGATGAAAGCTGATCGTAAAGAACTGAAGAATGTGAATTATGATTGGTTACCAAAGAAGTGCAAATTCTGAAGCTCTCACTTCTGTTTTTCAAAAAAAGACTGGATGACTTTAGGATCTGGTAGCTTGAGTTGCTGAGTAGGATTGAGACCTCGCACACTTCCATTATTTCCCGGAAAAAATTTCACAATGGCATTTTCCTTCTTAGAGTAAGCAAAGCCTCCGGCAGTGATGTGACTGAAGAAAATCAGATCTCCAATTTCCTGAACTCCACCACATGCGGGCGAGAAGAACATCTCTTTTGGGAAAGCAGTGAAACGCCAGGTGATTTCGTTCTTAACGGGGTCGAATTTTTCGACTGACGAATAAAAACTGGAAGCATCATTTACCCTATTATTAAACACTAGGAACTCGCCTTCTGGAGTTACCTGAACATCATGTAAATTACTCTTGAGCATGAGACTGCCCAGGCTCAGGCTCATTGAGTGTGGGTAGTCCAGATAATAAAGGACTCGGGAAAGGTCTGGTGAAAGAATAAAAATCCCATGTCCATTACCATTCACGATAACGTTACCCTCTTTCATCCAAGCATATTTATTTTGGTAAAGATTGTGAGGAATATCATAAATGCTATTGAAGTGAGAAATTTCTCCCGCTGCCTTTAAAAATACAATTTTGGAGTTTATTGGCGACCCAGCAAGCAAAGGGACATCTTTCTCGCTGAGAACACTAAGGGCCCCGCGACGATGAAGTAATTTGCCATCTAGAGAAATCACTAGAAAAATATCTTCTACGAATGTTTTCTTGTCCTTTGAGAAAATATCTGATGAAAGTGTGAGGATTTTTGATCCGTCTTGAGAAAGGTTCAATTGATGATGATAATGCCCTGGTAATTCCCAAAGGACTTCAAGTGCAGGAGAGAAACGTCTCAGTGAAGTGTAGGAAGCTGATAGAAATGAACCATCTGAAAGAAAAATGCATTTATTGCCGGGATAAAATTTCGGCTCCTGTCTGAGTTGGAAAAGAACACAGCCATTTTGAATCCATGGAGATTGAAGTTCTGATGGGATGCTAAATGATGATTGCCGGGAGAGAATACCAATGTCTGTCTTGTGAGAGCAACCTGAGAAAAAAAGAATGAGTGCAAGGATCCACATACTAATAAATAAGGTTCCCGAAGGAGCCTTTTTTTGTATCATTGTTGTGTTGCTGGAGTTGTTGTTGTGGGCGCAGTCGTCGGAGCCGCTTGCTCGGCTGGTGCCGGAGTCGTAGGCTTAGCATTGAGGTTTTCAGCGTCTGAGTTCAGAGGGGCCGCAACCGGTGCTTCGTTATCAAAGAGAGAGCGACGTGATTCGCGTGATTTAATAGTCGTAAGGATGATGGAGTTCACCATGAAGCCGATAGCAAGAGCTGTCGTAAGCTTCGTCATGAAGTTCCCTTTAGCAGAGCTCGAGAAAACAGCTTGAGAGGCACCACCGCCACCCATAATTGCTCCCGTCTCAGCACCTTTCCCGAATTGGAGAAGAACTGTGACAATGAGAAGGATGCAAATAACTACGTGGATAACAATCAAAGTCGTAAGCATAAAATTCAGAACCTTTTTCTGACCTCATCTTCGTCGTTGCTTTCGTCGCTCGTCCTTGCGACGTACTTCCGTACGTCTCTGTCCTTGCTTCTCAGCGCCTA
>JACCDH010200576.1_pt1 | contig 13633 bp, 13 predicted proteins | sample 7442481 | NCBI WGS metagenome assembly JACCDH01 (sample SAMN15323433, study PRJNA562643) | freshwater metagenome | isolation source: river surface water | place: USA:Blue River Watershed | collected 2017-08-15
ACTGCCCGCGTTCACATCGCCGCCCAGACCGGGATAGATAAGGACCTGACCAAGGATCGTAACCCCGCTGCCGCGCAGCGCATGGGCGGCAGCGGCGGCCAGATTGGCCCCGGCGCTGTCTCCGGCCAGCACGACGGGCCCCTGTGTTGCCAAGGCGCGCACAACCCCGCAGGCATCGTCAAAGGCGGCCGGGTGCAGATGCTCGGGCGACAGCCGGTAATCCACCGCCACCACCGTCAACCCGGTGCGGGCGCGGATCTCGGCGCAGACGTCGTCATGGCTGTGCAGCCCGCCCACCACATAGCCGCCGCCATGCAGATAGATCACCACGGGACCCGCCCCCGGATAAATCCGGCACGGCACCCCTGCCACCGCCTCATCGCGCGCCGTCACCCCCGGCGGATAGCCTTGAAAGAACACCCGGCACATCCGGTCATAGATCGCGCGCTGGTCGGCGATGGTCAGCGAGGCGGTGTCTGGCGGGTATGAGGCATTGGTTGCTTCGATGAAGGCCCAGGTCGAGGCATCGATAAGGGTTTGGTAATCTGCGGCTGTCATTCTGGTGTCCAGGACTCACACCGATCAGGCTGATCGGTCTGTTGCCATCATGGCGACAATGCCGGAACCCGGCAATGGCCAAGCACTGGCTGTCAATCACCCCAGAACTGCCGGGAATTGTGCCAAATTTGGGCACAATTAACCGTTAATCACTGTCCAAGGGCAACAGAAGGACCACCGAGATGACGCTCTTCAACGCAGTTGATCCGTTTTCGGCCACGGTCGTCGGCTTTGGCGTCCGCACGCTTGTGATTTCAACCGAACCGACGCACGGGCCGGTGTCGCGCAGGCTTTCGGGCATGGGCTGCCATATCGAGATCTGTGACGAGTTGTATTTCGCCCTTGATCGGGTGCTGGATGGCCCGCAGGACTTTGAACTGATCGTGATCGACTGCGACAGCATCGGCGGTCTGGCCCAGGGTCGGCGCGCGCATATGCTTCTGAAGGCAACCGGCCGTTTCACCCCGGTGATCCTTGTCAGCAGTGAATGTGTCGAACAGACCTTCCCCTGCAACCGCCATGAGGCGACCGAACTGCGCGCGCCCCTAAGCGCGGTTTCGCTGCGGGTGGGGTTCGAACATGCAATGCAGGAACGGCTGTTGATGGCCCGCGCCAGCTAGGACGGCCAGCGCAAGCGGCACAACCTGTGTGCCCCGCATCAAAGAATCGGCTGACCGGCCCTCAGGCCAGCGCCAGCCAGACCGTTTATTCCGGCTGTCACGGCCAGCCCCTATGTCCAGGATAACCGCACGACCCTGCTTCATGCCCCGCAGGCCCGCGCCATCCAAAGCGCTGACATGAACGAAAACACCCTGTTTGCCGCCCTCGTGGGCGATCAAGCCGCAGGCAGGATCAGGCGTGTTCGGCCTGCAACTCTGGTTCGGGGCGGCGGGTCGACATGGCCAGCCCGATAAGGCTCAGACCCATGGCCGCCCCGGTTGCCGACCACAGGCCAAGCGCAAAGATCCAACCCGCATCAAACGCGATCAGCGCAAACAGGGCCGAGACAAAACCCGACATGCCCCCGAAGATCACCGCAACACTTGCCATCATGGCCTCCAAAGACCGGATCAGACTGCCGACAAACCCCTTGTCAGACACAATTGGGGCAGGAAGGTGGCGAAAGCGGGGTCTGTTTGTGCCGCGCTCAGAACCGGCGTCGGGCGCGCAGGGCGGCCCCGATGGTGCCGTCGTCGAGGTAATCCAGCTCACCCCCGACCGGCACGCCTTGGGCAAGGCTGGTAATCTGCGCGCCGCTGCCGGCCAAGGCATCGGCGATGTAATGCGCCGTGGTCTGGCCATCGACAGTGGCATTCAGAGCGAGAATCACTTCGCGCACGCCTTCATCGGCCACACGTGCGGCGAGCCTTGGGATGCCAAGTTCATCCGGCCCCACCGCATCCAGCGCCGAAAGGGTGCCGCCCAGCACATGATAACGCCCCTTGAAGGCCTGACCCCGCTCCATCGCCCAAAGATCGGCCACATCCTCGACCACACAGATCTCGCCCGTGGCGCGCGCCGGGTCGGCGCAAATCGGGCAGATGTCGGCGGTGCCGATATTGCCGCAGACCGCGCAGTCGCGGGCATTGAGCGCCACCGTCGCCATGGCTTGGGCCAATGGGGCCATAAGCTGCCCCCGCTTTTTCAACAGCGCCAGCACCGCACGGCGGGCCGAGCGCGGCCCAAGGCCGGGCAACCGCGCCATCAGCTCGATCAGCGCCTCGATGTCGCGGGTGCCATCCATGGATCAGAACGGCAGCTTGAAATCGGCAGGCAGGCCAAGGCTTTGTGTCAGCTTGCCCATTTCCGCCTGCGTGCGCGCCTGCGCCTTGGCCTGGGCATCGTTCAGCGCGGCAAGGATCAGATCCTCGACCACTTCCTTCTCCGACGGCACCAGGATCGAGGGGTCAATATCCAGCCCGGTGATCTGGCCCTTGGCGGTGGCGCGCGCCTTGACCAGACCGGCCCCTGCCTCGCCCACCACGACGATACGGGTCAGTTCTTCCTGCAACTCGCCCACCTTGGCCTGCGCTTCCTGCGCCGCCTTCATCATCTTGGCCATATCGCCAAGCCCGCCCAAACCCTTCAGCATCTGGTCACCTCGTTTGCTTGGCCCACAAGATATGCGCAGGGGGCGGCAGGATCAATTTCTTCGAAGAAATCTGCACATCTTTTCGAAAAGATGTGTTGGTCGGCCTCAGGAATCCTCGAACGGGTCCCATTCATCCTCAACCTCGGGCAGGGCTTCGGCCTGTGCCGCCGCCGCCATCGCCTCGGGCGTGCGGATGTCGGCGATCTTGGCGCCGGGAAAGGCCGCCATCACCGCCTGCACCAAGGGGTTGGTCAGCGCCTCGGCCCGTGCCGCGTTTTCTTCGGCGTCGCGCTCTTCGGCCAGCGTCGCCGCGCCGCCCTCATTGACCACCGAGATGCCCCAGCGCATCCCCGTCCAGCCCTGCAGCCGCTGCGACAGCCGCGCGGCAAGGTCGGGGCGGGCCAAGGGGCTGGGCTGAAATTCAATCCGGCCCGGGGCATAGCGCACAAGGCGAACCCCATCCTCGACCTCTTTCAAAAGCAGCATGTCCCGCTTGTCGCGGATCAGATCGACCACATGCTGAAAGGTCGGCAAAGGGGTGGCCGGCGCCTGGGCGAGGGCGGTCGCCTGGCCGCCCATCATGGTTGGCCCGCGCATCGGGGCATGGGAAGCCCCCAACATCGGCGCATGCACCGTGCCGCCGTAATTGCCGCCGGCAGGCGCACCACCCGCCATGCCACCACCGGGCGAAGGGGGCGGGGCGGCTTGCGATTGCAGCTTTTTCACCAGCGTTTCGGGGTCGGGCAGGTCGGCGACATGGGTCAGCCGGATCACCGCCATTTCCGCCGCCATCATGGCGTTCGGGGCCAGTGCCACCTCTTCAATGGCCTTCAGCAGCATCTGCCACATCCGGCTTAGCGCCCGCATCGGCAGAGCGGCGGCCATCTCGAGCCCGCGCGTGCGTTCCTCGGGCGGGGTGGTCGGATCTTCGGCAGCAGCGGGGGTGATCTTGATGACCGAAATCCAATGGGTGATCTCGGCCAGATCGCGCAAGACCGCCATCGGATCGGCCCCGTCGGCATATTGCGCGGCAAGTTCCGCCAGCGCCTCGGGTGCGGCGCCGCGCATGATCATCTCGAACAGGTCGAGGACCCGGCCCCGGTCCGCGAGCCCCAGCATGGCGCGCACCTGATCGGCGGATGTCTCGCCCGCGCCATTGGAAATCGCCTGATCGAGAAGGCTGGTCGCATCGCGGGCAGACCCCTCAGCCGCCCGCGTGATCAGCGCCAAGGCCCCTTCGGTGATCTGCGCGCCTTCGGCCTTGGCGATGCGCGACAGCAGGCCCATCATCACCTCGGGCTCGATCCGCTTCAGGTCAAACCGCTGGCAGCGGGACAGGACGGTGACCGGAACCTTGCGGATTTCCGTGGTGGCGAAGATGAATTTCACATGGGCGGGCGGTTCTTCCAGCGTTTTCAAGAGCGCGTTGAAAGCCGCCGTCGACAGCATGTGAACTTCGTCGATGATATAGACCTTGAACCGCGCCGATGCGGCGCGATAGTGAACGGAATCAATGATTTCGCGGATGTCACCGACGCCCGTCCGGCTGGCTGCGTCCATCTCCATCACGTCGACATGACGGCCTTCGGCAATCGCACGGCAGGGCTCGCACTGGCCACAAGGCTCGGTCGTGGGGCCGCCCGTGCCGTCGGGGCCGACACAGTTCAACCCCTTGGCAATGATCCGCGCCGTGGTGGTTTTGCCGGTGCCGCGGATGCCGGTCATGATGAAGGCATGGGCAATTCGATCGGCGGCGAAGGCGTTCTTTAGCGTGCGCACCATCGCCTCTTGCCCGACCAGATCGGCAAGGGTCTCGGGACGGTATTTCCGCGCCAGAACCTGATAGGCTTGCGCCGGAGCGGAATTTGCGGCCTCTGTCATCATGCCTCGCGGGATTCGTGCGGGGCCAAGACTAGGCGCTTGGGGGGCTGAGGTAAACCGGCGATGCAGGTGGCAGAGATTGCGGCGACGGGCGGGGTGTTGGGCCTGTGTCCGATGCCGGGGCGGACGGGGGATTATGCGGGCGATCTGGCGGCGGTGCTGGGCTGGCGGCCCAGCCTTGTGGTGACGCTGGCCGAGACGGGCGAATTGGCCGCGCGTGGCGCGGCGGGGCTGCCCGCCGATCTGGCGGCGGCGGGGGTGGACTGGCTGCATTTGCCGATCCCCGATTTCGGCACCCCACCTGCCGGTTTGCGCCGCCTGTGGCCCGAGACCTCGGCCCGGCTGCGCGCCAGCCCGCGCCTTCTGGTGCATTGCATGGGGGGCTGCGGGCGGTCAGGCATGATCGCGCTGCGCCTGATGGTCGAGGCGGGCGAAGCACCGGAGCCTGCCCTGACCCGGCTGCGCGCCGCCCGGCCCTGCGCGGTGGAGACCAAGGCGCAGATGCGTTGGGCGATGGGGCTGGACGCCCCAAGCCATTGGCGCGAAGCTTAAGAAAACAAAGGAGATTTCCATGGCCCGCATCGCCATTCTGACCGTGTCTGACCGCGCAGCCCGCGGCGAATACGAAGACCGTGGCGGCCCTGCGGCCGAGGACTGGCTGCGCCGCGCCATCACGACGCCCATCGAGATCTTGCGCCGCATCACCCCCGATGGCCGGGCCGAGGTTGCTGGCGCGCTGACCGATCTGGCCGACAGCTGGGGCGCGGACCTGATCCTTGCCACGGGGGGCACCGGCCCTTCCCCCCGCGACCAGACGCCCGAGGCCATGGCCGATGTCATCGCCTTTGACCTGCCCGGCTTTGGCGAGGCGATGCGGGCGGCCAATGGCAAGGTGGTGGCAACCGCCATTCTGTCGCGGCAGGGGGCGGGCGTGCGGGGCCGCACGCTGATCATCACGCTGCCTGGCAGCCCCAATGCGATTTCCACAAGCCTTGAGGCGGTGTTTGCCGCCGTGCCCTATTGCCTTGACCTGATCGGCGCGGCGCGGATTGACACCGACCCGAACATCATCAAGGCGCACCGCCCCAAAGGCGCCTGACGCCTGCACGCGGGTGGTGGGGCCAGCGTCGAAGCCTTCGGCGAGGGTATTTGGGCCAAGATGAACGGCGGGAGTTCAGGCGCCGAGCCCCTCAGCCTTGAGCAGTTGCACGCCGTTGATCTGCCAGCCATCGGGTGTTTCGATCATCTGGTAGTCCAAGAGATGGGTGCGGCCCATCTGGTCGGTGATCATCACCCTTTGCCACAGGTTGCCGGACACTTCGCGCAGTTCCAGCATCTTGACCGCGCCGGGGCGGTGAACCATGGGATAGCCTTGCGTCACCATGCGGCCGAAGTTTTCAGGGTTGCCGAAAATGCCCTTGATGGTGGGCGAAGCATAGGTGAAGGCGGTTGCGAAATCATCGGCCTGAAAGGCCTGCAACTGGCTTTCGATGGTGTTCTGGATAGGACCCTCCTGCGCGGTGGCAGGAAAGGCGAGAAACAGGCTGGCAATCAAGGCGCGCATGAAAACCTCCTCGTGATGAAAGGAGAACATAGCGCGGTTACCAAAAAGGAAAGAACCGGGGCGCAGCCGCGCCCCGGGCTTTCAGGATCACGCCTTGGCGACCAGCTCGCCCGCAAGCCCCTTGTCGATCAGCGCGATGGTTTCCGTCACGCCGTAAAGCGCGATGAAGCCGCCAAAGCGCGGGCCTTCGGAGGCGCCCAGAAGCACCTCGTAAAGCGCCTTGAACCAGTCGCGCAGCGGTTCGAACCCGTGGTCCTTGCCGACGGCAAAGACCATGGATTGCAGGGCTTCGTCATCAAGGCCCCCATCCCAGGCCGCCAGCCGCGCACGCAGGTCTGCCATCGCCGCGCGCTCCTGCTCGGTCGGCAGGCGGAAGGTGCGGGTGGGCGCGATCTTGTCGGTGTAGTAGCGCACGGCAAAGCCTGCGGCGGCGTCAAGATCGGGGTTTGCTTCGGGGGAAGCCTCGGGCGCATAGCGCTTGATGAACCCCCACAGCCCCTTGGCATCTTTGGCCCCGGCGACCGAGGCAAGGTTCAAGAGCATCGAGAACGGCACCACCATTTTTGATGCGGGCGGGTTGCCGTTGTGGATATGCCAGACCGGGTTATTGGCTTGGGCGTCAATGTCTTGGGTCGGATAGGCGCGCAGTTGCTGGTGGTATTCGTCCACCGCGCGGGGGATCACGTCGAAGTGCATCCGCTTGGCGGTTTTCGGCTTTTGATACATGAAATACGAAAGCGATTCCGTGGCCGCATAGGTCAGCCATTCGTCAATCGTCAGACCATTGCCCTTGGATTTGGAAATCTTCTGGCCCTGATCGTCCAAGAACAACTCATAGGTCATGTGGTTGGGCTTGCGGCCACCCAGAACCTCGCAGATGCCGTCATAGATCGGGGTGTTGGTGGAATGGTCCTTGCCATACATCTCAAAGTCCACCCCCAGCGCGGCCCAGCGGGCGCCGAAATCGGGCTTCCATTGCAGTTTGACATGGCCGCCGGTGACGGGCAGCGTCCATTCGCGGCCATCCTCATCATCAAAGGTGATGGTGTGGTTCTTGGCGTCCACATTCTTCATCGGCACATAGAGAACGCGGCCGGTTTCGGGGTGGATCGGCAGGAAGCAGGAATAGGTCTGCTGACGCTCCTCACGCAAGCTGGCCATCATGATTTTCATAATGGCATCATAGCGTTCGGCGGCAAGGCGCAGGGTGTCGTCGAACTGGCCGGACTTGTAGAAATCGGTCGCCGAGATGAAATCATACTGGAAGCCGAAGGTGTCCAGAAACCGGCGCAGCATGGCGTTGTTGTGGTGGCCGAAGCTTTCGTATTGGCCATAGGGGTCGGGCACGCTGGTCAGCGGCTTTTGCATGTGCTGGCGCAGCATGTCCTGTTGGGGGACATTCTCGGGCACCTTGCGCATGCCGTCGACGTCGTCGGAAAAGCAGATGAGCCGGGTGGGGATGTCGGAAATCACCTCGAACGCGCGGCGGATCATGGTGGTGCGGGCCACCTCGCCGAAGGTGCCGATATGGGGCAGGCCGGACGGGCCATAGCCTGTTTCAAACAGGACGTAACCCTTTTCGGGGTCTTTCTTTTCATAGCGTTTGAGAACGGCGCGGGCCTCTTCGAAGGGCCAGGCCTTGGACTTCATCGCGGCATCACGGAGCGCGGTCATGATCAGTTCCTCAAACGCCGCCGACCCTGTGTCGGCTGGGCTTTCGTGCCATATTGCCATGCAGGCGGGGCGTCAATAATCTTGCCGCAGATGCAAAGGGAAATGGACATGTCTGATACGGCGCCGATGTCGGCACAAGATGCCCTGGTGGCGGTGATGGTGGCGGCGAGTGCGAGCGATCAGAACATCCGCACCGCCGAGCTGGTGGCCATTCAGCGCATGGTCAATCATATGCCGGTTTTTGCCGATTATGACGCCGACCGGATCCGGCGGGTGAGCCAGATTGTCTTTGATTTGTTTGAAGAAGAGGACGGGTTGGATGCCCTTTTCGGGCTGATCCGCGAAGCTTTGCCGCAGCGGTTGAACGAGACGGCCTATGCCTTGGCCTGCGATGTGGTGACGGCCGATGGCAAGCATAGCCAGGTCGAGTTGCAGATGCTGGAAGAGGTGCGCGAGGAATTGGAGATCGACCGGCTGCATGCGGCGGCGATCGAGTGGGGGGCGCGGGTGCGTCACATGACGCCGTGACCTGCCGAGCCTGTGGCTTTCTTTGAAATCGCCAGCGGGGTGCTGTCTGGCCCCCGTCTGGCCTTCGTCGGGTTTGCGTCGGGCATCCGTCCCGACATCTGACAGGCGGGTATGGCGGGGACCAAGCGGCGCGATTCGGCTGTTTGCCCCGCCTTCGCCCCCGCCTTTGCCTCTGCCCTGCCGATGCTGTCAGGGTCGGGGATGTGTCAGCCCGGCGCGGGTGGCGCCGTCGATCAGGTCGCGCGCCAGATGGTGCGCCCAGCGGCCCGTGGCCTGCCCGACATCGGGCACCTGCACCACGGTGCAGCCGGCACGGTGGGCGGCCTCGGCCCCGGTTTCACTGTCTTCGAACGCCAGGCAGCGGTCGGGCGCGACGCCCAGACGGCTTGCCGCCAGAAGATAGGGTTGGGGCGCGGGTTTGGGTGAGGTGACATCGGCCAGCGTCACCACCACGTCGAAATAGGCGTGAAGCCCGGTGCGGCGCAGTTTGTGATGCGCCTCGTCATGGCCCGAGGAGGTGACCAGCGCCATGGGGCGGTGGCGGGCCGACAGAAGTTCGAGCGCGCCGGGTTTCAGCGGCAGGTCGCGGTCGATCTCGGCCACGAAGGCACGGTGCCAGTGGTGTTGCAGCGCCGCATGGTCAAGCGTCGGCAACGCGGCGCCGATGATCCCGGCGGCGGTGGGCAGGTCGACGCCCACAAGGCGCTGCATGAATTCGGGCCCGACGGGGTGGCCCAGGGCGGCAAAGGCGGCCATGCCGGTGGCCATGGCGACGGTTTCGGTGTCGATCAGCGTGCCGTCTAGGTCGAACAGGAGGGCGTCATAGGGCATGGCGGGTCCGGGGAAGGGGGCTTTGGCCTGAGGGTTGTGAGGGGATTAGCCGATCACAGGGGCAGGCGAAAGCGCAGAAAGCCCGAGGGTTGCAGGCCGATGGCTGTCAGCCCGGAAAGGCTGGCGGGGCGTTGGGCGAGATGGGCTGCCGCCCCCGGCCCGCTGTCAAGGATCACCGAGGTGCCGGGCATCGGGGCAAACCGCCAGTCCGACACGAGCGCGCCCGGCCGCGCGTCTGCGGTGCGGATATGGTCGTGCAGCACCTGCCGGATGGGGCGGCTTTCCTCGATCAGGACATCGGTGGGATGGGTTCCGGCAAAGCCCGCCCCACCTCCGGCGCGGTAGCTGTTCGTCGCCAGAACAAAACGGTCGGCGGGCTGCACTGGCTGGCCCCGGTGGCGCAGGTCGCGGATGCGGCAGGCGGTGGGGGCCACGAGATGGCCGAAGTGGTCGTAGCGGGCGGGTTGCGACAGGTCGATGGCAAAGCTGAGCCCGTGGATCATGTCGAAATTGTAGGAGGGGAAGGCCGGGTCAACCAGATTGGCATCGCGGCTGCCGGGGGCGATGCTGTGAAAGAGGCTGACCGAGCGTTCGAGCCAGCGTGCAAGATCCGCCCCTGTCATCCGCAGGGCCACCGGGCTGTTGGGGTGGATGTACAGATCGGCGACATGGCGGGTGGTCAGGGGGCCGGGGGGGATGTCGGTGTAGTTCATCGGCCCGCCGCGACCGCCCGCCTTGAATGGCGCGACCGCGACGAGAAGCGGCCAGTCGGCCTCAACCCGCCCAACCAGAAGCCGCCGCATGTTGGCGGCCTGCGCTTCGGCCAGCAGGTCCTGCACCGGGGACCAGCCGATTAGCGCGAAGTAAGAGTGCAGCGCGGTTTCGGTGCTGCCGATTGGCTGGCTGGCGGCGGCGCGCATGGCCGTGACATCCGGGGCGACAAGCGCGGCCAGCGCGGGGTCGGGCTGGACAAGGGCGCGCAGCCGCCCCTCGGCCCCGCTGCGCCGGGCGACGGGCCGCAGCGACGCGCGGGCGCCGTCAACCTGCCAGCCGGTCGGGGTCTGGCAAAGGTCAAGATCGAGGACGCCCAGATGCGAGCCGAAGAACCCCGGCATCAGGATGGGTGCGCCCCCGAGCGCCCCCCTCGGCGCGGGAGCCTGTGCGGTCCCGGCCTCGGGGTCGGGGAAAAGCTGATGGGTGTGGCCGGCGATGACCGCGTCGATGCCGTTAAGGCTGGCCAGCAGGTCCGAGATGTTTTCATCGTCCGGGTCATCCTGCCGATTGGCGGCCGCGCCCGCGGACAGGCCGGAATGGCTGAGCGCGATCACCAGATCGGCCCCGGCCCGGCGCAGGCGCGGCAGGGCGGCGTGGGCGCTGGCAAGGATGCAGCGCGCATCCAGCCTGCCTGCAAGGTTATGGCGTTCCCAGCGCATGGTCTGCGGTGGCAGAAAACCAAGCAGGCCCACCGTTACCGGATGCAGGCGGCCGTTCTGGTCTGCCAGCATGCGCCGGATCAGCGCCTGACGCGCCATGAAGGGCCGCCGCGCCTTGCCCGAAGGGCCGCCAAGCCGATCAAGATTGGTCGCCACGATGGGAAACTGCGCCTGTGCCAGCGCCTGACGCAAGAGCGCCAGGCCCTCGCTGAATTCGTGGTTGCCGAGCGTGGCCGCGTCATAGCCAAGCTGGTTCATCGCCGCGATCATCGGATGGGGGTCTGCCCGACGCTGCCGCCCCTTGTTCGCCCGGTGCGCGATGTGATCGGCCAGCGGGCTGCCAGTGAGAAAATCGCCATTGTCCAAAAGCAGGCTGCCCGGAACCTCGGCGCGGGCGGTGGCGATCAGGCTGGCGATCTGGGCCAGACCCCGGTCGGGGGCGGGCTGGTCGCGCAGGTCGTCCCACGGCAGGATATGGCAATGCAGGTCGGTGGTGGCCAGAACGCGCAAGGTGACGCGGGGGCCGTCCTTTGCCTTGGCCGGGGGGCTTTGGGAGTGAGGACTGTCAGTCACGTTGGTATCCGTGATGGCGCAGCGCCTTGAAAAGCCTCATGCCGGTTCCTTGCGACTGCCGTTTTCGGGCCGGGGGGATGCGAAAGGTCCGGCCGGTTTTTCTGCGGGATGTCCAGATGCCCTTATAGGCGCTTGGTGGGCCAGACCAAAGGGAAATTTCCCGTTTTGGTTGTATTTTGTGGCAGAGTGTCGCGCCTGTCGGGTGATCTGCGCGGTGGGCGGGTGGGGGCCTTGCCTGATGGCGCTGTCCGGAGGTGCCGGGAAATTGCCTTTGCCACGCCGTCTGTGCCAGATAGGCCGCGAAACGGGGTCTGGCAGCGGGGGGCAGCGCCATGCGGGGCGGCGAAGCGGTGATGTTCGGGGCATCCGGGTTGGACCGGGCCGCAGCGCTGCGCCTGCAGCCCGAGGTTCTTGCCGGTTTGCAGGCCGGGGGGCGGGTGTTGCCGGTCTGGCGCGGCAAGCCGCTTTTCGTTCAGGAGGCGGGTCTGGGCTGGGTCGGGGCCGATCATCCGGTGGTGCGCGATGGCGGGCCCTTGGTCTTTCTGGGCCGTGAAGAGGATGGGCAGGCCAGTTTCGCCGCCGATCTGTCGGCCTGGGAGCCCGACAGCGGCGCGGGTGCCGAGCAGTCGTTCTTTGACAGCAGCCGCCAGCCGCATCCGGCTTTGGGCCAGGCCTTCGCCTTTGAGGATTTGCGCCATGCGATGATGCGGTTGACCCCGCGGGAGGCCGAGTTGGCCGCCACGGCGCGGGCGCTTTTGCATTGGCACCGCAGCCACGGGTTCTGTGCCGCCTGCGGCGCGCCTTCGGTGATGGAGCAGGCCGGTTGGCAGCGCAAATGCCCGGCCTGCGGCGCGCATCATTTCCCGCGCACCGATCCGGTGGTCATCATGCTGATCACCCATGGCAACAGGGTGCTTGTGGGGCGCAATGCGGTCTGGCCCGAGGGGATGTATTCGCTGCTGGCGGGCTTTGTCGAACCGGGCGAGACGGTTGAGGCGGCGGTGCGGCGCGAGGTGTTTGAAGAGGCGGGCGTGCGGGTGGGGGCGGTGCGTTATCTGACCAGCCAGCCCTGGCCCTTTCCCGCCAGCCTGATGCTGGGCTGCCGGGGCGAGGCGGAAACCGAGACGATCACCGTCGATCCGGCCGAGCTGGAAGATGCGCTTTGGCTGGGCCGCGACGCGCTGTTGCAGGTCTTTGCCGGGCGGCATCCGCGCATCCGTCCGCCGCGCAAGGGCGCCATCGCCGAATTTCTTCTGCGCAACTGGCTTGCAGATCGGCTGGATTGACCCCAAGTTCAGCGCAAGGTTTTTCAGACGCGGGTTTTGCCGCGCGACAGGTCATTTCAGGGCGGATAGGTTCATCATGAAACTTGCGAGCAAGAAAGACGTCGAGGCCCCCATCGCCCAGGTCTGGGCTGCCTTGACCGATTTCGAAACATGGGAGCGGGCCGCCATGCGCCGAGGCGTCGAGGTGGCGCGCACCGACAGCATGACCAAGCCCGCCGTGGGCATGGCCTGGCACGCGCGCTTTGCCTATCGCGGCAAGCAGCGCAAGGTGGATCTTTCGGTGACCGAAATGACCCCGCCGGTTGCCATTGCCTTTTACCTTGTGTCACCCGTGGTCGAGGCGACGACGCGGATCGAGGTGATGGAGATGAGCGCCAAGCGGACGCGGATGCATGTCACGACGGAAATCAAGCCGCGTTCGCTGGGGGCGCGGCTGTTTCTGCAATCCCTACGGTTGGCGCGGGCCAAGGTGGACCGCCGCTTTGACAGCCGCATCGCCCAGTTCGCGACCGAGCTTGAGGCGCGCTGCAAGCAGCAGGCCCGCCCGACCGGCACCTGAGCCTGCTGCCGCTGGATCAGCCGCGCACGCGGTCAGAGGGGTAGACGCCGAGGATTTTCACCTGCGTGGTGAAATAGGCCAGTTCCTCAAGCGCCAGTTTGACATTGGCGTCTTCGGGGTGGCCTTCGATATCGGCGTAAAACTCGGTTGCGGTAAAGGTGCCGCCGACCATGTAGCTTTCCAGCTTGGTCATGTTGACGCCATTGGTGGCAAAGCCGCCCATCGCCTTGTAAAGCGCGGCTGGAATGTTGCGCACACGGAAGGTGAAGGTGGTGACCATGCGATCCGCCCGGCGGGAATGGTCGGCGTGGCGCGACATCACCAGAAAGCGGGTGGTGTTGTTCTTGTGGTCTTCGATATGGCGGGCCAGCACGTCAAGGCCGTAGATCTCGGCGGCGAGTTCGCTGGCCAGCGCCGCGCGGGTCTTGTCGCCGCCTTCGGCCACTTCGCGCGCGGCGCGGGCGTTGTCGCTGCTGACCTTGCCCTTGATGCCGTGCTCTTTCAGGAAGCCCGCGCATTGCGGCAAGATCACCACATGGCCATGCGCCTCGGTCACATCCGACAGCTTGGCGCCCTTGACCCCCAGAAGGTTGACATGGACCCGCACGAAAGCCTCGTCCACGATGTGCAGCCCGGCCTTGGGCAAGAGCGAAT
>JACCDH010559342.1_pt1 | contig 13633 bp, 10 predicted proteins | sample 7442481 | NCBI WGS metagenome assembly JACCDH01 (sample SAMN15323433, study PRJNA562643) | freshwater metagenome | isolation source: river surface water | place: USA:Blue River Watershed | collected 2017-08-15
ACATGCTCACGCGCTATTTGAGCATGAACGGTTACAACGTGCTCATGCCCATGGGCTGGGCCGCGTTTGGATTACCTGCCGAAAATGCTGCGCTCAAAAATGGCGTGCCGCCTGCCAAGTGGACCTACGAAAACATCGCTTACATGAAGAAGCAGATGCAGGCCATGGGCTTGGCCATCGACTGGAGCCGCGAAGTGGCCACCTGCGACGCCAGCTACTACAAGTGGAACCAATGGTTGTTCTTGAAGATGCTCGAAAAGGGCGTGGCTTATCGCAAAACGCAAGTCGTCAACTGGGACCCTGTCGATCAAACAGTGTTGGCCAATGAGCAAGTGATTGACGGCAAAGGCTGGCGCACGGGTGCTGTGGTCGAGAAGCGCGAGATCCCTGGCTACTATTTGAAAATTACAGATTACGCCGAAGAGTTGCTCGACTTTGTGACGGGCGACAAGTTGCCTGGTTGGCCCGAGCGTGTGAAGCTCATGCAAGAAAACTGGATTGGCAAGTCCACCGGTGTGCGCTTTGCTTTCCCACACGACATTCGCGGCGCAGACGGACAGCTGATTCAAGACGGCAAGATGTTTGTGTTCACCACACGCCCCGACACCATCATGGGCGTGACGTTTTGTGCAGTGGCCCCCGAGCATCCTTTGGCTGCGCACGCTGCCCTCACACAGCCTGCATTGGCCACGTTCATTGAGACTTGCCAAAAGGGCGGCACTACCGAAGCCGAGTTGGCCGTCAAAGAAAAAGAAGGCATGCCCACGGGCTTGTTTGTCACGCATCCTTTAACAGGCAAGCCGGTCGAAGTGTGGGTTGGCAATTACGTCCTCATGAGCTACGGCGATGGCGCCGTCATGGGCGTTCCCGCCCACGACGAACGCGATTTTGCGTTTGCACTCAAATACCAACTGCCCATCCAACAAGTGGTGGCCTCCAAATGCGTGACCTTCAGCCACACAGAATGGCACGACGGTTTTGCCGACAAGGTCAACGGCGTTTTGGTTAACTCTGGCAAATACGACGGCCTGAATTTCAAAGACGCTTTAGAAGCTGTGGCCGCCGACTTGGCCGCCAAAGGTTTGGGCGAGAAGAAAACCACTTGGCGTTTGCGCGACTGGGGCATTAGCCGTCAGCGTTATTGGGGCACCCCCATCCCCATCATCCATTGCGATGAACACGGCGCGGTACCCGTGCCCGAAAAAGATTTGCCCGTGGTCTTGCCACAAGATTGCATTCCCGATGGCTCTGGCAATCCACTGAACAAACACGAAGGCTTTCATGCCGGCGTGGTGTGTCCTGTGTGCGGCAAAGCTGCGCGCCGCGAGACCGACACGATGGACACCTTTGTCGATTCGTCTTGGTACTTCATGCGCTATTGCGACCCGACCAACACCGACAAGATGGTGGCCGAAGGCGCCGACTACTGGATGCCCATGGACCAGTACATTGGCGGCATTGAGCACGCCATTTTGCACTTGCTCTATGCGCGCTTCTGGACCAAGGTCATGCGCGATTTGGGCCTGGTCAAAGTGGACGAACCCTTCACCAAGTTGCTCACACAGGGCATGGTGTTGAACCACATTTATTCGCGCCGCACCGACAAAGGCGGCAAAGATTATTTCTGGCCACACGATGTCGAGCATGTGTTGGCCGACGACGGCAAAGTGATCGGTGCGCGTTTGAAAAATGCCGTGGGCGATTTGCCGGTGGGCACGGCCATCGACTACGAAGGCGTAGGCACCATGTCCAAGTCAAAAAACAACGGCGTCGATCCGCAAGACTTGATTGAAAAATATGGTGCTGACACCGCGCGTCTGTACACCATGTTTACCGCACCGCCCGAGGCCACCTTGGAGTGGAACGATGCCGCGGTGGAAGGCAGCTATCGTTTTGTGCGCCGTGTTTGGAATTACGCGGTCAAAGTGGAAAGCGCTTTGAAAGTGGGCTTAGGCGTTGACCGCGCGCAGCCCATCACCTTCAGTGCCGAAGCCAAAAAACTTCGTCTCGAAATTCACTCGGTGTTACGACAAGCCAATTACGACTACGAGCGCATGCAATACAACACCGTGGTGTCAGCGCTCATGAAGATGCTCAACACGCTGGAAGATTCGCCACTGTCTGCATCCAAAGACGTCAACGACAACGCGGCCTTGGCCGAGTGCTATTCCATTTTGTTGCGCGTCATGTACCCTGCTTGCCCGCATTTGGCATTCCAGTTGTGGAACGAGTTGGGCTACGGTGCCTGCTGCGGCGATTTGCTCGATGTGGCTTGGCCTGGCGTGGACGAAACCGCTTTGCAGCGCGACGAAATTGAACTCATGTTGCAAATCAATGGCAAGTTGCGTGGCTCGCTCACAGTGCCTGCCAATGCCGACAAAGCGGCCATTGAACAAGCGGCGGCTGCCCACGAGCAAGTGGCCAAGCAAGGCGCGGGTGCGGCGCCCAAGAAAATCATTGTGGTACCTGGCCGTTTGGTCAACGTGGTTCTTTAATTTCAAACTTCAAGCCACCCATGACCTTTCAAAGCAAGCCCCAACACAACACCGTGCAAGGTGTTCATCGCAGAGTGGCGATGAAGGCTTTGATGGGATCGTGGGGCGTTGCTGCGTTGGCACTTTCTGGCTGTGGTTTTCAGTTGCGCCAGCCGGCCAGTCTGCCTTTCAAAACGGTGTTCTTGATCACACCGCGTCAATCTGCGTTAACAGCCGACTTGCGCCAAGCCTTGACTGCCAATTCAGAACTCAAAGTGCTGACAGAGGCCAACGACATGGCCGCGGCAGAGGTGGTGTTGGACGTCATGTCAGAAGTGCGCGATCGCGTGGTGGTGGGTCTGAATGCTTCGGGCCAGGTCCGCGAACTTCAATTGCGTTTGCGCATCAAGTTTCGCTTGCGCACGCCGCAAGGCAAGGTCTTGATTCCTGAAGTCGAACTGCAACAGCAACGCGATTTGAGCTTCTTGGAATCGGCTGCGCTGGCCAAAGAAATTGAAGAAAACATGATGTACCGCGATATGCAAATCGACATCGTGCAACAAATGATGCGCCGCTTGGCGGCCGTCAAAGCGCTTTGAGCGCCAGCAGCTTTTCTGTGACGCATGTCCATTTGAAGCGCCATTGACCTATGCAACTGGCCTTGCCACAACTTCAAGCGCATTTGCAAAAAGGTTTGCGCAGTTTGTACACCCTGCATGGCGATGAAGCCTTGCTGGTGCAAGAGGCTGCCGACGCCATTCGCGCCACAGCCCGAGCGCAGGGCTATACCGAGCGAAGTATGCACGTGGTGTCTGGCGCGCACTTTGATTGGAGCGAGGTCTTGGCGGCGGGTGGCTCTTTGAGTTTGTTTGCTGATCGGCAATTGTTGGAAATTCGAATTCCAACGGGCAAGCCCGGCAAAGAGGGCAGCCCCATGATTCAGCAGTTGGCCCAGAGCGCAGAAGGCAACGACAGCACTTTGACCTTGTTCATCTTGCCCAAGCTGGACAATGCCACCAAAAAAGGGGCGTGGTTTGGTGCCTTGGACCAATTTGGTGTCACGTTGCAAGTGGAGTCGGTTGAGCGCGCCCAATTGCCACAGTGGATTGCTCAGCGTTTGAAATTGCAAAATCAAAGCGTGGCGGCCGGACAAGAGGGCCAAGCCTGTTTGCAGTTTTTTGCCGATCGGGTGGAAGGCAACCTGCTGGCGGCGCATCAAGAAATTCAAAAGCTGGGCTTGCTGTATCCCTAAGGCGAACTCAGCCTCGAGCAGGTTGAAAGCGCTGTGTTGAATGTGGCGCGCTACGATGTTTTCAAATTGTCAGAGGCGGTACTGGCTGGCCAAATCCCTCGTGTTCAGCGCATGTTAGACGGGTTGCAAGCCGAGGGCGAGGCAGCCGTGTTGGTGCATTACACATTGGCAGAAGACATCCGGGCGCTCAAGCGCGTCAAAGACGCCATCGCTGAAGGCCGGCCCATGCCCATGGCGCTCCGTGAGCAGCGAATTTGGGGTGCTCGCGAAAAGCTGTTTGAACGTGTTTTGCCCAAGCTTTCAGCAAGCCGCTTGGCCCAATTGCTACAAAATGCCCATCAAGTCGATGGCATCGTCAAGGGCTTGAAAGTGGCCGATTGGCCCACCGACCCTTGGCAAGCCTTGCACAGACTGGCTTTGCGTGTGGCCAGTGCGTGCTCACCCAAGACCTAAGTCAAACATCCCGTTCAAAGACTTTGGGCCAGTTGCTACATATGCCCACAAGAGTGCGAAAATGGCGTTATGAACGCGCCTTTAACTGCTAACCCTCCAACTGCCGATGTTTCGCCCCAGTCAGTGCAAGCGCACGTGCTTGCATTGGGTCAACGCGCCAAAACAGCCTCGGCGGCCATGGCCCGCGCTTCCACAGCTTCAAAAAACCAGGCACTGAAACGCTTGGCAGCCCTTCTGCGCGAAAACACCCAAGCCTTGCAGGCAGACAACGACAAAGATTTAGCCCGCGCCGAAGCCGCAGGTTTGGCAGCGCCCATGGTCGACCGTCTGCGCCTAAGCCCCAAGGTGCTGGCCACCTGCGCCGAAGGCTGTGAACAGTTGGCTGCCATGCCCGATGTCATTGGTGAAATCATTGGCATGAAACAACAGCCCAGCGGCATTCGTGTGGGCCAAATGCGGGTGCCCATTGGTGTGTTCGGCATGATTTTCGAAAGCCGTCCCAACGTCACCATTGAAGCGGCCAGCCTGTCCATCAAAAGCGGCAACGCTTGTATTTTGCGGGGTGGCTCGGAAGCCATTGAATCAAACAAAGCGCTGGCCTTGTTGGTTCAGCAAGCCTTGCAAGAAGCAAGTTTGCCTGCCGACGCCGTACAGTTGGTGCAAACCACCGACCGCGAGGCGGTGAGCCATTTAATTGCCATGCCAGCCTATGTGGATGTCATCATTCCTAGAGGCGGCAAAAGCCTCATTGAGCGCATCAGTCGCGATGCCAAGGTGCCCGTCATCAAGCACCTCGATGGCAATTGCCACACGTACATTGACGACCCCTGCGATGTGGCCATGGCCGTGAAGGTGGCCGACAACGCCAAAACCCAAAAATACAGCCCCTGCAATGCCAGCGAAGGTTTGTTGGTGGCCCAGGGCGTGGCCGCAGAATTCCTGCCCCAGATTGGCAAAATTTATGCCGAAAAGGGCGTCGAAATGCGTTGCTGCCCCAAATCAAAAACCATTTTGTCGCAGGTGGCTGGTGCCAAACTGGTGGAGGCCACCGAGCAAGATTGGTTCGAAGAATATTTGGCGCCCATCATCAGCATCAAAGTGGTGGAGGGCCTGGATCAGGCCATCGCGCACATCAATCATTATTCAAGCCATCACACCGATGCCATCCTCACGCGCAACCATATGCACGCACAGCGGTTTTTGCGTGAGGTCGATTCGGCCAGCGTGATGGTCAACACCAGCACCCGTTTTGCCGACGGTTTTGAATTTGGTTTGGGTGCAGAAATTGGCATTTCTACCGACAAGTTCCACGCCCGTGGTCCTGTTGGCATTGAAGGACTCACCTCGCTCAAGTACGTGGTACTGGGCGAAGGCGAAGTTCGAAATTAATCACACACAAGGCGCTTATGGTTCCGCACTTAGTCACGGCCTTGAACGGCCCCATCAATGAACTTGAGCAACGCGTGCTCGACTCCATGCCCGCCATTGAACGGTGGTTCCGCTTGGAGTGGATGGAGCACACACCGCCCATTTACACCTCCGTGGACATTCGCAATGCGGGCTTTAAGCTGGCGCCGGTAGACACCAATTTGTTTCCGGGTGGTTGGAACAATTTGTCCGACGAAATGTTGCCCTTGGCGGTGCAAGCGGCTCAGGCGGCCATCGAAAAAATCTGCCCTGAAGCCAAGAACCTCTTGATCATTCCAGAGAACCACACGCGCAACACGTTTTACCTGAGCAATGTGGTGCAGTTGCAGCGCATCTTCCACATGGCGGGCCTGAATGTGCGCATTGGCTCCATCAACCCAGAAATTAAGGAAGCCACCACCATTGAATTGCCCGGTGGCGCACAGGTCACATTGGAGCCGGTGCTTCGCACCAAGCACCGCGTGGGCTTGAAAGACTTTGACCCTTGCACCATTTTGCTGAACAACGATTTGTCAGCGGGAGCGCCTGGTATTTTGGAAGAGTTGCACGAGCAGCACCTGTTGCCACCGCTGCATGCGGGTTGGAGTGTGCGCCGCAAAACTTTGCACTTTCAGAGCTATGAAGAAGTGTCCAAACGCTTTGGCAAGTTGTTGGGCATCGATCCTTGGCTGATCAATCCCATGTTCAGCCAATGTGGCGATGTCAATTTTGCAGAAGGCATCGGCATCGAGGCTTTGCGCAGCAATGTGGACGCCTTGCTCACCAAGATCAAGCGCAAGTACAAAGAGTACGGCATCAATGAAAAGCCTTTCGTGGTGGTGAAGGCCGACAACGGCACCTACGGCATGGGCATCATGACTGTGCGCGATGTGTCTGATTTGGACCTCCTCAACCGCAAAACGCGCAACAAGATGAGCGTCATCAAAGACGGTCAGGTGGTCAGCGATGTCATCATTCAAGAGGGCGTGCTCACCAACGAGCGCATGAACGATGCCGTGGCCGAGCCAGTGGTTTATATGATGGACCGTTATGTGGTGGGCGGTTTCTACCGCGTGCATGCAGAACGCGGTGTGGACGAAAACCTCAATGCGCCGGGTGCCAGCTTTGTGCCCCTGGCCTTTGCAGAAACGCCGCATTTGCCCCAACCGGGCATGAAGCCTGGCGCCAGTGTGCCCAACCGCTTCTACATGTATGGCGTCATTGGCCGATTGGCCATGCTGGCTGCCAGTTATGAGTTGGAAGCCACCGACCCTGAAGCCGAGGTTTACGACTAAAGTATTCCAAAGCCTGGGCCAGTTGCTGCGGTGCAACATTCCTAGACAGCGCTGTCTTTTAGAGCTTGACCTCCATAGTCAAGATTCAAAAACAGGCGCAGAATCGCGGTCACTCTGAACAATAGCCCAGTCTTGTTGCTGGGCTGATTTTTTGTGTCTTCTTCTAGCAAATCTTCTATCGCCGCCCTCACATTGGGCGCCATTGGTGTGGTGTATGGCGACATTGGCACCAGTGTGCTGTATGCCTTGAAAGAGGTCTTTGGCTCCGGCCATGTGCCTTTTACCCCCGACAACATTTACGGCATCCTGTCGATCTTTTTCTGGACCTTGACCACCATCGTCTCGGTCAAGTACGTGACCTTGGTGCTGCGCGCCGACAACCACGGTGAAGGCGGCTTGGTGGCCATGTTGGCGCTGGCTTCTCAGTCCGTTAAGGACAAACCCAGGCTACGCAAAGTTTTGCTGATGGTGGGCATTTTTGGCACCTGCTTGTTTTATGGCGATGGTGTGATTACCCCTGCAATTTCGGTGTTGTCTGCGGTTGAAGGCTTGGAGGTCATCTCGCCTGCTTTCAAGAAAGCGGTCATTCCGCTCACCCTGATTATTTTGTTTTGTTTGTTTGCCGTTCAAAAAAGAGGCACGGCAGGCATTGGTAAGTTTTTTGGCCCTATTACCTTGGTGTGGTTCGCTGCCATTGCGGTTCTGGGCGTGTATCACATTGCGTCGCATCCCGAAATTTTGTGGGCCGTCAGTCCGCACTATGCTGTTACTTTCATGTGGGAGAACCCCGGAACCACCTTCATCATCTTGGGTGCTGTGGTCTTGTGCGTGACGGGCGGTGAAGCTTTGTATGCTGACATGGGCCACTTCGGTAAAAAGCCCATTCGCGTGGCTTGGTTCACGGTGGTGATGCCGGCCCTCACCTTGAACTATTTTGGGCAAGGTGCTTTGTTGTTGAGCGACCCTAGCGCCGTCAAGAATCCGTTTTACATGATGGCGCCTGAGTGGGCCCTCATTCCGCTGGTGGGCTTGGCCACCATGGCCACCGTCATTGCCTCCCAGGCTTTGATCACGGGCGCCTTCAGCGTCACCAAGCAGGTCATTCAATTGGGTTACCTGCCCCGCTTACAGGTCTTGCACACCAGCGTCAAAGAAACCGGTCAGATTTACATGCCCTTTGTAAATTGGGGCTTGTTTGTACTCATTGTGTTGGCGGTGGCTTTGTTTAAATCGTCTAGCAATTTGGCAGCCGCTTACGGCATTGCGGTGTGTACCGACATGCTCATTACAACCATACTGACCTTCTTTGTGATTCGCTACAACTGGAACATGCCCCTCTATTTGTGCATCGGCGCAACAGGGTTCTTCTTCATCGTCGACTTTGCGTTCTGGACTTCCAATTTGCTCAAGTTCTTTGAAGGTGGCTGGTTCCCCCTGGTCATTGGCGGTGGCATTTTCTTGCTCATGCTCACATGGAGTGATGGCCGCCGATTGCTGAACAACTCACTCAAAGCAGAGTCGTTCAGCTTGGTCGATTTCTTGGAAGCCATTTTTGTGGCACCACCCGTCCGAGTTGAAGGCACGGCCGTGTTTTTAACCGCCGAGCCTGGCAATGTGCCCAATGCCTTGCTGCACAACTTGAAGCACAACAAGGTCTTGCACCGTCAAAACTTATTTGTCACTGTTCGCAGTCAAGAAGTGCCTTGGATTGGCATGAACAAGCGTTTGGAAATTGAACCCTTGGGCCACGATTGCTGGCAAGTGATCGTCAACTATGGTTTCAAGAATGATCCCGATTTGCCCAAGGCTTTAGAAAGCCTTAAGGGCCATGGTGCGGAACTTGACCCGATGACCACCAGCTATTTCTTGTCACGCGACATTGTCATTCCAACCATTGGTGGTGGCATGGCCACGTGGCGTGAAAAGCTGTTTGCGCAAATGCACTTGAACGCCAGTGCAGCGGCCGAATTTCTGAAGTTGCCCAACAACTCGGTGGTGGAGTTGGGCTCCAAAATCGAAATTTAATCGAGCCTTAACTGCTGCTCATCACCTCGCCCATTTGCAGTGGGCGGGTGCTGAGCCAATCGGTCGGAAACTGAATGCTGTTTTGCGGAAACAGCATCACCACGGTGGAGCCCAACAAGAAACGGCCCATTTCCTCACCTTTTTGCAGCTGCACATTTTGAGTGTCGTAGCGCCATTCGCGCACGATGCCCGGACGTGGCGGGTTGACCTGACCGTGCCAAACCGTGGCCATGCTGCCCACAATGGTGGCGCCTACCAGCACCAACACCATGGGGCCTAGTGCGGTTTCAAATTCGCACACCACGCGTTCGTTGCGCGCAAACAAGCCGGGCACACCGCGTGCCGTGGTGGGGTTCACGGAAAACAAATCGCCGGGTACATGGATCATGCGCAGCAATTTGCCAGCGATGGGCATGTGAATGCGGTGATAGTCGCGGGGGCTTAAGTAGAGCGTGGCAAATTGACCGTTTTGAAATTGCGCGGCCAATTCTTGATCGCCGCCTACCAAGGCGCGGGTGCTGTACTGATGGCCCTTGGCTTGAAAAATTTGGTCTTTGTCGATGGGGCCACATTGACTGATGGCGCCGTCCACAGGACAAACCCATGTACTGGCCGCCAAAGGACGAACGCCGTCCTTGAGGGGGCGTGTAAAAAACTCGTTGAAGCTTTTGTAGTGAGCAGGGTCTTCGTGCACAGCCTCTGCCATGTTGACTTGGTAGCGTTTGACAAAGCGCTTGATGACCCACGTGGTGAAGCCGCCCCATTGAGCACTGGCCATGCGGCCCGCCAAACGGGTCATGGCCTGCTTGGGCATGAGGTATTGCGGCAATACTGCCAATTGATCGGACACGCGAGCTCCCTCGTTTCACATGGGGGACTATTGTAGAAGGCTTGCTGGGTGCTTAAAACTCTTGGTAAAAGCCCAATGCACGCTGTGTGGGCGCGTCGTCTACATGGAACAGGTAGGCATTGCCATTGCTGGCGCGGTGTTGAACGTGTGCGTGGGTAGGAATGGCCAAGGTATCGCCTTCAGACCATTTCAAAGTGACGCCATCGATTTCAGATTCGCCGCGACCTTCAATGACATGCATGACCGAACTGGCTGAGCGAGGGCGCGGGCTAAAGTCTGCGCCGTCTCGAAGCAGCTGCGCAGAAAATCCCAAGGTGGGCAAACAAGGCGCGCCTGTTTCGGGGTTGACGTAGGCCAGTTGCACCGCCGCATCTTTGGGTGTGCCTTTGTCGAGTGCATTCAAGGCCTCTCGCACATCCACCCAAGGGTAGCGAATTTGAGGATAAGGCGCACGCGCTGTTTGGCTCAATGAGCCAAAGGGTACCAAGCCGGCGCGGCGGTATTTGGTTTGAGAAGCGTCTAAATCGGGGCTGGCGTTTTGTGACGGGCCCTCAATGGCATATGACGCTTCCATGCTGTAAACCATGGGCAGATCAAGTGCATCGAGCCACACTACGGGGCCTGTGCCCTCATGGCCATGCTCGTGCCACAAGCCAGCGGGCGTCAGGATGAGGTCGCCTTTGTGCATGGGGCATTTCTCGCCCTGCACAGTTGTAAAGCCACCTTCGCCTTCCACCACAAAGCGAACAGCGCTGGGCGTGTGGCGGTGATTGGGCGCCACTTCACCTGGCAAGATCAATTGCATGCCGACATAAATGGTGGGTGTTGCTACCAGTTTCTCAATGCCATGGCCGGGGTTGCACAGAACCAAGACACGGCGCTCGGCTTTTTCAATGGGCGTAAGTTGGCCGGCGCGCATGAGTTGCGGGCGCACATCTGAGTAATGCCAAACAAAAGGCTGAGTGGCCCGCGAGGGTTTGCCGCGGGGCAGCAAGCCCCTTAATTGGGGCCACAAAGGCGCAATCGACAGGGCCGTCATGTCGGCTATGTAGTCGGCTGGCAGGTCTTCGAGGCGGCCTAAAGAGTCGGCAGGGTGATTGGGATTCAAAGTGGGTCTCCTTAGCGGGGAATTTTTAATAAGTATACATATTGTTAAGAAAAGCCCAAACACTGTCACCAAAACAGCAGGGACCCCGATCAGGTCAGCAAAATACAAGTGGCAGCGAGGCACAATCAAGACATGCCTTATTTATTGAATGTTGAAAACTTGGTGAAGCGCTTCGGTGAAAACACCGTGGTTGACGATTTGTCGTTCCACATTTCTCCTGGGGAATGTTTGGGCGTCATCGGCCCCAACGGCGCTGGTAAAACAACCACACTGCGCATGTGTTTGGGCTTAACAACGCCCGACGCCGGCAGCATCACTTACTTCGAGAATTTTTCGATGCCTCAGGATGCCTTGGCCATCAAAACTCGATTGGGGGTGGTGGCGCAAATGGACACCTTGGACCCCGATTTCTCTGCCGAAGAAAACTTGCTGGTGTATGGCCGTTACTTTGGCATGAAAGACCGCGACATCAAGGCGCGCATTGGGCCTTTGTTGGAATTTGGCGCACTCACCAGCAAGGCCAAAGCCAAGCCCGGTGAGTTGTCAGGCGGTATGAAACGGCGCTTGAGTTTGGCGCGAGCGCTCATTAACCAACCGCAAATGTTGATGTTGGACGAGCCCACCACAGGACTCGATCCGCAAGCCCGCCACTTGATGTGGGAGCGTTTGCAAATGTTGATGCAAGAAGGCAAATCTATTTTACTGACGACCCACTTCATGGACGAAGCCGAGCGTTTGTGCGATCGCTTGTTGGTGATTGACCACGGCAAAAAAATTGCAGAAGGCAAGCCCCGCGATTTGATTGCGACGCACCTAGAACCCGATGTGGTGGAGTTGTATGGCCAAGGCGCATTGGCGCTGGCTGCGCCCGACTCAGGTTTGCGGCAACACGCTGCGCGCGTTGAAGTGAGTGGCGAGACCGTGTTTTTCTACACCGCTCAAGCGCAGCCGCTTTTGATGGCTTTGCAAGCTTGGCCGCACATTCGCAGCTTGCACCGTCCAGCCAATTTAGAGGATTTATTCTTGAAGCTCACCGGTCGACAAATTAGGGAGAACGCATGATGAACCCACAACATGTGACACCTTCCGTCTGGTCGCCACCCCAATTGTCTATGCGTTGGTGGCCCGTGTTTCTGCGCAATTTGTTGGTGTGGCGTAAATTGGCGCTGCCCAGCCTGGTGGGCAACATTGCAGAGCCGCTCATGTGGTTGGTTGCTTTTGGATATGGCTTGGGCGCTTTGGTGGGCGAAGTCAATACCGGCGGCCAGCAGGTGCCCTACATTTTATTTTTGGCCAGCGGCAGCATTTGCATGAGTGCCATGAATGCGGCTTCGTTTGAAGCCTTGTATTCGGCTTTCTCGCGCATGCACATGCAAAAAACTTGGGACGGCATCATGAATGCACCCGTTCGCTTGGATGACGTGGTGTTGGCAGAAATGCTGTGGGCGTCTTACAAGGCTTTGTTTACGGTGACCGCCATTTTGGGTGTGATGCTGATCTTGGGCATCAGCCACAGTTGGAAATTGTTGTTGGCCTGGCCCGTGTTGTGGTTGGTGGGCGTGACCTTCAGTTGCATCGCTTTGATTTTCAATGCCATGGCCAAGGGTTACGATTTCTTCACATATTACTTCACCTTGTTCTTAACGCCCATGATGTTCTTGTCGGGCATTTATTTTCCGCGGAGTCAATTGCCAGAGTGGTTGCAACGCATCACCGATTTCTTGCCTTTAACGGCCGCCATCGAGTTGGTGCGCCCCTTGTTTTTGGACCAGTGGCCCAGCAATGTGCTGCCCAACCTCAGTTTGTTGCTCGTTGTGGGCGGCGTTGCTTTCTGGTTGGCGTTGGCCTTAACTCGCAAACGCTTTAATACTTGATCTATTCATCCTTTCTTTAACTTTTCCTTTCACAAATCATGATCATTCAAAAAGTAGGCATCATTGGCGCAGGCACCATGGGCAACGGCATCGCACAAGCGTGCGCAGTGGTCGGCATTCCCGTAGTCATGGTGGACATTTCAGAAGCGGCCGTGGCCAAAGGCATTGCCACGGTGTCGGGCAGCTTAGACCGTTTGCTGAAAAAAGAAAAAATCACAGAAGCCGACAAAGCCCATGCACTGTCAAAAATTCAAGGCAGCACACGCTACGAAGACCTGATGAGCGCCGATTTGGTGATTGAGGCGGCCACAGAAAATCAAGACCTCAAAGTCAAAATTCTGAAGCAACTCGATGGCATGCTGGCGCTTGAAGTCATCATTGCTTCCAACACATCTTCAATTTCTATCACGCAGTTGGCGGCGGTGACTAAGCGTGCAGACCGTTTCATCGGCATGCACTTTTTCAACCCTGTGCCCATGATGGCCTTGGTGGAAATCATTCGTGGTTTACAAACCAGCGATGAAACACACGATGCCGTTCACGCGCTGGCGACAGCGCTTGGCAAAACACCGATCACCGTGAAGAACGCCCCTGGCTTTGTGGTCAATCGCATCTTGGTGCCCATGATCAACGAAGCGTTGTTTGTGTTGTCCGAAGGTTTGGCCACGCCCGACGACATCGATGCGGGTATGAAACTCGGGTGCAACCAACCCATTGGCCCTTTGGCACTGGCTGACATGATTGGCTTGGATGTGTGTTTGGCCGTCATGGAGGTTTACCTCAAAGAATTTGGCGACAGCAAATACCGTCCATGCCCCTTGTTGAAAGAGTTGGTGGCTGCGGGGCGTTTGGGCCGCAAAACAGGCCATGGTGTTTACCAATATTGATTTGGCGC
>JACCDH010103205.1_pt1 | contig 13625 bp, 17 predicted proteins | sample 7442481 | NCBI WGS metagenome assembly JACCDH01 (sample SAMN15323433, study PRJNA562643) | freshwater metagenome | isolation source: river surface water | place: USA:Blue River Watershed | collected 2017-08-15
CAGCAGCCAAAGAGACGCTCGGGCTTGGCAGTAAAAACCCGACTGAGTTTGTGGTGTCGACCTTCTCTGGTACCTATGCTCCCCCAGCCCTCTCACTACTGAAGAAAGATACCGGCAAGCCACAAACGGGAGACGTCAAAGCCAATGCCAATATCATCAAGCGCACGCTCAAGGAGTTCGGTATCAATGTGGAGATGGATGCGGTGGAGATTGGACCGACCATCACCCGGTACGCCCTAAAGCCAGCACAGGGAGTAAAAATCGCTCGGATTGTGGGACTCCAACAAGAACTCCAGCTCAATCTTTCGTCAGGGTCGCTCCGTATCGAGGCACCAATCCCTGGTAAGTCACTCGTCGGTATCGAAATTCCAAATCTCCAGCGGGCGACGGTCGGATTGGCTTCACTGTTGAAGACTCCCGAATTCACTGATTCACCACATCCGCTCTTGGTAGCACTCGGTAAGGACGTGACTGGTCATGCCCACTTCACCAACGTAGCCCGAATGCCACACGCCCTCATCGCCGGTACCACCGGATCTGGTAAGTCGATCATGCTCCACAATCTAGTGGTATCACTATTATTCCGTAATTCACCGGATCAGCTACGATTCCTCATGGTTGACCCAAAGCGAGTGGAATTGACACTGTATGAAGGTATTCCGCACTTGCTCGCACCGGTGATTACCGATGCCAAAAAAGCGCTCCTGATGCTCAAGTGGGCAGTAAAAGAGATGGAACGGCGGTATGACATCCTCCAAAGTGAAAAAATCCAAAACTTGGACTCATACCACAACAATGTCTACCAACCAGCCAAAAAAGCCTGGGTCGCAGCGGGGTCACTAGAAGAAGAACGAGTGAACCTGCCCGAGCCACTACCCTATATAGTAATTATTATGGACGAGTTGGCAGATCTCATGCACGCCTACCCGCGCGAACTTGAAGCATTGATCGTCCGCCTCGCGCAGATGAGTCGTGCGGTCGGTATTCACCTGATCCTGGCTACCCAGCGTCCGAGTGTGAATGTTATTACGGGAACTATTAAGGCCAACATTCCGACCCGACTCGCCTTTAACGTGGCCTCACAGATCGACTCGCGTACTATTCTCGACGGTGTGGGGGCTGAGAAACTCCTTGGTCGAGGCGACATGCTCTACCTCTCGAGTGATTCGCCCAAGCCAATCCGTCTCCAATCAGCCTTTGTATCTGAAGAAGAAACGAAGAATGTTGTGCAGTATCTCAAGGATCAAGATAGTATCCAAGCTCTCGATTCTATTAATCTCGAGGAGAAATCAGGTGGTACGGGCGATAGCTTTATTGGTTTCTTGCAAGAAGACAGTAGTGGTGATGACGATGATCTCTATGAAGATGCCAAAGCAGCCGTCATAGAAGCCGGCAAAGCATCCACCTCGTATATCCAGCGCAAACTACGGGTTGGCTACTCTCGCGCAGCGAGACTCATCGACCTGCTCGAAGAGAAAGGTGTGATTGGACCGGCCGATGGTGCCAAACCGCGTCAGATCTTGATCGGTGGCAGTGATAGTGCTGGTAGCGACACCACGGACGGCGAAGCCGATATGCGCCTCTAGGTATGTATCCAGTCACCCGCTCACCTTTTGTCTTTGCGACTGCTGTCCGTGGTGGACTGGTAGTACTCTTGCTAGTCTGTTTGGCATTGTACGTCTTGTGGCAGGCGCGGTTCTTGATTGCTGGTCCGCAGATCACTATTACCGAAGAACCAAACCGCGTCACCGATACTCGTATCGTCACCCTCGCTGGTCAGGCCAATAACATAACTAAAATATCCCTCAATGGCCGGCAAATATTTACGGATCCAACTGGGTATTTTCGTGAAGCGCTTGTACTCGAAAACGGGTATACTATAGCTACCATTGCGGCGACCGATCGCTATGGACGAACCACGAAGCTTGAACGACCATTTATTTATATTCCCGCTTCACGTATTACAGAATAACTATATGAAACCAAAAAAAGCCGCTAAAGCTCCCAAGACCCTCGGTGCTCCCGCTACCGACAAAGCCAGTGGTCTCGCTGATATTGCCGAAACACTCCGTAGTCTCAAGACTAAATTCGGTGAAGAGGCCATTATGACGCTTAGTGACAGTCGTAAGGTCGATGTTGATGTCGTACCGTCTGGCTCTATTGGGCTCGATGAAGCACTCGGCATCGGTGGTTACCCTCGTGGTCGAATCATCGAAATCTACGGTCCAGAATCATCAGGTAAAACCACCCTCTCCCTCCACGCGATTGCTGAAGCACAAAAAGCTGGTGGTATCTGTGCCTTTATTGACGCTGAGCACGCGATGGATCCTGAATATGCCAAGAACCTCGGTGTAAAGCTCAGTGAATTGCTTATTTCACAGCCAGATAATGGTGAACAGGCACTCGAGATCGTCGAATCATTGGTACGATCAGGTAAAATTGATGTGATCGTAATCGACTCAGTTGCAGCGCTGACGCCTCGTGATGAAATCGAAGGTGAGATGGGAGCGCACCATGTCGGCAAGCAAGCTCGACTCATGAGTCAGGCTCTCCGTAAGCTCACTGGTATTGTAGCCAAGAGTAAGACGGTGGTGATCTTCATCAACCAAATCCGTATGCAGGTAGGAGTGATGTTTGGTAACCCCGAAACGACCCCTGGTGGAAAGGCACTCAAGTTCTATACATCGGTTCGTCTCGACATCCGTCGTATTGCCCAGATCAAAAAAGGTGAAGAAGTGGTCGGCGGTCGCCATCGGGTCAAGGTGGTCAAAAACAAAGTAGCTGCGCCATTTAAGTCGACTGAATTTGACCTGATTTATAATGAAGGAATTTCCCTCGAAGGTGAACTCTTGGCACTCGGTGAAAAGTACAAGTATGTAACCAAGTCTGGTTCTTCATACACCTTTACCCCACCAGGTGGCGACGAATCAGCCGAAACGAAGCTCGGTCGCGGTTACGACGCTGCCCGAACCTTCCTCCGTGAAAATCCAAAGGTAAAAACTGAACTATTGAAGCATGTCCGAAAGTCACTCAAAGAAGAAAAAGCGACGGGTGGTGAATAATCACTAAACCACCTACAAAAGCCCCCACCAATAGGTGGGGGCTTTTGTAGGTGGTGCTTTTAGATCGGGCGCCAGGTATGGGCTGAGGTATGCGCTACACGGGTCAATACATTGATACACAGACGAATACTAACGATGGTCAGTACCATAAATGCCAACAAGGCTGCCGTATCTGCTTGCGCTAGCGAGCCCCAGATATAGTGTGGTATCTGGCCAACTTCTGTCGCCAGGAAATTTTCGACGATACTCGTGATCGATACCAAACGCCAAAACGCAATAGCACTCGCCCCAAAGGCGAATCCGGCTACAAATGATGGTCGAACAATCAGACTGAGCGCAAAGGTATACCAAACCCGGCGCATTAGCATACGTCGACGACTCTTTTGATTTGAAAATTGTTGTTGTAACGTTTCCATACTATATATAACTACGTCTATGCGGACAAAGGTTACAACAGATGCTCTTGTTGTTCTCTGGTACTCACCTTGCGGAACGCCGCCTTGGCACGGTGAATCCGCGCTTTGATCGTCCCGACCGCCTCTCCGGTCTGTGTCGCGATGTCTTCTTGTGACCAGCGCTCGAGGTAGTGCAAGCGCAAAACAACCGCAAAATGCCCTGGTAACCGCGCTAATATACGCTCGATCGCGTCGGTCACCACCGTCCGATCGGTAGTAGTGCTCGTGTCGGCGATGAGTGACTCGAATTCTGGATCGAGGGTACTGACCCGCTCCCCTTGTTTGCGGCGCCGGACATAATAGGTATAACTGGTATTCAGAAGAATCCGGTATGCCCATGATGAGAACTTGGCTCCATCTTGGGGTGAAAATTTGTCAGCGTTGAGGTAAATTTTGGTAAACGTATCCTGGACAATCTCCTCGGCGTCTCGTGTATCACGGATGATACTCGTCGCACGGCGGAGAAACGCTGTTTCGTAGCGGTCGAGTAAGACAGCAAACAACCAGGGTTGCATTTGACTCCGTTTAAGGAGTTCTTCGTCTGGTAATTCTCGTGCGTCATCTACCGAAGCAAACCATGACATATCTCTATCGTATCACCTTCCTGATATCCGTATAGGCTATACAAGCGTTGCTTTTCATGTGTATTTTTGGTATAAAGTGGGGTCTTTATTAAACTTCTATTGTATCTATGGCTATTCTTTCATATAACGAAATTACTCCAAAAAAAGTTATCATCTTTAACGATGAACCATGTTTGGTGATCTCCTACCACGTCTTTCGCAAGCAGCAGCGCAAGCCGGTCAACATTACCAAGCTCAAGAGTATCAAAACTGGTCGGGTCGTAGAAAACACCTTCCACGTAAACGAAACAGCCGAAGAAGCAGATCTCGAAACTCGGTTGGTGACCTTTATCTATCGCAAAGGTTCGGAATACTGGTTCCATACTGCTGGCAAGCCGGCAGAACGATTTGCTCTCACTGAAGAATTCGTCGGTGACCAGGGTAAATACCTCAAAGACCGCAGTGACATCCAAGCACTCGTCTACGAAGATGAAGTCATTGGACTCAAATTCCCTATTAAAGTTGAATTAAAAGTAGTGGAAGCAGCTGACGCAGTAAAAGGTAACTCTTCGGGTGGCGCACTCAAGGAAGTAAAACTCGAAACCGGAGCCAAGATGATGGTGCCAATGTTCATCAATGAAGGAGATATTGTGGCCATCAATACCGAAGATGGTGCCTACTCAGAACGCGTCGAAAAGGCGTAATACAACACATACCGACATAGTACACCGTACCCACAACACAAAAACCAGTCTCATGAGACTGGTTTTTGTGTTGTGGGTACGACTCTTAGTGAGCGATGTACGGCATCAAGGCCATAAAACGAGCTCGCTTGATTGCATTGGCGAAGTCGCGCTGCTGCTTGGCTGAAAAGCCTGTTCGCTTGCGACTATTCATACGAGCGTGTGGATTGACGTGATTGGTCAGACTAACAATGTCTTTGTAATCGATGTGTTCCACTTGCGCTTTTTTGTGAATATTGCGCTGTTCGGTTGTTGTTTCCATAGAAATGAAGGTTACGGATAAATACGTTGAGAAATCTAGAATGGGATATCTTCGGGATTGATTTCTTCTTCGGGATAATCAGGTAGGATTGGGGCACCACTGTTTTGTGACGCACCAGTATTACCACCACCAGCTGCGGCACCTGCGGCAGCACCTGCGCCCGGAGCACCAGTGCCTGCACGCGGACCAAACTGGACTCGATCAGCAATAATTTCGGTACGGTACTGCTTTTGTCCATCTTTTTCCCATGATGAAGTACGGAGCTGTCCTTCGACATACGCACTGGCACCCTTGGTTAAGTACTTGGAGCAGTTCTCACCTTGTTTACCAAACACCACAATGTTGTGATAATCAGTTGATTCCTGACGCTTACCGTCGCGGTCGTTGTAGACACGGTTGGTAGCCAAACTAAAGCTACAAACCTGCATACCACTTGGCAAGGCACGCATTTCTGGATCGCGTGTTAGATTGCCGTAAATCATTGCTTTGTTAAGGTACATACAGTGTGAATGGTTATTGAATAGTAGAACTATTTTACCACCGGATCTACTACTTCGTCATCTACTGTCAGGGGTGTCTCTTCTTCCACTACCTCATCAGTGAGAACATCTTCGTCAGTGATCGTGCGGAGCTTGGTGTCAACCAATGCTTCGTGGAAGCTGAAGGGATTTTCTGCTTCGGCCTTGGTCAAACGAATCACGAGTGAACGCAGGATAACTTTGTGTGCTTCTACTTCTTCGGTCACCACTGGCAATTTGCCTGCTGGTAATGTGAAGCGTACCCAGCCAAAGTAAGCACTGTTGAAACGTCGATACTTACCTTCGAGATACTTCTTGATCTCATAGGCTAGTTCAAATCGCTTCGCTTCTTCTTCATCGGTGATAGCACCGCCCGCTTGTGTAATCAGCGCCTTGAGTTCAGCAGTCACTCCGGCGACTTCCCCTTCAGCTACCGTTGGAAGTACGTGGTAGGCAAGTTCGTAGGTCACAAGCTCTTGCTCGTCACCGCCGATCACCTCGGTAGTTGGTATTGTTACATCTGTCATATTTGTTTTGTTTGGCCAAACCGTGTGTTTTTTGCACGAATTGGCCTTCTAATAACCCGCGCACAATACCACAAAGTCACCTATTATTCAAGATACGGGTGCTATGCTATACTGACCCATAATGAAAACGTCAACTACTCCATCACGAGCGTCTGTGTATGTACTTGGTGGTCTATTCGTAGTAGCGGTGACAGCGCTCGGTGGACTCGCGTATGCGTACCAGCTGCAGCAAGCACGGATAGACATGTTACTGACCGAACGAAATTTCTTTTTGCTCGAAGTCGCCTCTAGTAGTGACAAACTGACGGTCGAAATGAGCACCGCGAGCCAGACTATTAGTTCCCTGACCCGCGAGCGTAATGACCTGATGGAACGACTCAGTGATGCCGAAAATCAAAATGAGGTATTTGATGCACAAATTAGAAAATTATCTGGTACTGTAGGAAAATTGGATAAACTAGCCAAAACCGACGAAGAGCTGCTGCAAAAATATTCCAAAGTGTACTTCCTCAGTGAACACTTTGTCCCCGCTCGCCTAAAACTAATCGATACCGACTATCTGGCTGCTGGTCGCAAAGAGCAATACTTTCATGCCGATGCACTTCCCTTTTTGGAAGATATGCTGGCCGATGCCAAAGACGATGACGTAGACCTGACAGTCGTCTCGGCGTATCGCTCCTTTGAAACACAGGCCGAACTCAAGGGTGTTTACCTCCAGAGTTACGGTAGTGGTGCCAACACGTTTTCGGCTGACCAAGGCTACTCTGAACACCAATTGGGTACCGCACTCGACTTTTCGACTCCGGCGTTACAAGGTAGTCTTGATAGCTTTGGCAATACCGAAGCCTACACCTGGCTCCAAGCCAATGCGCACAAATACGGTTTTGTACTCTCCTACCCCAAAGGTAACGCGTATTATGTCTACGAACCGTGGCATTGGCGCTTTGTCGGGACTGATTTAGCGACTGACTTACACCAAGATGATGCTTATTTCTACGACTGGGATCAGCGCAAAATCAACGAATACCTAATCACACTATTTGATTAATAAGAACGAATACGGATTTGTTGGATTGCCCATACCAGCAGTACGAATCCTCCAATAGTCGTACTAATTAATACGAGATAGTTCACTGGAAATAGCGGCATATACCCAGAAACCATCAAGGCATAAAAAACGGTGGCGATCAGTGGCATTAGATACATTGTGAGTAGATTTTTTACACTGACCGGGGCAGTGAGCGAAACAAGAATAGCTGGTTCTCTACATTGCCGCCGAGACTGATATCCCATCCACCCTAACACGCCGAATAGAAGTACTAGTATAACAGCCATGGTACCGACCGTAGGGATAGTAATACCAACAAAGAAAGTCAGTACTAATCCTACAATAATCAATGTTTCGATACGTGAAGCCTGAAATGCCGCCACTTTCACCTGCATGAGATAGTGACCAATAATCATCAGGGTCGTCAGAGTAAACGCATGCGCAGCGTACGCACCAACGGTGGTTATAATAGGTACCGCTTCAAAAAACCAAGTCATACTCCAGATACCCCACAATAAGCCAGCAATCGACGCATAGCGCACTGATACCCACCACGATGTATGTAACGCATGGTGATACCACCACCATCCGGCTATCACCGATAATGGCATATGCCATGCAAGCCCAGTCCATGAGATTGAAAATGGTAATGGAATACCGCCTGGCCCAAAAATAGTCATAGCAATCACACCCTCTGTGATCCATCCATACAAGGCACCTGCAGCCACCATACCGGGCAATGACGAAATACGAAAATACTGTATACCAAGAAGCATGCAGTACGTCGCCAACATATACATCACAAGCGTCAAACCAACCTCTAACACATGCTCGTCAGGTCTCCAGAAAGACCAGAACATACGCTCTGAAATCGCCCATAGAATAAGACTGCTTCCTACCACTAAGCGCAATCGAGATCTAAGACTCATAGTTTATATCGTGGATATAACTACATTATGCGCGTCTTTTATTTATAAATGCAGTTGCAAGCAATAATACTCCGATCACAAAGAAAGCGATGATACGGAAGATGAGTTCTAGATCCCAAATATCCACAATCAATAATCGTAGCACCACTCCACCCACAATCATGGCACCAAACAAGCGAGCAAATTCATCGCTTGTTTTTAGCCCACCGATGTAGAGGCCAAGGCCAATTACCGTATACGTAACCAAACTTACCGCCGTACCGAGCTGATCACCGAGCAGTGCATGTAGACAGAGCCAGATCAGTGCCAGGTAATACAATCCTCCGACTGTAATCAGTGTCGCATCAGTATTCGTATCATCACCAGCGCTGGCTAGTTGTTGTCCCATGACTATGAGTACGGTGCCGATCACGCCGAGTACTGCGAAATCAGTGTGCCAGATACCAGTGTCCCAACTGTCCGCGATAAAATGAGGTAAAGACATTATAATCACTCCCGTATACAACCAAGACAGACTCCGTGCTATCTGGAGATCACGCAGACCCCAGAGGGCGACTCCCACCAGCGAAGTGATCTGCATCAGGTAGGCAATCAACAGCAACGTACCATCAAGATAGTACGCGGTCGCGAGGGCCAAAAAGGCAATCGCGAGGGCAATTTGTACGTATGCAGGATTCTTGTCATCGAGTGCTTGCCACAGCATCGCTCCGGCAAATAAGAAACCTCCAGCCCAGATCAGTGATACGAGACCTTGCAGAGCGGGCGCTACTGATACTGCGATCCAAACTATGACATAGAGAGCAATGACACCCGTCGTGACTAAATAGGCGTAATAATCGTTTGATTTTGTCCGTAGCATGGCAATAGTACTAAAGGCAAAAAATCCAACCGAAAAGACAAACGCAGCCATACGCGCCACTGATTCTTCGATCGAGCCCGCTTCAATAAACGGCAACCCGTAGAGCGCTGCAATACCAAACGCAGTCGGCACCAAAGCGGGAGCCGGCATCACCGCCGCCACACAGAGTGCCCCGGCAAAGAGAATACCGAGATAGGTATGTAGACCAAGCACATCTGGATTTGCCGTATGTGCCAATATTGGTGCTAATGCACCCGCAAGGAGCGCTACTACCGCCAACGCAACGACCTGGAACCGAATACTGATCACCGCTGTCACCGCCACAATACCAAACATAATCATCAGTGCAGAGCCCGGCGTGAAAAAATCATACGCATACCGTGCCGCATATACAGATAGCAGAGCGATACTCATCCCCAAGGCGGTAAAGACCGCCCCTTGATCAACCATCTTGCGACAACGCCATACCCCTACCCCCATCAAGCCGGCGCCAGCAGCCAGTCCAAGTGCAATCCGCCCCACTGGATTAACCCAATCATTCATAAAGGCATAGCTCACAAACCAACCAGCTGCGATAAGAATCAGTAACGCCCCAACTTTCATGAACGTATCCTCCATAAACCAAGAAGAGACAGGATCTGCTTCGGTGACACGTACCGGAAGCGGTGTATAAGAGAGCGGTGCGGTTGGAATTGGAGATACTGATTCGACTGCTGGATAAGGAGTGTGTAGCTGTTCTTTGGCCACTTGGTACGCATCACCGTAGAGCGATGGATAATCCGTTGTGACCGGAGGAGTGACAGCGCTAGATCCACCACGTTGTTGCTTGAGTTGATTTAATTCACGGCGGAGGTCATTGATTTGACCGAGCACATAAAACGGAAAAATGAGAACCAACACCACGACAATCAAACCAAGTAACACCATATAGTATGTCTATGAATAAATATCTCTCTATTGTACGGCGCAAAACGCACCTTGTATAGACAAGGATCTCTATAAACGGTACAACATTTGTGCATTGTGCATGAGCTGTTCTTGCACCATCTCTACCGAAACACCACGAATCTGCGCAATCTTGGCGTACACTTCTTTCACCATCCATGGTTCGCAACGTTGCCCACGATACGGTATTGGCGCCACATACGGACAATCGGTCTCGGCATGGATCTTATCTAGCGGGACCGCCTTGATGATGTCTTCATACTGCCGAGCAAAGGTAACGACACCAGTAAAAGAAATAGTGCCGCCGATCGCAAAGAATTGCTGTGCCTCGGCTAGAGTCCCGGCGTAAAAGTGTACATTGAAGGGCACGGTAGCGTACCGGTGTAATAATTCGTAGACATCTGTATATACACTACGACCAGTCGGGCTGGTCTCCCCCGGTTTTGGTCCACGGGTGTGAATCATGAGTGGTAACTGTAACTCGTTGGCTAGTTTGATTTGTTCGAGAAAGGCAGTTTCTTGGATTTCGTACGTTTCTTTTGGGCAGTGCCAATAATCAAAACCACACTCACCAATTCCGACCACCTTTGGTTGGGTGGCTAAATTTTTGTAAACCTCATATGCAAACACCTCACCTCGACTCGTGAATGGTCGACCACCTTCCCCAATTTCATCTTCATCATGAGTACCAGGTACTGTCTGAATCGGGTGTAGTCCCACTATGGCAAACAAGTGCGGGTGCTCGGCCGCCAGCGCTACTGCCTGTTCGCTGGTCGATACTTTGGTGCCAATATTGATAACTTTGACCGCTTCTGCAGCGCAACGCGCAATAACCGCCGCCCCATCTACATCAAAGGCAGAGAGATTGAGATGGGCATGGGTATCAATATAATGCATACCAAATGACACCTACACCAGATACTGCTGATAGGTCTCTACATCACCATACCAATGATCATGTTCTGTTGTTGTTACCAAGGTTATATGTGGAGCATGTGCTGCGAGCGTCGCGACTGTATAGTCGTAACTAGTTGTGGGGTCTTTTTGGTTGTGGAATGCGAGTGCTGGTATAGCAAAAGTGTCGATCGGCTCCCAGGCGTTTTTGAAGAGATTATCAGCGGCTAGGTCAAATGGTATACCAAAAAACACACACTGTACTGGTGTGAGTACCCCATGATGTAAAGCAAGAAACGCCAGTAAAGAACCAGCTGATTTGGCAAATACCACTATCTCTGTACCCACCGGTACAGACAGCATATGTGCCCGTAGCGCGGCTTCTTCAAAGGCAAAATCGATCGTGGCCTCCCCACTCGTCCAGTGCTGATAGATATGCAGGTACACCGAATCATATTGAGGGCCAAAATGACTCGCCATGAGTTCGCCCCACGCTTGGTTTTTACTGCTGTTTCCCGGCAAAATGATGAGATGTTGCATATTTATATTTCTTTAATAACGACCTCGAGTTCAGGGAACGCCGGAATCAAAAAGTGTCCCCGATCAGTAAAGCGGTGCAGGGTAGCCTGCGGATACAGTTCCAAAAAGCGTTCACTGTGTGCAATGGGTACTATGGTGTCATCGTCTGAATGCCAGAGGTGGACAGCTGGTATCGGGCTTCTGAATCCGTTCCAACCAATTGTATCAATAAGAAAACCGTCGCAATCTTCCATATAAGTGACCGCTGGTGCAATCAAATGTAGCTGTGCAATTGATACCGGCAATGTATTCTCATTTAAGTATCGTAGGTAGAACGACGCTCCGAGTGAGTTTCCAACCAGAATAACACCGTCCCGCAAATAAGGCACCATTTTTTCAAACCAAATCTTCCACGCTTCATAATCGGCCCAAAAAGAATTAGGCATAGCTAAGGCATGAGATTCATGAGTATCAGCCAAATTTTTGATTAATTCATCACGCCACTTGATTTTTGTTTCATAGGGGTTGAAAGACCGATTACGAAGCATAGAGCGCAATCGTTCTGCATCACGAAAAGCGTCTCCACCATGTATAAAGATAACTTGTGGTTTCTCTTTTTCCATACGGTTATGGTAGCACTTTTTCTACTGCTTCCCAAAGTGCAGTAAAGTACTCGTGCTGATGAAGCAGGACTTGAGCCTTTTCTACAGATACCCAGCATCCACCACGTCCTTCTCGGACTGTGAATACTGATGTATTGGTCTGATAAAGAAATAAATGCCGTTCGATTTGTTCTGCTTCGTGTTCGGTATAAAATTCACCAAGATAAAGTAAATCGTTTGGCGTAAGATCAATCGTCAACTCTTCATTCGCTTCACGAATTACTGCGTCCGTTGGAGATTCTCCCATTTCTATACTTCCACCAAAGAAACCCCAATCAGGTGGTTTGTAACCCCGCCGATCTTGTACAAAGATTTCTTTTTTACTATTGATTGGTATCAATAATGCTTTGTATAGTTTTTTGTATTCCATGCAAAAGAAGCGAGTAACTTTCGCTGTATATTAACGAAACTTTTGTAACCAGTATTCCTTCACAAAAGATAAAGAAAGGGTTGAAAGTAAGTATCCACCTGTTGGTACTAGTGCATTAATAAATGGATCATTAACCCCAATCCTCCACATAAAGAATACTGCAATACAATATGTGATACCTGCAATACATGCGCGGCGAGTCTTACTTGTCTCCCAGGCCTTATCAAGTTCTACGCGGCGATTTCGTTCTTCAATTGTTTCGATAGTTGCCATACATTACAATAAAATTTCTATTAAAAGGGCTGGAAAGGTCTCGCCGATATCTCCGATACAAAAATGACCATGATTCTCAAAGGTAACATACTGCGCATTTGGTAGCTCTGTTCGTAATTTTACTACAGTGTCTTTGATTTCATCCATATCGTCAGTACTTTCAAAGACGACAGTCTCTATACGCTCGGTGATGTGTGGATCAATAATAAAATCAAGCATATCGGTCTCATACTCATGCTTCGTATTGAGCCACGGTGCGACGAGGATTACTTTTGCGACCACTACGTCTGGGTGTGCAGTCAGCCATCGCAACAAGAAACCAGCACCACAACTGTGTCCAACCAGTATCGTTTCTTCTGTAACATCAAATCGTTCAAACTCTCGAGACCAGACCGTATACTCTGGTGCATACGCTAGTGGCATTTCTGGTACATCTGCTTTGATATCTTTGAGTTGCAACTGCTTTTGGAGCCATGGAATGAAGTGCGAGTTGCCCATCGTGTCACCAGACTCACTATAGTATTCCTCCTTGTCCGGCATACCGTGCACGATGATGACGTTTTTCATATTATTTCTCCAAGCGAGCAAATAAGTTCTCTGGCTTTTTGTTCGCGAGTACGGCCTCTTTGATGATGCGACTGGTTTCGGGCATAAGAGGATTCAAAAGGCGACCAATACTGTAAACCTCAAGCGCTAATTCGCGGATGATACATTGGGCTTTTTCTTTATCTACCTTCACGAGCTTAAATGGCTCTTCAGTCGCAATACGTTCATCAAGCACTCCCACTCGTGACCACACATAATCACAGACCTGCTGGAGATTGTACGAAGCAAAGGCGTCGATGTACTCGGATGCAAAGGTTACTGTTTCTGGTCGCTCGACCGGTGTCTCGAGGTGCGTCTCGGCCATCTTCATCACTCGCGCAACAAGATTACCGAGACCATTTACCAAGTTCGCGGTATACCATTCATCGAGCTTCTCCCAAGTGACGTCAC
>JACCDH011347407.1_pt1 | contig 13623 bp, 10 predicted proteins | sample 7442481 | NCBI WGS metagenome assembly JACCDH01 (sample SAMN15323433, study PRJNA562643) | freshwater metagenome | isolation source: river surface water | place: USA:Blue River Watershed | collected 2017-08-15
GCTGTAATGCTTTTAACTTTTCTTTTGCGTCTGCCATAACTTTGTTTTTTAAATTTCTATGTCTTAATTTTTGCTAAAAATAATAGCATTTTTTTAGTATTCAAAAATAAATTATCAACAATTTATAAATAATTGATAATCAATAATTTATAGTTTACAAAATAAAATATTAAATTGTCAATGATTCAAAATTGCTAATAATATAAGCTATTAACAACTGCATTTATGCAGGTTTATTTATGCAGGATGAAGGATACAGAGAGGATTTTATTAAGTATTAAGTATTAAGTATTAAGTATTAAGACATACGACTTAAGACATACGACATACGACATACGACTTACGACATACGACATACGACATACGACTTAAGACCCACGACTCAACCCCCCCAACAACTTTGCTATACGCTCTGCCTTGTCATCTTCTGTTTTAGAATCATATATATTTTGAATGATCGCTTTTTGTTCAAATTGAGGCATTGATTTAAACTTTACTAATAAAGCTGGATCTTCAGTAGCAAAGCATTCTAATAGTTCATCAGTTAATTCAGTAGGAGTTTCATCAATATAAACCCTTACTCTTACCATATCACCTTGCTCTTTCTTTATTTGTTTTCTGATTGATGATTTTAAAGGCAAAAATAATTTCCCTCCTCCCATCGGCATTAATTTATATTGCTTTAATTCATAATCGTCAACGAAGCCACTGATTCGAACCCAACCGAACGGACTGTTTTTACTTGCTGATATTTGCGGAATCGATATGTATGTCCAGCCACCTTTACCCGGAAACTTCTCTACTAAAAATTCTTCATCAACAAGATAATTCATTTTGAAAAACTAAAACAAATAACTAACTCCGAATATAAAATCTAATCCAGAACCATCAGAATTTATTAGCCTAGTGTCTATAGGATAGTAAGACCCACTAGTCGAATTGAATTTATATTTTACGCTATAATAATTCAAGCCCATATTGACTGAAAAATTTTTCCTTGATAAAAAATCAATCATAAAAAAACTTTGTACACCTAAACTATTATCATATTCCCATGTAGCTTTTCGTCCAGATGAAACTTTAGAAAGATCAATCACCATCTTATTATCAAAATAATAACTAGGTCCGACACCTAATCTTAGTTTTGTAGTATTAAATCTTCCGAAAGATTTTACAAGAGAAGGATAAAAACTTATGAATTTTCTAGAGAAATCTGCCTTTGCATCTCTTAATACTGGACTTAAAGAAGAAATTTGAAATCCGATATCTCCACCAACTTCAAACCATTTTTCTATTTCTTTTGCAGCACTTATTTTCATACCAACACCACCCCCTGAACTTATACTCGACACTTCACCATTCGTAGCAACAAAAAGATTAACATTTGAGAAACCTATACCCGAGCTAACTACAAAGCTTACTCTATGCTTATGAAATGTACTTGGAATTGGTTGATCTAAATTAAATAACTTATAATTAGCAATACTTTGCTCTGTAAAATACAGGTCTCTAGGTGATAATATTGGATAATAGCTTAGTATATTTTTAACTATTGAAACTTCAAAGGCATAAACAGAATCAGCCTTTGCAATGAATGTATGTGATTGCCTCTTATTGTTAGTCAGGTTAATTACATATGTTGCATCAGCTGGTACAATTAACTCTTTATAAGATGCATTTTGAACTTTTTCAAATAATTTATTATTGAGGTTTACAGTAATATTTATCCCTTTTGCATAATAATTATCATTTCTAAATACAATTATCTTTGATGTTTTATTCTCTTGTGAATACAAAGAAGAACATATCAAGAATAGAAATATACTAATCTTTAGTTTTTTCATTTATTTAATAGTCTATAAGTTAAATTCACTCTTAATTCACTGACCTTTTTAGTTTTGGGTAATGAGTGTAACCAAAATCTTTGTATTTGTCCTTTCATTAAAAGAAGTGAACCTGGTGCTAATTCAATTCTAATTTTTGTTTTGTTTACTTTATGCTTAAAGTCTATATGTCTTCTAGCTCCCAAGCTAATGGAAGCAATACAAGAATCCATTACTATTTCTTTTTCGTTATCACTGTGCCACGACATTCCTTCAGAACCTGAGTGATATAAATTCAATAAACACGAATTGAAATTCGTATTATCATATTTTTTAATTTCAGCTTTAAGTTCTATTAATTCTTTAGTAAAGTCTTTACCCACTTTAAGTTTGCCAGAGTATGTGTATGTTCTATTGTTCTCAGCATACCATGCTGTTTTACGAGCAGTAATAATTCTTTTTCCAAAAATAATTAGCTCATCATGCTCCCATTCAGTTTTATTTAAAAATGTATTTAAATAAGAATTTTGCTCGCTTAGATTTAAAAAATCATCAATATAATAGAGTTCACCATCAAAGGGCAATAGATTTATCATATCATTCTAGCACTAGCACTTATTTCTTGAGTACAAAATTCAGCTCTTAAATATTTATAATAACCTGCCATTGCAATCATTCCTGCATTGTCAGTACAATACTCGAATGCTGGAATATAAATTTTCCAATTATTTTTCACAGATAACTTTTGCAAATATTCTCTTAAGCCTTTATTTGCTGAAACTCCACCAGCAATAGCAATTTCATTTATACCATATTCCTTAGCTGCTGCTTCTAACTTATTACACAAAATAGTAATTATTCTGTATTGTATAGATGCACATAAGTCATCCATATTCTCAGCAACGAAATTCTCATTGCCTTTCGACATCTTTTGTATAAAATATAATATCTGCGTTTTTAATCCGCTGAAACTAAAATCATAGCCTGGTATCTGAGGCTCTGTAAAAGTAAATTTATTGGGGTCTCCATTCTGTGCATTTCTATCAATGATAGGTCCGCCCGGGTATGGTAATCCCAACATCTTCGCTGTCTTATCAAAAGCTTCCCCCGCGGCATCATCCGTAGTCTCTCCAATAATCTCCATCTCGAAATAATCTTTCACCAAAACTATTTGTGTATGTCCGCCCGAAACCGTTAAACATAAAAACGGAAAATTTGGCTTAGGATCTTCTATGAAATGAGCTAAGATATGAGCTTGCATATGATTTATATCAATCAATGGTAGGTTTAATGAAAGCGCAAATGCCTTTGCAAAGCTAGTACCTACTAGCAAAGCCCCTAATAATCCCGGACCACGTGTAAAAGCAACTGCATTGATATCATTTTTGCTTATTTTAGCGTTTTTAATGGCAGTATCAATCACTGGAATGATATTTTGCTGATGTATGCGCGATGCAATTTCTGGAATGACACCACCATACTGCTCATGTATAGCTTGAGTAGCGGTAACATTTGAAAGTATTTTGCCATCAACACATATTGAAGCAGATGTTTCATCACATGATGATTCGATACCCAGAATTATAATAGAATCTTTACTCATTATATATTATTAAAAAGGTAGGTAAAATATCGTTTAGTATTATCGTCGGACTTATAACAAGTCTATTGATAATTTATCTACTATTTAGATTACCTGCAGTTCAGACATGGGCTGCTAAAAAGCTTGCAAAATACCTATCATCCGAATTAAAGGCAAATATACAAGTTAAAGGATTAGATATTGACTTCTTTAAAACGATAGTTTTAGAAGAATTCCTGATTGAGGATCAACATCAAGATACTTTATTATATGTAAATACCCTTAAAATAGATATTTCAGAAATTCTAATTAAACAGAACAAGTTCAGTATTAACAGAATCAATTTAGTACACCCAGTATTTCATCTTAAGAAATACAAAAATGAGAAATACAACAACATGCATTTCTTACTTGATTATTTTAGCTCTGAAAGAGATACTTCAAGTAAAGCAAAAACACCACTTAGTTTAGTTGCTAAAAAAATTATTATTGAATCTGCTGATTTTATTTACCATAATGAAAATTTACCTGAGGGAGATAAAGGAGTTATCAATTATGATGATGTACATGTAAAGAATTTTACTACAGAAATCAATAATTTCAATTTAAACAATGGTAATATAAAAGCTCAAATCAAGAACTTGACACTACAAGAAAAATCTGGATTTAAAATTGATAAGTTTAGAGCTAATGTAAAATTTACCCCTACAGAAATTGAAGCAGCTAACCTATATTTACTTACTCCTCACTCGAGCATACACGATTATTATTCGATGCGTTTCGATTCTATCTCAGACATGTCTGATTATATTAACAAAGTTCGGATGTATGCAGACTTTGAACAGTCAATCGTCTCTTTCAAAGACATTAAATATTTTGCATCTGCCATAAAGAATTATACGCAAAGGTTTTTAATTAATGGCTATGTATACGGACCTGTTGCTCATTTACAATCAAAGAACATTAAAATCTATACTGGGAGAAATACCAAAATCAATGGATCTATTAGTGTTAAAGGATTGCCAGAAATTGAATCAACAATCTTTAACGCTAAACTTGAAAAATTAAATACTAATTATAGCGATTTAGTGGATCTAATGCATGGACTAGATTTAGATTCGGTTGGAAGTTCTTTACCTACTTTCTTATCAAACTTAGGAAATGTTGAATACTCTGGTTACTACAAAGGTACCGTATTCGATTTTGATGCTAATGGAAATATTATTACAGATATTGGGAATGCCGTTAATGATATTCATATGAATATTGAGTCAGATAAAATACCGAGTTATAATGGTAATATTGAGACGATCGGACTTGATTTAGGAAAGTTGTTTTCAGCAAAAATACTAGGAGCTGCAAATTTGAATTTAATTATAGATGGAGAAGGATTTGATGTTAAGGATCTTAATGCAAACATCAGTACCCAAATTAAAAACATTTACTTAAATGGCTATAACTATTCAAACTTAGAAGCTAGTGGCATTGTAGATAAAAAACAATTTAATGGCTATTTCAAGGCTAATGACCCCAATGCAAAATTCGACTTTGAAGGTAGTGTAGATTTTAATAATCTAAAACAACCTGAATTTAAATTTGAAAGCTCAATATCTGCTTTACATCTAAGAGAACTAAAATGGATAAAAGACACTATAAATATTTCTACTAATTTAAAGGTTGATTTTATAGGTGCTAATCTCGATAATATCATTGGCACAGTATATTTCGATAATACAGAAGTTCAAAATGGAACAGATTCATTCATATTTAATAATATAGATATTGAATCTAATTATATTTCAAAAGGGAAAAAACTAAGTTTAAATTCTGAGATTATTGATGCAAGTATTGAAGGGGAATACAAATTATCTACTATTCAATCTGCAGTTAAAAGCTTAATTAAAATTTATCTGCCTAATGCTAATTTAGGTAAGATCTACAAATACGAAGATCAGAATTTTAATTTTCGTGTATTCGTAAAAGATGCTAACCCAATTACAGAACTACTCTACCCTGATTTGATAATATCTGAAAGCGCTAACATTCGAGGTTATTTAAATTCTAGTACAAATACAATTAGACTCAACGGACAAATAGATTTTATTAAATACGATGCATTAAAGTTTGAAAACTTAATGATAGATGGCGAGAATGATAAAAATATTTTTGACTTTAACGTTGCTGCTGATAGAGCTTATATAAGTGATAGTATAAATATTGATAACGTAGCAATTTCAAACTCTATAAAAAATGATAGTGTAAAGTTTAATATCAAATTAGCAGAATTAACAAATCCGAATCAACTAGACTTAAACGGACTAATATCATTTAAAGAAAATAAAACTAAAATATCAATTCTACCATCAGTTGTAATTATAGACTATCAAGCATGGCAATTGAAAGATAGCTTCAATATTGATTTTATTAATGACAAGCGTATACTCGTAAATAATTTTGAATTAAGAAACGGAAATCAACTAGTTCAAGTTGCTGGTTATATTTCAGATCAGAGTAATGAAGAGCTATCAATTGACATACAAAATGTAGATTTAAAAAGTTTCAATCAACTTTTCAAAAAATATGATTTAGAAGTATTAGGCACTTTGAATTCTAGAACGAAATTTGCTAGTTTATTATCTGAACCATTAGCTATATCTGATATTAATATTGATCATTTAATTTACAACTCAGATAGTATTGGAAATTTATTATTTAGTAATACTTGGGATCCGAAATCTCAGATCATAAATCTTACTGGAAGTATTTATAATGAACGTTTAAAAACATTAGCAGTTGGAGGAAGTATAAATACATCAAAAACTAAGAATAACTTCAACATTGATGTCTTAATGAATGAAACAGAATTAATCGTTATAGAACCTTTTGTTAAGTCATATGTATCAAATATTTCTGGTACAGCTAGTGCTGATTTAAAAGTGAGAGGTAGTTTCTCTAAACCTGAGATTAATGGTTATTTAACGATGAAGAACGCCGGACTAAGAGTAAACTATTTGAACGCTTATCTAAAAGTATCTGACCAAATTAGGTTATCAGAAAATAAAATCTTCTTGAACAATTTACAAGTAAAGGATCTTGAAGGAAATAAAGGTTCTATAAATGGTTCCATCACACATACCTATTTTGATAAGTTTAATTTAGATGTAAGATTACAAGCAAATAATCTATTATGTCTGAATACTACTGAGAAAGATAACGAATTGTATTATGGTAAAGCATATGGCACCGGCACATTCAGTTTCAAGGGACCTATAGAAGATATTAAAATAGACATAACTGCAAAGACAGAAAGAGGTACTAAATTCTATATTCCATTAAGTGACGAGAGTTCTGTCATGAAACAAAATTTCGTACGTTTTGTAGAAAAAGATTCAACCATAAAAGTACAAGATTATAAAATCAACTTATCTGGTATTAGCATGAACATGAACTTACAAGTTGATGATCAAAGTGAAGTACAATTGATAATGGACAAGTCTACAGGTGAAATTATTAAAGGCCGAGGTAATGCGAATTTAAAATTGACAATTAATACCATCGGTAATTTTGAGATGTATGGTAATTATGAAATATCAGAAGGTGAATACAATTTCATTTTACAAAATTTAATCAGTAAGAAATTCAAAGTTGAAAAAGGTGGTACCATTAGATGGAATGGAGATCCACTAAAAGCGAAAATAGATTTATCTGCTATCTATGAAACTAGACCTCAAGTTTTACCTTTAATACTTTCTGCAAATAGCACCGATACCAATTCATATACTTCTACTCAAAGAGTAAAAGCACATTGTGTGTTAAATTTAAAAAATGAATTAATGGCGCCTGATATATCGTTCGGACTTAGATTCCCGGAAGATGAAAATTTAAGTTCTAAAGTTGGGGGTTATTTAGCAAATCAAGATAACTTAAGTAATCAAGTGGCAAGTTTATTGGTGTTTGGAAGATTTGCAAATACTGGTTCTAATAATTATATACCGACTACTGGATTTTTAGCTTCACAACTATCAAGTTTAGTTTCTACGAAGAACTTTGATTTGAATTTAGAAAACGGTGTAGGCGGATCTCTAAGATTATTTAACGATCGAATTACCATTGATGGAAATATTAATACCAATAATAATAGTACTACGAATACAAACACTCAACAAACAAACGCATCTGCTATCACTGGTGACGTAAATATTGAATACAAAATCAGTAAAGATGGCCGATTCAGAGCTAAGGGATTTCAAAGAAATGACATCAACTCAGATCTGCTAAAGAGAGGTAACTCACAAGTAGAACAAGGTGTTGGCTTGTTCTACCGTATAGAGTTCGATACCTTCAAAGAATTATATCAAAAGGTCTTTAAGAAAAAACAAGATCAATAAAATCTTATTTTCCTTTTAATATTGCGTGTCCCATTTTATCACGCTTAGTTATCAAATATTCTCTGTTATGAGTATTCGATTCAATTTCTATTGCAACATTTTCTACAATCTCTAATCCGTAGCCTATAATACCTGCACGCTTTGTAGGGTTATTTGATAGTAATTTCATTTTGCGGATGCCAAGATCTCTTAATATTTGTGCGCCAATTCCATAGTCTCGTTGATCCATTTTAAAGCCTAATTTCAAATTAGCCTCTACTGTATCAAAGCCTTGCTCTTGCAATCTATATGCCTTTAATTTATTCACCAATCCGATACCTCTACCCTCTTGATTCATATATACAATGCAACCTCTACCCTCTTTCTCAATCATCTCCATCGCCTTATGTAATTGAGGTCCGCAGTCACATCTACATGAGCCAAAAATATCACCGGTTACACAAGAAGAATGAACTCTCACTAACACATCATCTTCTTCTGTCCACTCACCTTTTATAATCGCTAAATGATTTTCACCCGTATCAATTTGTGTATAAGCAATCATATCAAACTCTCCCCATTCGGTTGGTAGCTTAACTGTTACTTCTTTCTTAATTAATGATTCATGTTTTAATCTGTATTCAATTAAATCTTTGATACAAATTAATTTCAAATTGAATTTTTCTGCAATTTTTTCTAAATCTGGTAAACGAGCCATCTCCCCATCTTCACGTATAATTTCAACAATTAATCCAGCCTCTTCAAAACCAGCTAACCTCGATAAATCAACAGCGGCCTCTGTATGTCCAGCTCTTCTTAATACTCCCCCCTCTTTCGCCATCAATGGAAAAATATGTCCGGGTCTACCAAAATCAGATGGAGTCATCTCTGGATTTATAAGAGCCATCACAGTCTTTGATCTATCTGATGCTGATATTCCTGTTGTACAACCGTGTCCGAGTAAGTCAATCGAAATCGTAAAATTAGTTTCATGAGAAGCAGTATTCTTACCGACCATTAAATCTAATTTCAACTCTTCACATCTTTTTTCTGTGATAGGTGTACAAATTAATCCTTTGCCATGAGTTGCCATGAAGTTGATCATTTCCGGACTACCATTTCTAGCGGCGGTTAAAAAATCACCTTCGTTTTCACGATCTTCATCATCAACCACAATCACGCATTTACCTGCGCGAATATCTTCTATGGCTTCTTCTATAGTGTTAAATTTCATTTTATTATTGATTACGTTGTGTAGGTTGCCATACACTACTTTTAATACCTTTAATATACCATATCATCCCTTTAAGCAATGCTAAATTCATCATAATTAAATAGTTTGCAAAACGTAATGATTTTATATGGATGGATAATAGTTTTAAGATTCTATCTATGATTGGTGTGCAATAAACTAATATTTGAATCAACAACAAATACAAATAATAGTTTGAATACATCGATAAGATTGCTGAGCTGATAAAGGCTAAAATTAGCAAAATTGGTCCTATCCATCTCAATACCTTATGTGATATGAAGGAGAAGGCCAATCCGGTGTATGGAGGCCACATCAACCCTTTAAATCTATTTAAGTTTTGAAAATTACCTGCAGAAATTCTTGCCTTTCTTCTAAACTCCTCTTCAATTTTATTAGAAACATCTTCTACACATAAGGCATTTAACTCGTTTATTGATCTTAATCCTTTTTCTAGTACATACATCGAAATGTAGAAATCATCAACCAAGAAGTTATCAGGGACTTTTCCATATGCATTTGATCTAATAGAATAACAGCCTCCAAAAGTACCAATCATTGTTCCCCAAATTATACCTTCTTGATACTTGATATTATTTTCTCTCGATAAATATGATTTCTCTTGAAAAGAGATGCCATCTTTTTTGTATTGCATGTTAATGATATTCCCACCAACTTGTGCAATTGTATTGTTTTTGTAATGTTTCACTAATTGATAAATAGTGTCTTCTTGAAAAAACACATTCGCATCAGTCATTATGAATATTTCAGCACTCGCGAATTCAGTGAGTTTGTTAATAATACCCGATTTGCCTGTTCGTCCTTCAAACTCAATTAATTGAATAGGATATTTACTGATGAATGATTTAATGATATCATTCGTTTTGTCGTTCGATGCATCAGATCCTATAATAAATTGAATCTTATGTAATGGATAATTTGTCTGAAAAGTTGATATGATTTTTTCTTCAATCACTTGTTCCTCATTATATACAGCTAATAAAATACTAACTGTAGGCAGTTCATCAGTTCTTTCAAAAATTATATTATTTTGAGTCTTGTTTGCTGCAAGAATTTTTAGAATGAAAGGAAAAAGAACATAAGTATGTAAGATCAAAAAAGCAGAAAGAAAAAATATGACTTCTAAGGTTATCATTTTACAACCTCCTTACTGTAAAAGTCAACTAATTTTTTAACTACTATATGATTGTCGTATTCAGAGTAAATTAATTTCTTAGCTGCAGCGCCAATTGATTTAACTACATCAGGGTTGTTTAATAAATATTCTATTGCATCAACAAATTCTTCAGTTGTGTTTGCAATGATAATATTTTCTTTGTTGACATAATTAATACCTTCAGCTCCGATGCTAGTACTAATGATAGCTTTACCTATTGACATCCCCTCAATAATTTTCAATCGCATACCACTACCAGATTTAAGAGGTACAATCATAATAGATTTCGAATTCATGAAATCAGATGCATTCTCTACTTCTCCTACCACAACTATGTTAGAGTTATTATACTGAGAATAAGACTCTGGTGTATGCTTACCTGCAATATAAAGTTTGAAGTCTGCTCTTTTGCGAACTAATTGTTGATAGATGTCTCCTAATAACCATTTTACAGCTTCAATATTCGGATACCAATTCAATGCCCCTAAATGAAAAAGGCTATTCTGCTCAGGCTCAATTTCTGATTGAATGAATTTACTTAGATTAACACCAGCTGATGAAGTAAAAATAATTTTTTGAGGAAACTGTTTTCTAAAGTATTCAGCATCATCAGAACTAATAGGTATAATGAAATCAGCTTGACTAGGTGCGTTGTCTTCAAATATTTTAATTCTTCTACTTAATAAATTCAAATACCACTTTTTTATTCCTTTAGCTTCATTTGCAAGTCTACTCCATATTTGAGCTTCAACATTATGTGCTCTAAAAGCAATTTTCGCTTTTGAATGTTTTTTAATTGTTGGAATATATGGAAGCATAAATAAACCTTCAATATGTATTAAATCATACTGATTGGTCTTCAAATGTTCAATTAGTTTTTCTTCAACTTGTTTATTGTAAAATCTAGAGATATTATAAGATTCATTACTGAATAAATTTAAAAAAGCTGGAAAAGCTTTTACTGTGGTATCTATTTTTACAGCGATGAACTTTGAATTAGATGTAAGTTCGTTCGGAATTTCTGAAATGGGTAAAAAATCTTTTACTGTATTCAATGCAAAAACATCTAAATGAACACCAGCTTGTTTAAGTCCGGTTATCATATTATATATTGCTATTGAACCCCCATCTTTAATGGGAAAAGGTACTCGATTACATAGCAAAAGAATGTTCATTGACAGAAATTATATTTTTCGCAAAATTACTTCTTTTTACCCGCTAATTTCTTGAAAAAGTTTAGATAAATATCTAAATCTAGTAATGTAGAATCTGAAGTTGCCTTTCGAGTGATAAAAACTCCAATAGGCGTCAATATAATGCTCGCCATCCACATTCCTTGCCAAACCGGCACAACATTCTGCCTAGCCATCTTTTCGCCTGTTATAGACAGTATATGGAAGAATATAAAGAAGAAGATTGAAATAACGATTGGCATGCCAAGTCCGCCTTTTCTAATAATCGCTCCCAATGGTGCTCCGATAAAGAATAATATTAAACAAGCAAAAGACAAAGTGAACTTACGATGAAATTCAATTTCATGTCGACGAATTTTTTCATTTAAGATATCTTGATCTTTTTTTGTGGATTCAGTGTAAGAGATAATATTTCTGATTGTTGAAAAGGCTCTACTCACAATAACACCGTGATATTCTTTATCAAAATTTTTCAGGATGTCGTTGTTAAGTTCAATATCAACCGATCTCATAGATGAGTCAAGTTTCAATGACTTATCCATACTCGTATACAATGCATAGTTTTGTCGGAAGTAAGCTTTATCTTTTAGTAATCTATCATCTAAAGAATCTTCGTAGTAATTAAGTTGTTTTAAGTTAAGCATGGTGTAATGATCTTTGAATAGTGTTTCATCAGTTCTATTCATTTGAAAAGTTGAAAGATCAAACTTCACTTCATGTTCTTTAAATTTAACTCTTGTTAATTGTTTACGATCATTAATGGTACCAGGTATACCGCTTTCTTCGTAACTTATACCATCAAATAATAGCAATACCAAATATCTATCATTTTCAGATTTCAACATTTTGCCACTATCAGCCATCATCACGTTCATATTACCTTTGTTAGCAGTATGATTATAGATTACGATATCTTTAAGATTTGTACCTTCTTCATCTTTGCTACCAATTCGAATACTATATCCGTCGATACCATTATAGAAAATACCTTCTTTAATTGCTAAAGATGGTTTTTGATTTCTAACATCCCACATCAAAGCTCCCATCTTTAAATTTGCAAAAGGCATAACTACGTTAGAGAAGTAGAATGCGGCAACACTAATAAAGAGAGTAAGCACGATTAGTGGCATCATAATTTTTCGTAGTGAAATACCAGATGATTTAAGTGCGACTAATTCATAATGCTCACCTAAGTTTCCGAAGGTCATAATAGATGAGAGCAATATTGCTAAAGGCAATGCCATTGGCACAAGAGTTGATGATGCATACATCAATAGTTCGAGTACAACATACCACTCTAATCCTTTACCTACCAAATCATCGATGTATTTGAATAGGAATTGCATTAGCAAAATAAAAATTGCAATAAAAAACGTAAGAATAAAGGGTCCGATAAACGAACCAATAATAAGTTTATGAACCTTTTTAATTGGAAGAAACATTTTATGCACCTAATACATGAATCAAGTCATCGACTTGATTATGCCATATCATTCTTTTGTCTTCTAATTCTGTATCGATAGCAAAATCAGTAACGGCTAAAGCAACGTCACCAGTAAGTTCATCTTGTAAGATTTCAAATTCTAAAAAAGTATTTTCATCATCTTCCCACTTAAAGCGAACTGATTTATTTTCTTTGTTACTTACCATTTTTGCTTTCAATGTCTCATTATCCCATATAAAGTGATAGGTACCATCTTTATATGTTACATCATCGGCAAACCATTGAGCAAGACCGTTAGGAGAACTTAAATAACTAAAAAGTATTTTAGGTGAGGACTTTAAGCCGAATTCCATCACGATTTTTTGCTTTTGTTTGTCTTTCTTTTTCATCAATTCGAAAACTATTTATAAATAATGTCATTCATTTTTTTAAAGAAAAACAAAATCTTCTATATTTGCAAACCTAATTACAAGGAGATGTAATAATCTCAAGTATTTTGGCGGGGTAGCTCAGATGGTTAGAGCGTTGGATTCATAACCCAAAGGTCGGCAGTTCGATTCTGCTCCCCGCTACAAAAAGCAGCACTAAACTAACATAGTGCTGCTTTTTTTTACTCAAAATTTTAATAATGTAGAATTAAGAGTTAAGAACGAGTAGGTGCTAAATTTAAATATTGTACACCTCGTTCTTCACTCTTAATCCTTAACTCTTAATTCTACATTCTACATCCTACATCTTACATTTTATTCTGCACTTACGTCAAAATTTTTAGACAAAAAAAAGCC
>JACCDH010231508.1_pt1 | contig 13617 bp, 14 predicted proteins | sample 7442481 | NCBI WGS metagenome assembly JACCDH01 (sample SAMN15323433, study PRJNA562643) | freshwater metagenome | isolation source: river surface water | place: USA:Blue River Watershed | collected 2017-08-15
GAAGATGTGGCTAGAACAAATCCGAACCTGGTCTTCTCATAGGTATAGGCGATGGATTTTTCCCGCTCATTTTGGTCATAAAGATGAGCTATCTTCTTATCTAAGGGGTTGCGAGCCGTCCCCTGATTTAGATGATCTAGTAAAGCTTCAACGATGTAGGCCAAAACCACAATCGATACAAGTAGAGTCAAGAGCATTTCTCTAGGGTACCCGATAGCAAAAGCGAGATAGTATTTCAGCATGTGTCGTCTTCTAGGTTTTAGCGCAAAAACCCAAACCACGATTCCGGCCTTTATCGGAAAAGAGTTCGCTGAATTCCTAGAGCTTTCTGAGGTGCATCACGACTCCTGGGGAATCGCATTAGATGGTGGAGATGAAACCCAACTAATTAAGAAGGCTCAAACGGCCAAAAAGTGTGCTGAGTTTTCTCAGGCCATTAACAGTGAGTCTGGTCAAGGTGGATTGCTGCACTTTAGATGGGCATCACCCGGGCTTCCCGTTACACGACAAAATGCACATCCCTTCAGTCATGGGGAAGTTTCCTTCATTCACAATGGAGCTCTCTCTCCCTACGAAACATTGTTAGATTCGATTTCAGAGGATCTCCTCAAGCTGCGTACTGGGGATACCGATAGTGAGCTCTTCTTCCTTTATCTCCTGACACAGATAAATGAACTTGGCTTCATTCCTGGAGTAGTAAAGGGCATTCAGGAGATCAAAGCTAATTTCAAATACAGCTCTATAAATTCAATGATCTTAAACTCAGAGTTCTTCATTGTAGTTTCAGAGCATGATCCGGTTAACAAACCCGATTGGGCGGATGATGTCTATTATGAGCTGCGCTACCGTTTAGATGACAATGGTTTCGCCGTAGCCTCTTCGGGTTGGAATCAAGAGGGCTGGCAGTTACTAAACAACCACGAGATCTTGATAGTAAATCGCGAAACTCTCAAAACTGAGATCGTAAAACTATAACTTGGTTTTCTTCCTGCTTTCAGCAGAAACAACTATCAAAACTCCTAGAACAATAATGGCGCCACCGATGGCGTAGTTCATGGTTATTACCTCGTCAAGAAATATGGCTCCCAATGCTACGGCGATGATTGGATTCACATAGGCATAGGTCGCAGTTAGAGATACTGGAGCATTTGTTACTAGCCATAAGTAAGCGCTGTAAGCAATTATCGAGCCAAACAAAACTAGATAGCCGAACCACAGCCAAGACCAGGCAGAAGCATCCAATACGTCAGATAAACGCTCGCCGTTTATATACCCGGCGATTGTTAAAGAAACCCCGCCTGCCAACATCTCATAGGCGGTGAAGACCAAAGCATTCTTCGGAAGCGGAAAACGTGGTGCAAGGTAGGTACCAAGCGCCCACCCGATGTTTCCAATCAAAACCATAAACATAAAAAAGACGACTGTCGAGGAACTCTCTCCACTAACGGCCTTAACGCTGCCCGGTTTCAATAGAAGGGCAACCCCCAAGAAGCCAATAATCAATCCCAGCCAACTCAGCCGCGAAGGACGCTCCCCTGATATGGTTCTAAAGATTGCAATCCAAAGAGGTAGCGCTGCGATTATCAAGGCAACAATTCCTGAGGGCACATGTTTCTCTGCCACCGCGACGTTGCCTAGTCCAAAACCTAACAACACAAAGCCCATCACTGTTGAGGAAATAATCTGCGGCTTAGGAATCTGAATTTCAGACCAACCTTTTGTAAGGAAGATAAAGAAAAACAGGAGCGCTCCGGCCAGCAAGAATCTAATTCCCATTCCAAGAAGTGGGGGCATAGTTTCAATTACATAAGCGATGGCGAAGTAGGTCGAGCCCCAAATCACATATACAGTCCATAGAGCAGCCCATGTCATTGTAGATTTCGAGAGCTGCTGCACCATTGCATCCTACTCTCGTAGAGGCAACCTACCGATGTATTAACTAGTAGGGTTTGATAGTTATGTCAGCTACTCCTTTTGACCACTTGCCGGTTACAGATCCAGGTCAACCAGATTTGCGCTCGGTCCCCAAGTTTTTGTGGTGGATAGGTGTAAAACAACGCAAGATAGTTTTAACCGGAACCTTCTTCGGGGTTATCAATCTGCTCTGCGTTGCATTAATGCCTGGTGTTCTTGGTCAGGGAATTCAAGCTATAGCTGATGAAAGTTCTGCCGATTTACAAAGAGCTGTAATCAGTGCATTACTACTTGGCATAGTTCAAGCTGCTGCTGGAATCCTCAGACATCGAAGAGCTGTCGGCAGTTGGATCTCTGCCGCTACCCGACTACAACAACTGGTAGCTAGAAAGGCAGTGGATCTGGGAGCGGATTTGCCTAGACTGGTCTCAACCGGTGAGGTTTCAGCAATTAACTCAAATGATGTTGAGAGAGTAGCGCGCGTATACGACTTAATTCCACGTCTCAGCGGTGCGATTGTTTCATTTTTTGTTGTATCAGTGTTGTTAATCAATTCCTCACCTACTCTAGGTCTATTGGTGATTATTGGAGTGCCGCTTTTAGGTCTAGCGATCGGCCCAATAATTAAACCTCTACAAAGCAGAGAATCTACTCAGCGCGAGAAACTCTCCGAATCCTCAGGCCTGGCCGCCGACACCGTAGCCGGACTTCGTATCTTGAGAGGAATTGGTGGCGAGGAAACCTTTTTGCGTCGTTTTCAGGTTGCATCTCAAAATGTCAGAGCGGCTGCGGTTAGAACAGCTAGGATGCGCGCCTTGCTTGATGGGCTACAAGTAATTCTTCCTGGAACTTTAGTTGTCGGAGTTATCTGGATCGGTGGAAATTTAGTAAGTCAGGGCAATTTGAGAGTTGGCGAGCTTCTCGCCTTTTACGGGTACAGCGCCTTTCTAATGATTCCGTTGCAAATTTTAACTGAATCAGCGCAACGCCTTACCTCTGGCGCTGTCGCTGCTAGGCGGGTAATGAAACTTTTGCGGGTGCAGAGTTTGCAAAGCCACGGCCACTCAGAGTTTCCAGAAACATTCGAAACACTAAAGGATTTGAAATCCGGTTTAGTAATTCCAAGAGATAAGTTCATAGGAGTGGTCTGTGATAACTCTCTAACCGCTGACGAATTGGTGGATCGACTCGGTGGATATATAGATTCGGAACAAGTACTAGTGGACAGTAGGCCGCTCTCGCAGATTACGCGAGATGGGATACGCAGCCACATCTACGCGCAAGAAAAAGAGCCCGCCATCCTCTCTGGAACAATTTCAACTCTTTTCAAGGTAAGAAGCTCTGGTCGAATCAGTATTGAGCAAGCCATCGAAGCAGCCTCTGCAGCAGATATTTTGGACTCACTTGATGGAGATGGGTATAACGCGGAGGTTGTAGAACGTGGTCGAACCTTGTCCGGAGGTCAGCGCCAGAGATTAGCTTTAGCACGTACCGTATTTGTTGATACACCGATAGTTGTGCTTGATGATCCGACCAGCGCGGTGGATGCACATACGGAGGCGCGAATCGCATCCCGCTTGAAGCAGATCCGAGGGTCAAAGACCACGGTTGTCTTCACGACCAGCCCTTTGCTGCTTGACCAAACAGATCAAGTTGCCATGATTGTTGAAGATCAAGTCAGCGCTGTTGGAAACCACTTTGAACTACTTAAACAAAACGAGATCTATAGAAGATTGGTGGTGCGTGGAGAATGAAATGGAATAAGCCACCCCGTCCTACCGATGAAAGTTCTTTGCCAACAACGGCTTATCCATCACCACCCAAAGACACCTCACGTCTGGATAAATCTTTTGGCTTAGAGAAATCTGCTAATCGTTTGCCGATTGCCAGCGAAGCTACTGTCAACTCACATATGTGGAACCTGTTATGGAGTCACAAGCGGGGCTTCCTTTGGGTAGCGGTTTTGCAATTGCTAACAACTTCAGCAGCGCTAATACCACCCCGTGCCTTTGGTGGCTTACTCGAAGATTTAAAGAATCGTCCAGATGCAACTCAGGTTAAGAATACGGTTTACATAGTTATTGCCGCGCTATTGCTGCAATCAGTATTTGTTTACTTCACGAAGGTTCGTGCCGCGATTCTTGGGGAGTTTGTCCTATCAACACTTCGAGAGAGATTTGTAACTCGCGTCGTTGAGCTTCCGCCAAATGTTGTTGAGCGGGCTGGGGCAGGTGAACTCTTAACCCGAACTACTACCGATATTGATCACATTACTTGGGCGGTAAGAGATGCCGTTCCGGTTATTACCATCTGTCTGGTATCTATTTTTGGAATATCTACCGCGATAGCACTCACTGCGCCCCTATTTTTAGCCGCGGTTTTCATAGGAATTCCATTGGTTTTTGCCGCCACCCGTTGGTATTTGCGCCGCTCCCCTCAGGCTTATCGAGTTGAGTCCTCCTCTTACGCAATTGTTAACTCAGTACTTGTTGAAACCGCCGAATCCGGCCGAACTATTGATGCACTCCGCCTCGCAGAACAACGCACTAAACGCACTGATGCTTCGATAAGTCGTTGGGTCGAATGGGAGCGATATACCTTGAGATTGCGCTCACGTTGGTTTCCAGTAGTTGAAATCAATTACATACTTCCAGTTTCTGCGGCATTGATGATGGGTGCTTACTTTTACAACCGCGACATGGCTTCCATCGCAACGATTACCGCTGGAATTCTCTACGCTCAAATGCTCGCAGGTCCTATAGAAGCAATGTTGTGGTGGATTGATGAGCTACAAACTGGAAAAGCATCTTTGTCTAGATTACTTGGCATCCATGAGGTTGAGGATCGTGAAATACGTGATGGCTCGCCGGCAGGTAGAGATATCGCAGGAGAAAAAGTTCGATATGGATATCGAAGTGGAAAGGATGTATTGAAGGACATCTCCTTCATGATTCAACCCGGAACAAAACTAGCTATCGTCGGACCATCTGGTGCTGGCAAGTCAACATTAGGAAGATTGCTTGCTGGAGTGCAGCCGCCTAATCAAGGACGAATAACTGTCGGCGGAGCAGAAATTGGTTTCATGCCGGTTGAGAAAGCGCGAACTGAAGTTGCTTTAGTGACGCAGGAACATCATGTCTTTGTAGGAACTCTGCGCGACAACATCACTCTTGCAAAACCAGATGCATCTGATGAAGAGGTTTGGCAAGCCCTTCGCGCAGTAGATGCAGAACCTTGGGCCAAGGAGTTAGAACAAGGATTAGAGACTTTGGTAGGAAGTGGCGGGGCTCGGTTGCTTCCCGCCCAAGCCCAACAGTTAGCTCTCTCTAGGTTGGTATTGGCCGATCCCCATACCTTGATTCTGGATGAGGCGACCTCCCTACTTGATCAGCAAGCGGCGAAACATTTAGAGGCCTCTCTCGGTGCCGTGCTTGAGGGTCGCACCGTCATTGCCATCGCTCATCGATTGCAGACCGCGCATGATGCTGACCTGATTGCAGTAATAGAGGATGGCGTTATCTCTGAGTGGGGTTCACATGATGAGTTGTTGAGCGCGGATGGGGCTTACGCCAGGCTCTGGCGCTCTTGGCGGGATGAAATTTAGCTTTTTGCGATATAGGTGCATTTGCAAATGATTTGCAATAACATTGAGACATGCATATCCCTGATGGCTTTATCGATATCCCGACCTCAGCTTCATTCGGCCTACTGGCGGTAGCCGGAACAGCTGTAGCGCTTAAGAAAGCAAAAACTGAGCTGGATGATCGAACCGCCCCTATGGCGGGATTAACTGCGGTATTCATCTTCGCAGTTCAAATGTTGAACTTTCCAGTGGCAGCCGGAACCAGTGGCCATTTATTAGGCGGTGCACTGGCGACCGTATTAGTTGGTCCATACGCCGCCTCGCTCGCCGTAACAGTTGTTTTGGGTGTGCAAGCACTGCTCTTCGCTGATGGTGGTCTGTCAGCGCTTGGTTTGAACATATTCAACCTAAGCATCGTTGCGGTACTTGTGAGTCATTTGGTTTTTGTTACCGTTAAAAAAGTTATGCCTAAAAGTCGTGGTTCAATTCCGATTGCTGCGGCTATCGCTGCATTGATCTCCGTACCAGTTTCGGCAAGTGCCTTTGCATTGCAGTATGCGGTTGGAGGCACAGGAACCGCGCCTGCCTCAACAGTTTTTGCCGCCATGTTCTCTACTCATATCTTGATTGGTATTGGTGAGGCGCTGATTACCATGGTGACAGTCTCAGCGATCATCTCCACTCGCTCTGATTTGGTCTATGGCTGGAGACAGGAAAAGATCTCACTGGAGGTAAAAACTGTATGAGCGAAGTTAAGAGTTCCTTGAAAGGTTTCTATGCTGGATTCTTCATCGCTGCTGTAGTACTCGCCGGTGGCGTCTCCTATTACGCCTCCTCGCATCCAGATGGATTGGAAAAGGTCGCTGAAGATGAAGGTTTCCTAAATACCGCCAAGGATTCTGCGGTAGCTAACTCTCCTCTGGCCGATTACGGAGTCGCAGGTCTTGATAATGAAAGACTTAGTGTTGGCTTAAGCGGTTTGATTGGTGTAGTAATCACAGCGCTTGTTGGCGTAATTCTTTTCAATCTGGTCAAGAAGAAGTCTTAATCATCGCAGCCAAAGCACACCATCATGGCCATGATGTTGGCGAACGTCTTTACATACACCGCCACACTTTCATCCATGACCTGCCGCCGCATATAAAGCTTGTTTCCGCTTTATTTTTCATTATTGTTGCGGTGGCAACGCCAATAACCCGCTACCCCGCCTATCTTGGTTTTTTTGCATTGATTTTTCTGACGATTTGGTTGGCAAGACTTCCAATCAAGACCGTCTTGTTCCGTTCTTTAATAGAGATTCCATTTGTTCTCTTTGCATTTTTGATGCCTTTTTTCGGCACAGGCGAAAGCTTCGAAGTTCTAGGTTTCACAATCTATGAATCAGGTCTGTTAGCCGGCCTGGGAATCATCGCTAAAGGCACCCTCGGCATTCTCACGGCAATCGTTCTCTCCTCCACTACTACTGCACGAGAGTTACTGCGTGGACTAGAGCGCTTGCGAATTCCTAGCCTCATAATTCAAATTGCCACCTTTATGTTGCGATACATGAATGTTGTAAATGATGAGATGGAGCGGATGAGAATTGCTAGAGCTTCAAGAGGTTTTGAGGCAACCGGAGTCCAGCATTGGAGAGTTTTGGGACAATCTGCCGGAGCTTTATTCATAAGATCTTACGAGCGAGGCGAGAGAGTTCACTTGGCCATGATCTCTCGAGGCTATCAAGGCCTTATGCCGCAAGACGCAAAAGTTAAGACCAACGCCACCGAACTTCTGCAAGGTCTTGCTCTTCCCATATTGGCATCGATAATTTCTGTTACCACCTTTGCGATAGGACAGTAAATGAGCAACTTCAGTTTGCAGGTCAAGGAATTGGCATATGCATATCCAGATGGACATCAAGCTTTATTTGGCGTAAACCTCGAACTGCGCCGTGGTGAGAGAGTGGCGTTACTTGGACCGAACGGTGCCGGCAAAACTACTCTGGTTATGCACCTAAATGGAATCATTCCAACTATGCAGGGTTCAGTGAGTGTTGCAGGACGAGTTGTTAAAGCTGACGATAAAGAACTGCTTACAGAGATTAGACACAAGGTGGGAATAGTTTTTCAAGATCCTGATGATCAATTGTTTATGCCAACAGTTGGCGAGGATGTCGCATTTGGACCTTATAACGCTGGGCTGCGTGGTCCGGAGCTAGAAGATGCGGTAAAGAATGCCCTTGATTTGGTAGGCATGTATGAGTTCTTAGACCGCCCTCCTCACCACCTCTCCTTTGGGCAAAGAAGACGTGTCGCCGTAGCTACTGTTTTAGCTATGAAGCCAGAGATTCTGGTTATGGATGAGCCATCTTCAAATCTTGATCCCGCTTCTAGACGAGAGTTGGCAGATATCGTTAGATCTTTAGATGTGACCTTGTTGATGGTTACCCATGATCTACCTTTTGCCTACGAACTATGTGAGCGATCTGTGATTCTCTCTGGTGGAGTTATCGTTGCCGATGGTTCAACCGAATCCATTTTGAAAAACTCAGATTTATTGAGCGCGAATCGATTGGAACTTCCTAAAGGTTTTGCCCTTTAGTCCAAAAAGAAATCGAGCAAGAAATCTGTTGTTCCTGGAACCACCGCATATTTATCAAGATCGGTAACCCCTTCAGAAGCTAACACTTCGTCATCAACAAAGAAGTTTCCAGTGCATTGATCGCTTGGTCGATTCAAGATTATGTGAGCGGCATCAGCCAAGATTTCAGGGGTGCGACAAGCGGCGGTATCTACCCCAGGAATCATTTGTAGCGCTGCGGTATCGATAGCGGTTCTGGGCCACAATGCATTAACCGCAATCTTGTCTCGCTTGAACTCCTCTGACATTCCTAGCACGCACATGCTCATTCCATACTTTGCCATCGTGTAGGCGACATGATTCCTGAACCATTTTGCTTTCATAGAAAGCGGAGGCGACAAAGTCAAAATGTGCGGATTGCGGCCTTGCTTGGCGCTCTCTTGAAGATGTGGAATAACCGCTTGAGAGGTCAAAAATGTGCCTCGTACATTTACATCAAACATTAAATCAAATCTCTTGGCTGGTGTTGCTAAGGTTGGAGTTAAGTTGATGGCGCTGGCATTGTTAATCAAAATATCTAGTCCACCAAATTCCTGCGCAGCTTTCTCTACCGAGGCGGCAATTTGATCCTCTTCCCTTAGGTCACATTGGATTGGCAAAGCCTTTCCCCCAGCCGCTTCAATCTCTTGGGCAGCGGTATAGATAGTGCCCGGTAACTTTGGATGTGGGTCGGCGGTTTTAGCAGCGATAGCCACTGAAGCGCCATCTTTGGCTGCTCGCAGTGCGATTGCTAAGCCAATACCGCGTGAGCCTCCTGTGATGAAAATTCTCTTACCGGCTAGAGACATTTACTTTCCCTTCTTTGATAGGAAGTTCATAAAAGCTTCACGCGCCTCATCTGATTGCAATGCCATTTGGAACAACTCCCCTTCAGCCCTCATGACCGCGCTGACTTTGTCATGTAGCTCGCTCTTTAATAACGCCTTAGTCTGCAAAACCGCATTGGGCGGCTGTGCAGAAATTTGATTTGCGATTTTGTAAATCCGCTCTAAAGGAGTTTCGGTAATTTCTGCGATCAAGCCAATCTCTTTGGCAAAATCTGAGCTAAAGGCATCGCCCGTCAAAAAAACTTGTGCCGCTCTTTGATACCCAGCCAATCTCGGAAAGAGAATGCTAGAGCCGGCCTCCGGAACTAACCCTAAATTCACAAATGGCATAGAAAATCGGGTGGTCGGCGAAGCTGTAACCACATCGCAATGCATCAACATCGTGGTTCCAATTCCAACAGCATTTCCTGAAACCGCTGCCAGCAACGGCTTGGGAAAGCTGTGGATTTGCTCGAGAAAGTTCATCACCGGCGAACCTGGCTCAAGTGGTGGAGCATTTAGAAAATCAAATAGATCATTGCCAGCGGTGAAATGTGAGCCTTCATGGGTGATTACGACACAGCGAATTCCAAAATCATCACTGGCTTGCTTTAGGCCTTCAACCAACGTGCTGTACATATCACGGGTAATAGCATTTTGCTTCTGAGGGCGATTCAACTTGAGGGTTAGAATTGCACCATCTTGGGAAGTAAGGACCTCGGTCATTTCCGAATCCTATCTACCCCAGTCGGGCAAGTCGATGAAAGAGCATCATGGAACGATTGACCATCTTGACCAGGGAGTTAACTCCCTTCGAGCACCTGGTTGCTTCACATCTATGTGAAGGTCTATCGAATGCTGCAATCGCTCGTGAAACATCCCATACCGAAAAAGTTGTCGAAAATACCGTTTCCCGAATGGCAAAAGCGCTCGGGGTGCAATCCGGCCCAGATATAAATATCCGAGTATTAATTGCTCTGGCATATCGGGCGCATTTTGGCGACAAGGCTTTTGATAAATTGAATATTCCTTGCCAACATCTAGAGCGCGGGCCGGATGGCCAAATGACTTGCAATCGCCATATTGATTAAATCTTGACTGTAAGTGATTTAAATCTAAGTGCCAGCCCTCTTGAGGTTATTGTGAGGTGCTAGCACTCGTTATTGCGAGTTTTCTAAGCTAAAAAAGTTGTTTCATAGTTACCAGACCTAAAGGTCCATCCAGAGACACTGGAGAACTACAAGATTTAGGAGAGGTAGTTATGAAACGCAGAACCATAGATCGAGTTGTAAGCCTGATTGGATTGGGCTTGTCGGTTTTTCTATTTGTAGCAGCTGGTTTGCTGAATTGGGGTTATTCCTTCGCAGACAAAAATGTAACCGATCAATTAACCGCACAAAACATCATGATTCCAGCGGCTGATAGCGATAGCTTTAAAGCTCTGTCCGAAGAGGATCAGGCAGCGCTTAAGCCATTTGCTGGATTGCAACTAACAACTGGTGAACAAGCATTTGCCTATGCTCAGCACTATATCGGCGCGCATGTGAAAGGTGTCGCAGGTGGAAAGACTTACTCTGAAGTGAGCGGCGCAGCACTCGCTGCTAGCGCTGCATCAAAGGCGGATCCAACAAACACTGAATTGGCAGCAAACGCTGCAACTTTAATGGCCCAACGACAGACATTGTTTATGGGCGAAACACTCAAAGGTTTACTCGGCAACGCATATGCATTTTGGCAGTTAGGTCAGATTGCGATGTATGCATCTTGGGCAGCTGCAGCCGGAGGTGCAGTCATGTTGATTCTCTCTATCCTCGGCTTCATGCATCTCCGTCGCACCCCTGAAAGTGTGACGGTTTAAACCCTCCACTCTCCGCGAGGGCAAAAAACAACCCCTTGGGTTCTCCCAAGGGGTTGTTTTCAATTCAAGCTATCTACCTAGTTTGCCGTCGATGAAATCACGTGTGCGATTCAAAGCTTCTTCATCGGAGTACTGCTCTGGCGGAGATTTCATGAAATAACTAGATGGTGAAAGCAATGGCCCGCCAATCTTTCGATCCATGGCCAACTTTGCGCAACGCACCGCATCAATAATCACACCAGCAGAGTTCGGTGAATCCCAAACCTCGAGCTTGTACTCAATAGTCAATGGGACATCGCCAAAGGCTCGACCCTCAAGGCGAACGAAAGCCCATTTGCGATCATCAAGCCACTGCACATAATCAGATGGTCCGATATGAACATTTCCTGGGCCCATGTCGTAATCCAATTGTGAGGTAACGGATTGAGTCTTTGAAATTTTCTTGGATTCCAAACGATCCCGCTCCAACATATTTTTGAAATCCATATTGCCACCGACATTTAGCTGATAGGTGCGATCAACTTTTACGCCACGATCCTGGAATAGCTTGGTAAGGACGCGGTGGGTAATTGTTGCGCCTACCTGTGACTTAATGTCATCACCGACAATTGGAAGACCAGCTTTTGTGAACTTATCAGCCCATTCTGGGGTGCTAGCGATAAACACTGGAAGCGCGTTAACAAAGCCACAGCCAGCATCAATTGCACATTGCGCATAAAACTTTGTAGCGGCCTCTGATCCAACCGGTAGATAGCAAACAAGAACATCCACTTTGGCATCTTTTAGCGCCTGAACAACATCTACCGGCGCAGCTGTTGATTCAGTGATTGTCTCTTTGTAATAGCGACCTAGGCCATCATGGGTTTCACCACGCAACACGGTGACACCTGATTTTGGCACATCGGAAAACTTGATGGTGTTGTTTTCGCTAGCCCACATCGCATCAACTAAATCCAATCCAACTTTTTTGGCATCAACATCAAAGGCAGCGACAAATTTAACGTCGCGCACGTGATACCCGCCCACAACAACATTCATCAAACCAGGAATCTCCTGGTCGATCGGTGCATCCTTGTAGTAGTGCACCCCTTGGATTAGAGAGTTTGCGCAGTTTCCAACGCCAACGATGGCTACGCGGATTTCATTTGTGGTCACGCGGACTTCCTTTCAGATTTGATCATCTCTTCTAACCAGGCGATCTCTCGCTCAGCTGTTTCAAGCGAGTGACGACGCCACTCGATTAGGTACTTATCAAGGCCGACAGCAGACTTTTCTAAGTCCGCTCGAAGAATTTCAGCCTTTTCCTTAAGGCGGCGTTGACGCCCCTCAAGAATTCTTAGTCGATTACGTGTAGAGGTTGGACTAAAGAAGGCAACATGCACCTCAAAGTTGTCATCCTCCCAAGATTGCGGTGAGACTGATTCAGTCATCTCGGCAAACCGCTTTTGTCCGGCAGTAGTTATGTTGTAAACCAGGCGCACTCTCTTGGAGCGGCCACCCTTAGGAACCTCGGCCTGCTCGATTAACCCCGCCTCCAACATCCTCTTCAATTGCGGGTACAAGACTGAAAAAGAAAGCGCCCTAAATGGGCCAAAAATCGAGGTGAGTCGCTTACGCAGCTCATAACCATGCAGGGAGTTTTGGGCGAGCAGGCCAAGGAGCGCGAACTCCAAGGACTCAGATCTTGACCGCATTCTCTCTCCCATGCTCATTTATATCGATTCGATATATCGAGTGGATATTAGGGCCAGGTGATTCTGAATGCAAACCCCCGACGATGTGTGTCGTTATCGATTTCTCAGTTTGGGCGCGTCATACCCACAGGTAGTTCTCATCTGGATTTACCCTCTTGCTTTAGAGATTGCCCGCACCCTCTTATCGTCTATCGATCTACCAGGGCGCTCTAGAAATGAGGACCTTTTTATGAGTCTCTTGTCTTGGAAGCTTCACGGGACCGGAACCAGCATCGCACCTGGTGAGGTCGTTTCCACAGATGAACGACTAAGTTGGCCACGCACCATCGGAGTTGGCCTTCAACACATCGCAGCTATGTTCGGAGCCACCTTCTTGGTTCCTATTCTTACTGGCCTGCCACCTACGACCACACTTTTCTTCTCCGGTCTGGGAACAATTCTTTTCTTAATCATTACCCAAAACAAAGTACCTAGCTATCTCGGCTCCTCCTTTGCATTTTTAGCTCCAATCGCAGCCTCTGTTAAGAGCGACAGCATGGCGGTTGCACTAGGTGGAGTTGTTGCAACTGGTGTATTACTCGCGATTGTTGGCTTAGTTGCTCGCGCTGTAGGAACCGGCTGGATTAACTGGTTGTTACCTCCTGTAGTCACCGGAACCATTGTCATGGTTATCGGACTTAACTTGGCAGGTGCTGCAAAAGGTGGCCTAGCTTCCGGTCCAGTTCTTGGAACCATCACCTTGTTGGCTATTGCATTCTTTGCTGCATTTTCCCGTGGCTTTATTGGTCGTATCTCAATCTTTCTTGGCCTTCTCGTCGGTTATCTAATCGCATTTTTGATGGGCGATGTAAACACCGATGGAATCAAAGCTGCCAAATGGATTGCAGCCCCAACCTTTACAACACCGGAGTTCAAGATGAGCGCAATCATTCTCTTCTTACCGGTAGTACTGGTTCTTATCGCAGAGAATGTTGGGCATGTTAAAGCTGTTTCCTCAATGACCGGCAAAGATCTCGACGATCAAATGGGTAACGCGCTATTTGCAGATGGCTTGGCCACCACAATCGCGGGTGCAGGCGGAGGTTCTGGTACCACCACCTACGCTGAGAACATCGGCGTCATGGCCGCAACACGAGTTTACTC
>JACCDH010313316.1_pt1 | contig 13617 bp, 16 predicted proteins | sample 7442481 | NCBI WGS metagenome assembly JACCDH01 (sample SAMN15323433, study PRJNA562643) | freshwater metagenome | isolation source: river surface water | place: USA:Blue River Watershed | collected 2017-08-15
GGAACGCATTGCCACCGATGGGCGCTCCACCGCAGCGCTTGCCAACGAGATCGAAAGCCTGCGCGGGCCGCAGGATTAAGATGGACCGAGGAGAACCGCCATGTTCACCGAAAACCTCATGATTGCGCTCAGCCTGCTGGTGGCGACGGCCATAGTCACCGCCGCCACACTCAAGGGCTGGCAAGGCTGGCTGACGCTCAAGGCACGCGAACTGGACAGCCAGCGTAGCGGGCCTGAGCAGGGCAATCCGGCCGGGATGGCCCGGATCGAGATTGCCGATCTGAAGGAACGGATCCGCAAGCTTGAAGCCATCGCCGCCGGAGTTGACCTGTGAGCGAAGTTCGCGGCCATGCCACCAGTGCCGGGATCGGCCTGGGCAGCGCGATTGCCGTTGCCGTATCGTGGAGCTTGCACAAGTCGTTGCTTTGGGCGGTGATCCATGGCCTGCTCGGCTGGATCTATGTGATCTATTTTGCCCTGACCCGGCCTGGCGGGATTGGCGGGTAAGCGCTCAGTCATCCCCGCGGATCGAAGAGTTGCTGAGCAACAAAGCGGGGACTCATCACCTGACATTGCAGACCGCGCGCCATCGGCCATCACAGGTGATGGGCCCCCGCTTTCGCGGGGGTGACGGACTAGGTAACAAGGTCGGGCTTGTGTCAGGCCACCCAGCCCTTAAATGCCCACCCATGCGCAGCCTGACCGACATTCAAGACGAATATGAATTCCTTGAGGGCGATGAACGCTATCGCCTCTTGATCGAGCTTGGCCGCGAGCTTGAGCCGATGCCCGATGCACTGAAGACCGATGCCACGCTGGTGCGCGGCTGTTCAGCCTCGGTCTGGGTCTATCCCACGCGCACCGAGGATGGCCGGCTGCATTTCCTGGCCGATAGCAATGCCGCGATTACCAAGGGGATCATCGCCTTGGTGCTTTCCGCCGTGCAAGACCAACCACCTGCCGCGGTTGCCGCAATGGACGTGGCCGCTGCGCTTGAACCCTTTGCCCTGCAGCGCCAACTCAGTTCCAATCGCACGCAAGGGATCCCCAACATGATCGCGCTGATCCAGGATACCGCCAGCCGCTATACGGCCAGTTGATGCTCGCCCGGCCGCTCTACCTGGCCGGCGGCATCCTCGCCATGGCGCTGGCCGCGATCGGCGTTGCGCTGCCCATCATGCCAACGGTGCCGTTCCTGCTATTGGCCGCCTTCTGCTTTGCCCGCAGCCAGCCCGAATGGGCGCAGCGGCTATATAGCCACCCAACCTATGGCCAATCCCTGCGCGACTGGCGTGATCGCCGCGCGATTGGCCGAAAGGCGAAGGTTTCAGCGATCATCGCGATGGGGGTGGGCGCAGCCTTTACCTGGTTCACCCTAGGCTTCCCGTGGGTATGGATATCGGTGGCCGTGCTGGCAACTGCGGGAACCTGGATCTGGACGCGGGCGGAATAGACGTTACCTGAATATAACCAATTCGGTTAGTTTAGCGGAAAAAATTAGCCTAGACGGTCTATTCGCCCAAGACTTCCCGCACCACGGCGATGCCAGCGGCACGCTGAGCTTTCAATTCCTGCTTCAGTCGCGCTGGATCACGGGCAAAGACAAACCCGAAGCTGACCCCGCCTTCCTTGCCGATAGTCGCATGGTGCAGCTTGTGCGCCTGAACCAGCCGCTTGGCGTAACCGCGCTTGGGCACCCAGCGGAAATAGCGCTGGTGGACCAGGCCATCGTGCACCAGCGTATAGATAATGCCGTAAAACAACACGCCCAGGCCGATCCAGGTGCCCGGCTCCCAGGCGCCTGCGCCCATGATCAATGGTGAGCCCATGGCAAACATCGAGATCGACAGGGCTGCCCCGACAATGGCGTAGCGATCGTTCTTCTCCAGCAGCTTGTCGTGCGGCTCGTGATGGTCGCGGTGCCAGCCCCAGCCCCAGCCGTGCATGATGTATTTGTGGCTGGCCCAGGCGATGCATTCCATGGCGATCACCGTGGCAAGATCGATCAGCGTGGCAACAAACGGACTCATGCTGACGAAATAGCCGCTGGCCGGACGAATTGACAGTCCCTGCCTTGCAAAAGCCGCCTCGCGGCGTAAGGACCTTGGCTTGTCATGACTGCACAGCCCCGCACCCTTTACCAGAAGATCTGGGACGCCCACGTTGTTGAAACCCGTGAAGATGGCACGGCGCTGATCTTTATCGATCGCCACCTGGTTCACGAAGTGACCAGCCCGCAGGCCTTTGAAGCGCTGCGCGTGGCTGGCCGCAAGGTGCGCCGCCCGGACCTGACCCTGGCGGTGCCTGATCACAATCTGCCCACCACCGCCCGCCGCACCGGCGATGGCCAACGGGTGCCGATTGCCGACCGGGAAAGCGCCGCGCAGCTTGAAGCGCTGGAACGGAACGCTCCGGCTTTTGGCATTCGCTATATTGGCGATGCCGATGCGGAACAGGGCATTGTCCATGTCGTCGGTCCGGAGCAGGGCTTCTCGCTTCCCGGCGCAACGATCGTCTGCGGCGATAGCCATACCGCCTGCCACGGCGGCCTGGGCGCCCTGGCCTTCGGGATCGGCACCAGCGAGGTGGAGCACGTGCTCGCCACGCAGACGCTGTTGCTCAAGCAGTCGAAGACCATGGAAGTGCGCGTGGAGGGGGATCTGGCCCCGGGCGTCAGCCCCAAGGACCTGATCCTGCACATTATTGGCGTGGTCGGCACCGCTGGCGGCACCGGCTATGTTATCGAATACCGTGGCAAGGTGTTCGAGGAAATGTCCATCGAGGGCCGGCTTACCGTCTGCAACATGAGCATCGAGGCCGGTGCCCGCGCCGGTCTGGTCGCGCCGGACGAAACGACCTTCGCCTTCCTCAAGGGACGCCCCTATGCGCCGAAGGGTGCAGATTGGGACGCGGCCGTCGACTGGTGGAAAAGCCTGGCAACCGATCCAGGCGCCAGGTTCGACAAGACGGTCACAATCCAAGCCGCCGATGTCCAGCCGACCGTCACCTGGGGCACCAGCCCCGAGGACGTGGTTGCAATTGGCGGCATAGTGCCGGATCCGTCCAGCTTCGCTGAACCGTCCAAGCAGGATGCCGCCCGCGCCAGCCTCGACTACATGGGACTGCAGCCGGGCCAACGAATGGACGAAATTGAGGTCCAGAATGTCTTCATCGGTTCGTGCACCAACAGCCGGATCGAAGATCTGCGCGCCGCCGCTGCGGTGCTCAAAGGCAAGACCAAAGCACCGAACGTGCGCTGGGCGATCGTTGTCCCCGGCTCGGGCCTGGTCAAGCGCCAGGCTGAAGCCGAAGGGCTGGACAAGATCTTCACTGCCGCTGGGCTTGAATGGCGCGAACCCGGTTGCTCGGCCTGCCTAGGGATGAACCCGGACAAGGTCCCGGCGGGCGAGCGCTGCGCCTCCACTTCCAACCGCAACTTTGTCGGTCGGCAGGGGCCGGGGGCGCGGACGCACCTTGTTTCGCCCGCGATGGCTGCCGCTGCGGCCGTGACCGGGCGGCTGACCGACGTCCGCAAACTGGTGTGACCTGCCCTGCACGGGGTTGCCATGAGTGCCGCTTAGCCCACATAGGAAAGCCATGAGCGACAAGAACGACAAGTCCGACAAAAACGGCTCCAGCTGGACCGGCAAGGCCGCACTCGCCGGCGCAGCTATCGGCTCCGCCGCAATCGCCGCGGCGCTGCTGTACGCCTCGCGCCGCAAAGAAGCGGCGAGCAAGGCCAAGCCGAACGAGGCACCGGAGACGGACTGATGGAACCGATCAAGCAGGTTGAAGGTCGCGCCATCCCATTTGGGCGCAAGAATGTCGATACCGACATCATCGTCCCGGCCAAATGGCTGAAGACCATCACGCGCGAAGGCTTGGGCCAGGGCGCCTTTGAAGCACTGCGCCAGGATCCGGATAACCTGTTTGACTGCGCCGAATTCAAGGGTTCGCCGATCCTGATCGCGGGCGACAATTTTGGCTGCGGCTCCAGCCGCGAACACGCCGCCTGGGCCCTGCTCGACCTGGGCATCACCTGCGTGATCGCCCCCAGCTTTTCAGACATCTTCTCGGGCAATGCCTTCAAGAACGGCATCCTCACCGTGGTCCTGCCGCAGGACCAGGTCGACCGGCTGCTGGAAGTGGCGAAAACCGATTCCGTGGCAATTGACCTGGAAACGCAGACCGTCACCACCCCCTTCCAGGATCGCTTCAGCTTCGAAATCGATCCGTTCCGCAAGCACTGCCTGCTTAATGGCCTAGATGAAGTTGGCCTGACCCTGGCGCGCGATGCGGCGATCAGCACCTATGAACAAAAACACCGCGCGCAGCTGCCCTGGCTGGCCGCGGGAACGGGAGTAGCAGCATGAAGGCCCTTCGCAGCCACGCCATTGGCGGACCGGAATCCCTGACCCTTGACGAGCTGGAAAGCCCGGTCCCTGGCCCCGGCCAGGTGCGGATCAAGGTTAAGGCTTGCTCGATCAACTATCCCGACGTGCTGATCATCAAGGACATGTATCAGTTCAAGCCAGCGCGCCCCTTTGCCCCGGGCGGTGAACTGGCCGGCGTGGTCGATGCCGTGGGCGAAGGCGTAACCCAGTGGAAGGCCGGCGACCGCGTGATTGCGATGATGGGTAACGGCGGCCTTGCTACCGAGGTGCTGGCTGATGCCGCGCGCCTGTTCCCGCTGCCCGATGGCGTCTCGTTCGAAACAGGCGCATCGCTGCTGATGACTTACGGCACCAACATGCACGGGCTGCTTGATCGCGGCCATCTGAAGGCCGGTGACACCCTGCTGGTGCTGGGTGCGGCTGGCGGGGTCGGCCTCTCGGCCGTCGAGCTGGGCAAGGCCTATGGCGCCAAGGTGATCGCCGCCGTCTCGACCGAGGAAAAGGCCGCAGTCGCGCGCGAGCACGGCGCGGACGAGGTCGTGATTTATCCCCGCGCGCCGTTCGACAAGGACCAGTCCAAGGCCCTGGCCGAGGCTTTCAAGGCCGCTTGCGGCCCGGACGGCGCCAACGTGATCTACGATATCGTGGGTGGTGACTATTCCGAACCGGCGCTGCGCTCGATCGCCTGGGAAGGCCGGTTCTGCGTGGTTGGCTTCCCGGCGGGGATCGCCAAGATGCCGCTCAACCTGACCCTGCTGAAAAGCTGCGACATCTGCGGAGTGTTCTGGGGCGCTTTCACCGCGCGCGATCCCAAGGCCAATGCCAAGCATATTGCCACGCTGTTTGACCTGCTCAAGGCCGGCAAGATCAACCCGCGCGTTTCCGCCACTTTCCCGCTGGAGCGCGGGGGCGAGGCGATTGCCCTGCTGGAATCACGTGCGGCAATCGGCAAGGTCGTGGTAACAATGGACTGAAGGCCGGCACTGCGGCCAGGATTGGGAGACGCGCGATGAAGACTGCCCGGATCATAGCCCTTGCCGCGATTGCCGCCACGGCCTTTGCCGTTCAGGCCCAAAGCAAGCCCGCGAAGCCCGCCACGGTCGCGGCACCAACCGCTGAAGAGATTGTCGCGGCGCGGCAATCGGCGATGGTCATGTCCGTCGGCGCGACCAGCGCCATGCGCTCGGCCGCGGCCAATGGCACCCCGGTCAAGAACCTGGCCTTCGTTGCCAACGGGGTGGCCAAATGGGGCGCAGCGCTGCCGGCGATGTTTGCCCCCAGCACCGCCATGGTGCCGAGCCGCGCCAAGCCGGAAGTGTGGACCGACCAAGCCGGTTTTGCCGCCAAGGCCAAGGACTTTGCCGATGCAACTGCGGCGCTGGCCGCCGCGGCCAAGGCCGATGACAAGGACGCTTTCGCCGCGGCCCTTGCCAGCACCAACGCGGCATGCAAGGGCTGCCACGATTCCTTCCAGGCGCCCCCGCCCGCCGCCAAGGCAGGCTGAACGGGCGCCAGCCGAACCGACAGGAGCCAACATGACCGATTTCAAAGACCGCGAACGCGCCGAAGAAGCCAAGTTTGCGATGGATGAGGACACCCAGTTCCGCGTCACCGCACGCCGCAACCGCCTGCTCGGCCAATGGGCCGCCGAACAGATGGGGCTCTCCGCTGTTGAAGCCGAAGCCTATGCCAAAGCCGTGGTTCAGGCTGATTTCGAAGAAGCCGGCGACGAAGACGTGATCCGCAAGCTGCTGGGCGATCTGACCAGTGCCGGCGTTGAAGTGTCGGAAGGCGATATCCGCGCCGCGCTTGAAGCCAAGCTGATCGAAGCCCGCCGCGCCCTGCTCGGCTGATCGGAACCACCCATGCCCATGCCCGCCGCCGAAATCGAGGCGATTATCCGCGCTGCCCTGCCCGATGCGCAAGTCACGCTGACCGATCTGGCCGGTGACAATGATCACTGGGCAGCCCATGTCGTCTCGTCGGCCTTCGTCGGCAAGCCGCGGGTGGCCCAGCACAAGCTGGTCTATGCTGCATTTGGCGGCCGGATGGGCGGCGAACTTCACGCCTTGCAACTGACCACCGCCGTCCCCAACTGAGGCGGCGAGGAGCTTTCAAACCATGTCCGATACCCCCACCGATCCAACCAGCGCCCGTCTCGCTGAAATCGTCAATTCCAATGACGTCGTGCTGTTCATGAAGGGCACGCCGCTGTTCCCGCAGTGCGGCTTTTCAAGCCGCGCCGTCGCGATTCTTGAGCGTCTGGGCGTTCCCTTCGAGGGCGTCGATGTGCTGCAGGACATGGAAATCCGCCAGGGCATCAAAGCCTTTTCAGACTGGCCGACGATCCCCCAGCTTTACGTGAAGGGCGAATTCGTGGGCGGCAGCGACATCATGATGGAAATGTACGAAGCAGGCGAACTGCAGCAGCTTGTTGCCGAAGCGGGGATTGCCCCCGCCGCCTGAGCGAACTCAGCCGGATAGCAGACGGGGCGCTCCTGCGGGGGCGCCCTTTTTTGTTGGCTGGTGCGCGGATCGGTTCGGGGAGGCGGCACCGCGGAGACCGTGCGGCGCCGCCTCATTCGAGACTGCTTTGGGGGTGCTATAAGCTATGCAGCTGCCGTGCCAGTTAACGCAGGCGCCGTAAATTCGCCGGTCTCGATGGCTAACGGATCGTTAACCACGCCTGCCGTTGTAAGCTCTTCCGACAGGTAATCAGTCCCTGAATAAAACCTGCTTGGCAAACCCCGGCAGGACAGGCACGTTCCGGCACGATGAGTCTGGACCTTGAATATGACGAGAGCGGGGAAGACCCGCCCGCCACCCCCGCCGCCACGCTGGTGATCTTCCGCCGCGATGCTGGCGGCGGTGCCCCGCAGATCCTGATGGTCGAACGTTCGACCGCGATGAAGTTCGCGGGCGGCGCGGCCGTCTTCCCAGGCGGCCGGGTCGATGATGCCGATCGCGAGCTGGCGATTGCCCTGGGCGCTGGCGATGATGATGCTGTCGACGAACTCGCCGCTCGGATCGCGGCCGTGCGCGAAACGCTTGAGGAAACCGGCCTGGTCCTTGGCATTCGCCAGCGTCCGTCGCTGGACGAAGCCCGCCGCGCGCGCGAAATCCTGTTGGCCGAAGGCGTGTTGGCACCAACACTGGCGGCAATGGGGTGGGAACTTGATCTTGATGCCCTGGTACCATTTGCGCGTTGGCGCCCAAAGCACCGCCACATGCGGGTATACGATACCCGCTTTTACATGGCCGACCTGGGGACGGGCGCAGTCGATCTGCTGGTCGATGCGACGGAGAACACGCGGCTGTTCTGGACCGGCGCGGCCGAGGCGCTTGATCATGCCGACAATGGCAGGATCAGTGTCATCTTCCCGACCCGCCGCAATCTTGAGCGGCTGGCCCAGTTCGGCAGCTTTGACGAGGCTGTGGCCCATGTCGAACAGTTCCCGAGCCGAATGATCACCCCCTTCATCACCGAAGAGAATGGCGCGAAGTGGCTGCGCATTCCCGATGATGCGGGTTATCCGGTTACCGGTGAAGTGCTCGAAAGCGCATCGCGCGGCTGAGGTTTCAGGCAAAGCGAAAAGCCGCAACCATCGCCGCTGCGTACGGGGCCGGACACAGCTGATCCCCTCGCCCCCGGAACATCGATCTGTTAGAAGACCGCCTTGTTCGGTTCAGGGGGCAGGAATGCGGTCTACGCGAGGTACCATCCGAAACCTTGCTGCCAACCAAGGCGCCGCCATGCTGGCGCTTGGTCTCGCTTACACTTCGCTTGCCTGGCTGGGCCTGCAATGGGCCGCAGTGATGGGGGCTGGCAGCCCGGTCTGGCCGGCCTCGGGTGTGGCGCTGGGCGGGCTTTTGTTGGGCGGAATGCGGCTCTGGCCAGCCATTTTCGTCGGCAGGCTTGCCGCAGGCTGGCTCGCAGGGAGCCAACAACCATTTTGGGCAGAGTTCATGCTGGCAGCCGCCAACACGCTGGCAGTGGTCGTGCCGCTGCTGCTGACCCGGCATCGCGCGCCGCTGAAGCCAGCCCTGCATGATCTTCCGGCGCTGCTGAACTACCTGTGCTGGGGTTGCCTTGTCGGGGCCCTGGTCGCAGGCACGCTCGGCACGCTGACCCTTGCACTGTCTTCGGGCCTGCCGCTGGAAAGCATGCTAGCGGTCTTTTCGAACTGGATCGTGGCCTATTTTGTCGGCGCGATCCTGATTGGCCCGATGCTGCTCTCGTGGCTCACCCCGGCCCCGCGCCTCAGGCCGCTTGACCAGCTCCACCTGGTGGTCGTCCTCTTGGTGACAGCTGCCTTTTCCGGCCTGTTCCTGCTGCCGCCCGATCAGGCGTTCCTGCGCACCTGGCACGTGTTCCCGGTCTTGGTCTGGGCCGCGCTTGCCTTTGAACTGCGCGGCGCCACGATCGCCGTGTCGATCGTTGCCGTTACCGCGATCTGGGCGGCTGATCAGGGCCTTGGCCCGATGACGGCCATGGCCTTCATCGGCAGCGGCCAGATTTCGCTGGTCCAGCAATTTATCGCGATCACCGCGCTGACCATTCTGGTGCTCGCCGTGGTGGCCGACGAACGCCGCGCCAAGAACGCCATGGCCGATCAGGGCCGGTTGCTGCGGCTGGCAGAAGAAGAGGCGCGGGCCCGGGCGGAAGAGCTTGAAGTTGTCCTTGCCGCCGTGCCCGTGGCCATCTGGGTGGCGCGGGATTCCGAATGCAGGGAGATCATCGGCAATGCGACCTCCGCCCACCTGCTGCGCCTGCCCGGCCCGGACGAGAACATGTCCAAGTCTGCTGGTGAAAATCCGGCGGTAGGTCACTTCACCGTGTTCGATGCTGCGGGTCACGAACTGGCGCCGCACGAATTGCCGGTCCAGCGCGCCGCACGGGGTGAAGTGGTCAGCGATTTTGAGGAGCGGGTCGTCTTTGCCGATGGTTCGGCCATTAGCCTGCTGGGTAACGCCACGCCGCTGTTCAACAAGGACGGGGAACTGCGCGGCGCTGTCGCCGCCTTCATCGACATTACCGACCGCAAGGCGGCGGAATCGCGCGAACAACTGCTGGCCCGCGAAGTCGATCACCGGGCCAAGAACATCATGGCCGTGATCCAGGCCATCGTTCAGCTGACCGAGGCAGACGATATCGCCAATTTCCGCAAGGCGATCAGCGGGCGGATTGGCAGTCTGGCGCGGTCACACACCATTCTTGCCGATAATCGCTGGGACGGCGCTGAATTGCAGGAACTGATCGAGGAGGAGCTGGCGCCCTATCTGCCGCACCAGGCCGCCGCGACACGGCGTGTGGTCCTCGACGGGCCGCGGCTCAAGCTGAAGCCGCTAACCGCACAGTCGATCGCCCTGATCGTGCATGAACTGATCACCAATGCCCTGAAGCATGGCTCGCTATCGCGGCCTGAGGGGCAACTGACGGTCGAATGGCAGGTCGATACGGCTGACCGCAAGCAGCGCTTGCTGCTGCGCTGGATCGAACGCGATGGTCCGAAGATCACCATGCCCGGCACGGCCAGTTTCGGCCTATCGCTGATCGAAACCACGGCGCGCGACCAGCTTTACGGTTCGATCAATTCAGCCTGGAACCCAGAGGGCCTGACCGTGGAGCTGGCCATCCCGATCGGCGATCTGTTCCAGGCAGCCACCGCGGCCTGATCGCGGGCGGGTCAATCGGGCAGCAATAGCGCCCGGTGTCGCTGCACGACCTCGAAGATCCAATCGCGGCCCGCTCTGACCCGGGCAAGCTGGTGGGTATCCCTGTGCGTCACCAGCCAGAATGAGCGGATGATCCGGCGATCCGGCAGAACTGGCACCAGGCCCGGGTCGGCATCGCCCATGAAGCATGGCAGGACGCCAATCCCTGCCCCTGCAGCGATCAGGTGGTGCTGGGCATTGATGCTGGATGAGCGGACCGTTGGGGCAAGACCAGCCTGGATCTCGTCCAGATACCGCAGCTCAGGCGCATAGAGCAGATCGGGGATGTAACCCACCAGCCCATGCCCCTTTAGCAGATCAGCCGTCCCCCGCGGCGTACCTGCACCATCAAGGTAGGTCTGGCTGGCGTATAGCTGCAGGCTGTAATCGCTGAGCTTGCGGGCGATGACTGGACCGGCCTTTGGCCGTGACAGCATGACGGCGATATCGGCTTCTCGCTTTGACAGGCTCAGGAAACCGCTGCTGGCAACAAGGTCGAGCATCAACGCCGGATGCAGGCGGGCAAAGTCTGGCACGTGGGCGGCAAGAAACCAGCTCCCGAAGCCCTCGGAGGCACTGATCCGCAGTGTGCCCGTCAACTGGCCGGCGGCGCCCGGCCGCGAGGATTCGTCAATCGCCATCGCCGCCTGGGCCATCGCCTCCACCTTGACCATGAGCGCTTCGCCCGCCTCGGTCATGACCTGCCCTTCGCGGGTTTGCTCAAACAGCGCAGCCCCAAGGCGCGCTTCCAGCCGCCGCAGCCGCCGACTGGTGGTGGTGGGATCAATGCCTAACGCAGTACCGGCACGGGCCATCTGCCCGGCCCGCGCAATGGCCAGAAATACCTGCAAATCGCTCCAGTCAGTGCCCTGCATAATTGCAGGTTCTAACTGGAAATTTGGGCATTGTCTGCATCTCTGTCGAAGCGCATGGCAGTGCAAACAGATTCGAGAGGGATCCTGCCATGCGCCAGATTGACCATTTCATCGCCGGTGGCACCAGCGGCCTCGCCGCCGCCCGCAAGGCCCCGGTTTATGACCCCAACAGTGGTGACGTGCAGGCCGAAGTCGTGCTCGGCGGGCAGGACGCGCTCGACCGCGCCGTGGCCGCAGCGCAAGTCGCGCAGCCCGCCTGGGCCGCCACCAACCCGCAGCGCCGGGCCCGCGTTATGTTCAACTTCAAGGCCCTGGTCGAAGCCAATATCGACGAGCTGGCGCTGCTCCTCTCCAGCGAGCACGGCAAGGTGATTGCCGACAGCAAGGGCGATATCCAGCGCGGGCTGGAAGTGGTCGAATTCTGCTGCGGCATCCCCCACGCACTGAAGGGTGAGTATACGCAAGGAGCGGGCCCCGGCATCGATGTCTATTCGATGCGCCAGCCGCTGGGCATCGGCGCAGGCATCACCCCTTTCAACTTCCCGGCGATGATCCCACTGTGGATGGGTGCGGTGGCCATGGCGACGGGCAATGCCTTCATCCTGAAGCCGTCCGAACGCGATCCCTCGGTGCCGATGCGCCTGGCCGAACTGTGGCTGGAGGCTGGCCTGCCCGAGGGGATCTTCCAGGTCGTCCACGGCGACAAGGAAATGGTCGACGCGATCCTCGATCACCCGGCGATTTCGGCTGTGAGCTTTGTCGGTTCGTCCGACATCGCCCACTATGTCTACAACCGCGGCGTTGCCGCCGGCAAGCGCGTCCAGGCGATGGGCGGGGCCAAGAACCACGGCATCGTCATGCCCGACGCGGACCTTGACCAGGTGGTCAATGACCTGGCCGGGGCCGCCTTCGGCTCGGCCGGTGAACGCTGCATGGCGCTCCCCGTAGTGGTGCCGGTGGGCGATGACACCGCCGAACGGCTCAAGGCCAAGCTCATTCCGGCAATCGAAGCCTTGAAGATCGGCGTCTCGACTGATCCAGAGGCACACTATGGTCCGGTCGTCACTGCCCAGCACAAGGCCAATATCGAGCGGTGGATCCAGACCTGCATCGATGAAGGCGGTGAACTGGTCGTCGATGGTCGCGGCTTTACGCTGCAGGGCCACGAGAACGGCTTCTTCGTCGGTCCGACGCTGTTTGACCGGGTGACGCCCGGCATGAGCAGCTATCACAACGAAATCTTCGGCCCGGTCCTGCAAATGGTCCGTGCGAAGGACTTCGAGGAAGCGCTGAGCCTGCCGAGCAAGCACCAATATGGCAACGGCGTGGCGATCTTCACCCGCAACGGGCATGCTGCGCGCGAATTTGCCGCGCGCGTCAATGTCGGCATGGTCGGCATAAACGTGCCAATCCCCGTGCCGGTGGCATACCACACATTTGGCGGGTGGAAGCGCTCTGCCTTTGGCGATACCAACCAGCATGGCATGGAAGGGGTGAAGTTCTGGACCAAGGTCAAGACCATCACCCAGCGCTGGCCGGACGGCTCGCCCGACGGCGGCAATGCCTTCGTTATTCCGACCATGGGTTGATTGATGACCGACCAGTTTGCACTGACCGAAGACCAGCTCGCCATACAGGACATGGCGCAGAAGTTCACGGCTGACCGGATTACGCCGTTCGCGGCAGAGTGGGACGAGAAGCACCACTATCCGGTCGACGTGTGGAAAGCCGCGGGCGAACTGGGTTTTGGCGCGATCTACGTTTCGGAAGAGAGTGGCGGGATTGGCCTCGGCAGGCTCGAAGCTGCGTTGATCATGGAAGCCATGGCCTATGGCTGCCCGGCCACCTCGGCCTATATCTCGATCCACAACATGGCGGCCTGGATGATCGACTGCTTTGGCAGCGCGGAGCTGAAGGCCCGCTACCTGCCCGAACTGGTCAGCATGGAGAAGATCGCCAGCTACTGTCTGACCGAGCCGGGTTCCGGTTCAGATGCAGCGGCGCTCAAGACCAGCGCAGTCCGGGATGGCGATCACTACGTTCTCAACGGCACCAAGCAATTCATCTCGGGCGGCGGCGTGAATGACATTTACGTCTGCATGGTCCGCACCAGCGATGACCGTGCCAAAGGCATCACCTGCCTGGTGGTCGATAAGGACACGCCCGGCCTTTCATTCGGCGCGCCGGAAAAGAAGCTCGGCTGGAATGCCAGCCCAACCGCCCAGGTAATTTTCGAGGATTGCCGCGTGCCGGTGGCCAACCGTGTCGGGGCCGAAGGTGAAGGCTTCCGCTTTGCGATGGCCGGGCTCGACGGCGGCCGCCTCGACATCGGTGCCTGCTCGCTGGGCGGGGCCCAGCGCTGGCTTGATGAAGCGATCAAGTACACCAAGGAACGCCAGCAATTCGGTCAGCCGGTGGCCGATTTCCAGAACACCCAGTTCATGCTGGCCGACATGGCGACCGACCTCGAGGCCTCGCGCGCACTGCTTTACCTTGCCGCCGCCAAGGTCAATGCCAATGCGCCCGACAAGAGCCGCTTTTCCGCCATGGCCAAGCGGCTGGCGACCGACAACGGCAGCAAGATCGTCAACGACGCGCTGCAGCTGTTCGGCGGCTATGGCTATTTGAAGGAC
>JACCDH010486411.1_pt1 | contig 13614 bp, 17 predicted proteins | sample 7442481 | NCBI WGS metagenome assembly JACCDH01 (sample SAMN15323433, study PRJNA562643) | freshwater metagenome | isolation source: river surface water | place: USA:Blue River Watershed | collected 2017-08-15
CTATAGATTAAAGCTAGAAATAAGAAAATACAGGATTACTTAGGGGGGGGGGCCATTTTTTCGATAGTCTGAAAATCACCCTTATAATTTCTTCACCAAATCACCTACACCCACTTTAAACTGAAGCTGTGTTTCACCGTTAATACATACAGATTCTGCCCAAAAGACGAATCGAAAACATTAGAAACCTAGCCATGGCCATAATTAAAAACTTCGTCACGTTGTATATGGTTACCAACTAAAAGCACATCGTTTACTAAAAGATTTACTTTCGAGGGAAACAATTGGTATCTAATACGAATGTCTTTCTGGCCTTAAAGATTCTTTTGATATTAACTCTAGATTGAGCGCCATAAGATATCTGAAAGTAAGTAATGAACAATAAAAAGCTAATGCGTAAAAAGTATTGTCCTTGTTGTATCAGCATTTTTGGAACAATTTCTTATTGGAGGTTGAGAGATTATCGAATTCAGAAACTATGAGAAGATTTTGAAATGAATTAAATATATTCAACCATGGTTATAAAGTTTAAGTTTGGAGAAAGAAATGAAATTTGTAATTGTTTTTACACTACTGAGCTCCACCATCACAATTGCTCAAGTAAGTCGATCTAATCCTATTACGGATATGTTTGAGATAACTCGCACTGCCATTCGCATAGGGATTGAAGATTTAAGAAATACTGGATCGGGTGGATCTCCAATTGAGCATAAAGATTTTGAAAGGATTCTACAAAAATTCACTCAAAAAGTTGAAAAAGAACTTCAGAACTATTCGGCTGATTATGAGATGCAAGTCCTTAATCCTCTCAAGCGAGATATAGAAAACTATAACTCGGTTAAATCTTCAGCATTTTATACTGCCGAGGAAAAAAAGCTTATTCTGAGCGAGTTGTTTGTAAAGATTCAAGGTGATGCAAAAAGGGCAACTGAAACCTTTTATAATTCGAAAATGCCAAATCTCTTTGCAGCTGTAATTGACCACCCCGAAGTAATGGTTCTAGAACTAAACGACCCTCAAATTTATGCGAGACGTGGATCATTAGCAAACATAGAAGTTTATGGAGGTAAAGCCTATAATTTTAAATATGAAAAAATAGATCTACGTAACTACTCTCAACTTCTAAGTAAAAAAGCACCTGAGCTATATTTTATTTCACATGAATTACAGCGCTCAACCTATTCCATATATAAGGGTTGCCTCTCAAGCAGCTGCCTATCACTTTTAACAGTTGCTTATAAAAAATATTTAAAAATACTCGATGGTTTAAGTAGAAAAATTGAATATCAACTGGACACCAATAGGATAGTTACTTTTCCTGAATATGTAATTAAACTTGAAGGGTACTATCGTTATCCCTCTAATGTTCCTGACTATGAATTTAAACTTTCAATGGTTATAAATCGCTTCCTTGAGGAAAGTTTTAAATTTTTTGCAAGTCGACCAATGAATTTCTCAATTGATATCAATGAATTGGATTTACTAGATGAGATGGTTGAAGTTGCAGGCAGTGCTAAAGACCTTGAACAGTGCCGTATTGAGATGTCAAAATTGAATATTAAGTATTGCGTACTCAATACAGCTAATTGTAAATCTGCTGATGCAAAGATGATTCTTTCCATGGATATTAGGGAGGATGATCTATTAGATGACATTAAAATAAAAAAAAGGAAAGCTGAAAAAGAATTAGCTGCTGTAATGGTGGATTATCTGAGGATTAAGAAGAGACTCGACAATGCCCGTAATTCTCGAAGACGTTTCAATATCTCGCGAAAGTTAGAGCCGTATAGAGTTCAAAAAGAATCGCTTGAAGATTTTATTTTTCAAGCTAATGCGGAATCAATTAAATTAAGGCAGCAGTGCTTGCAAGGAATAAAATAAATAAGATGACAACATTAGCTAAGGATAAAAAATGAAAAAGAAAATAATGACTGTTTTACTATCTTGACCTGACCGGGTTAAATATTTTCCAATAATGGACTCTCCTTAAAAAACAAACATACGACTTTAGAAAAGGTAGCATTGGTTAATTGTGCTACCACATTTTAAGCATTATAGTTAAATAGATTGATTCTTCTCTTAAGTAAGCATCACATGCAGCCGATAGATTTGTATCGGATAGAAAACACAAAGGAGTTAATCATGAAATTTGCATTATCGTTATTTAGTTTAGTTTTTGCGCTAAATACAACACCTGTTACTTTTGCCGCTGACAATATTATTGAATTAGAAGATGGATCATTTGTAGATCTCAATGTAAAGGCCGAAGAAAGAAATGCTGTTGACTTCACCGCAGATACAATTGGGGGTATTTCAACTCTCGGCCGCAGCTCTTGTACAATTCTTTCCCATACAAGTTATTTATCACCAAGCGGTTCGGCCTGCGTGAGATGTGGATCTTCACTAGTGATGGTCCACTGGGTAACTTATAACGATTCTGTGCACTATTCTGGGCATTTGGTAGGTGCCTGCTCGGGATCACTTGAGCCTCATCCAATAAAACTTGGTAACGGGGTTCTTTCGAAAACAATCGAACTAGAAATATTAAGAAAATAGTTATTAGGACGGGATCAACTCTTAACTAGAGATTGATCCCGTCCTAATTTTAAGCGTGAAATCTATAAACTGAACCCTGATTTTACAGAAACGTGAAAAGTGGTAAATACTAAATAAATTGAAGTTAATTCTCTTCGCATTCACATCTATCTCTAGTAATCTGCACCGAAAATTTTATGGATTTTTCAAATATTAATTACCCAATAGCTAGCGATCAATGCAACGAACATAAGTGTCGCCATCGAGACTGCGTTGCTAACGACAAGAGATGCCGCTGAAGATCGGAAATAGTAGTTCATATTCGGTAGCACATCACAAATTCTGTTTTTTTAAGCTTCATTGTATTCATCAATTGTCGGAAGACTGCAAGTAATATCTGAAATACAATCGACTTCCTTCAAACCTGAAATGCAAGCTTTTTCAGCATAGTAATGGTTCATTCTTGACGAAAGACGATCACTCAAAAGAAGACCTATTGAAGCTTTTCTTTGTAAACGACTTAAAAATCTTTTGCTCTTGCAACCAGAACAAATCTCTCTCCCTGGGAAGAGAACTGACAAGAACAATCCTTAATTCTTTCATCCGCGGCGCCTGTAATTCCACAAGAGATTTTTTAGAACGTTTAGCTCTAAAATGTTCAGTGTTTTTTCACAAACTATAAATCCAGACAGTGATTTTTTATTTCTTAATCATTCTTTAAGCAGTCGCTATTTTTTATAAAGAACTCGATTTTATTTTCAATTGTCCCAAAACCTCGCGATGGGGTCATCGTTGTTTCAACAAGACTGATTGGAAGTTTTGCGATTTCTAGAAAGTACAAAAACATTCTTGAATTTCGCATTCTAGTATAAGAAAAATTCCAAGCTGCTTGTCTTAAAAATGCTAACTGTTTTAGATCATCTTTTTGATCAAAGCTACTTACAAAGTCTTGAGTCGCCTCACCACTTGGATCAAGGGTATCATATGAAGAGATCAGCAAATCATACAAATGGTTTTTTGTATAATCAGTTGCAACGACATAATTCCCCCCCATAAAGTGTTTTTCATTTAATGTATCTTCGATAGCCTCTAAGCGAGAATTACTAGTCGACAAGGATAAATCTATAAAATCTAAAACCTCTTTTTTGTCAAATCTACCCCGTCGACAATTTTGTTCAAAAAGTTTTAGAAGTTTATTTTGAGCTCCGATAAAATTAAAATTCCCTGAATTGACTGATAGCTCTAAATTTGTTTCTGCGTACCCTTCAACTCCTGTAAAATAGTGACTAGTGAACGTCGATACTTCTTTAAAATTTGGCAAGAACTTGAAACGTAAATGTTTCGAATTGAAATCTTCAACATATTTATCAAGGAGTTCTTGCTCTTTTTTTACAGGTTTGAAACGAGGATTTCCAGCCCAATTAACAAGGTTTGCTAGTGTACCATAACTGCCTATTGACCCAGGCCAAAAGGGGTAATTACCCCAAAGTACACGAGCATTATTGGTACTATGATCTCCTCTATGGCATCCTTGACAGCTGATTGGTTCATTGACAATCTTTGAATTACCCTGCTGATAAACAATTTGTTTGAGCTCAGTTTTTTTTCTTATAGGATTCCATCTTAAAACATCAATTAAGTGGGCATTTTCTCCTTTTGAAGAAGCTCTAAAAGCGAGCCACAAATGTTCCCTCTCATCTAAATCTTTTGTAGAATTTTTCTCTTTATAAGAATCAGACATCAAGATGATTGTTGGATTATCAGGAGAAGCACCGAGTAAACCTTCACCATGATAAGTTATAGCGAACTTCTTCTTTATTTTTGTATCTAACAAATTAAGAATATCATCTACAGAAGATCTCGGGTTCTTTCTTATAAACTTTTCTAACTCATCAAAAGTCTTTATTTGAGCGAATGTTACGCTTGAAAAAAGTACTCCCATTAAGAATGCTATCAATTTCATAAAATCCCGCCTTCATAGTTTAGAATTTTAAATTAAACCAATAATTATTTTTTTCATACTTAGAAAGATAATTTCGTGAAACAAATGCGGTAAAAGGAATTACCAGTAATGATATTGAATTATTAATAGTACTAATATGAATCAATCAATTTTAAAAAAATAGCCTTATAAAAAAACACATCTAAATCTAGCATGCCAATACTAAGAACTTTACTAAACAAGAGATTTTTTTTAAATATTTAAAACTTTCTCAGATAAAACTCAATAATTGAATTAATCTAGGATTATCAGGTATAAAAGTCTAGGTTTACGAAGAGACACTGATCTACTTTAAAATAAGTAAAATTTCAGAATCGTTTTTTCATTTTAATTTGAGGTAATCAGCATGAAAAGTATTTTGAGCTTAAAGGTGTACTATGATACTCATTACACTCCAGTAGATGAGTATCATATTACACTTTTGGTGCGAGATACACCTTCTTCTTTATTTATTATCCGGCTTGCATCGAAAATCCAACGAGGTAGCAGTTTAAATTATTACCTTTTGAATCCTTGTCTGCACCCATGATAATTTCATAACCTGCTTCGTTTGCAACTTGTCCGTCCGTTTCTTTGAAAATAACATTAAATTGATGAACAGTTGTACCGTTCACCTCATCAAATTCAGAATCAAGTTGGACTATTTTTGAAATCACAAGATTCTTTTTACCATGACGTAATCCGTACTTTGTAACTGAGTTTGTTAATACGTGTGACAAAAACTCTGTTGCTTTAACGGCACAGTCACCTTTGAGTGTAGGTGACGTCTGAGCAAAAGACGTGAAAGAAAGAGCAAGTAAGGCCAAAGATAAAAAAGCTTTCATGAAAATCTCCTTTTATTGGATAGTCTTGTTTATTAAAAAAAATTACTATTTATATCAAAAAATCAGAGTTATCCCCTCTGATTAATAGCAGTTCTCGTACTCAACCTTGGCTTTACCATTCGTGACTTTATGTTTTATAATTAAAATACCAGATTCTGTTTTACGGTAAGATTCATTAATTTTAATTGAGTAATTGTCGAACTCAATCGAGCTTTGAGTTGTTAATATACTCGACTGACACTTACCATAGAATTTAGAATCAATACCAATATCTTCTAGATCACCCACTAGGCTATTCACTTTCTTAATAAAATAACCCTTGTCATTTTTATTGACTTCAACGGAATAAGCCCCAAATTTATTATCTTCACATTCATATTTACCAATCAACTCCTCACAAGCAAAAGCTGAGAATGAACATAGTACGACTAAACTGATAATTTTTTTCATGACATACCTCCTCAAAAAAACCGACAACTTCAAATCGTGATTTTTTTTAATACTTACTCTTCTAAGTTTCGGATTTAATACAAATTACAAGTAATAGTTATTTGTTTGATTTGCTAATCCTGTAATTCGCATACCGGCATATCAGATAACGTACTTTTATCTAGAGTCGCTCTATAGGTTACTGCGCTCTCCCAGCCATTAAACTTATAAGATCGCTTAATTTGAATCTTAAGTTCACCACATGCCATATCTCCACCGGCAAATAGCATCCCTTTTGCTTCAATGATCGAATCCTTTCTATCTGCTGAAAAATCAACGCTCACTTCATCAAAGCTTACATTCTTTACAAATATTGCTGCCTCTTTTGTGCTCTTAATCGCACCAACGATATCATTCAGCACAGTCACACCGACTCGATCCATTTTATAAACTTCCGCAGCATGAGTGGACATCGCCCCTAGCATCAAAAGTCCTATCAAGAAATTTCTCACCAAATCCTCCTAGTTTTCGAACGACTTAAAGTCATTCGAATTTAATAATTAATTTTTTCTCCATTCAATAAAGAGGATTACCTTTCCTCTGGATACTTATGTCTTTTTTACTATTTGATAATAATTACAACCTGAAAAACTTGGGAAATAAAATTATCCATCACAAAATCAAGTCGTTAAATTTAACGAAATGAACACTCAAGCTCAGCTAAGCGATTAATACCAGAGAATATTTCCAGATTTAGCTTTCTATTGGGATTTTTCTTGAATTTGATCGAAAGACTTTCTAAAACGTCGTTATGGCCTGTCCAATCTTTGCTATAACATTCTCCGGTAAAATCACATGCTCCTGTCTCAAGCTGATTCCCATTCTGATCCAATAAGCGGAGACGAAAATCTCTATCTGATAATGGTCCCGACAAAACTACTGACTTTACCGCATTGGTAGACGATTTTTTTACTTTGCATCTTGCCTCCCATTTATCTACTGCATAAACATTATTGTGTAATGTGGTTAAAACTAAAAAATAAAATGCTAAATTCAGCATATCGGCCTCCTAAAATCAGAATTAAGAGCATCGATACATCCGAAAAATTGATAATTCATAAATTATTTTAACAGTATGAAAAAATAGCGGTTTATCCATTTACCAGGATACAGCATAAAATTAATTGATTTCTACTTAGCTCTCAACAAATCCATTGATTCAAACAAGGATTAAAAAAGTAAAGCTACGACAAAAGGGTTTGATGTTTATTATAAATTTATTTGGTAAAGATATATTCTACAACTTTTGTAAAAAAAGATTAAAGAAAAATCTCTATCTGTTTTGAGGTCAAACTATCCGTGAGTTTAATAATAATTTGCTAAAGCTTTATTTCTTCAATTCCAATGGGCCCTACGATCGCAGCTCTTTTAGCAATCACATTTAATGACTTCACTTTTTTATTGTTTTTTGTGACTTCCCAAGATTGTCCGGATTTTCTTAGATCTAGGTCAATCTGCTTTCTTGTACCTTTTATACCGTTGTAAAGATAATCCATTTCAAAAGTACCACCATAGATGGGATCAAATCCCGCGGAGAACTTAATCTTCACTACATCATTGCCCTTTCTCACCAGAACAGTGGCACCAGTCTTAAGATCTGAAAGAGTAAATTTTTCGTCGGCCAAAACTTTTTTAAGAGCCGATGTTTGCACCTTTCTCATTTGAATCAGCTTACCTGAATCATCAGAGATCAAACTAATGACGACAATATTAGTATCGATATCATTTTTTATAACAAGGATGTCTTCCGATCTGGCCATGGCCGCCAGATTGAAAGCAAGAAGAAGAAGTCCGAGAATGATTTTAGACATAAACTCATACCTTTTAGAAAGTTTGAGCTGATTATGTCAAAGATAGGAAAAAAAGAAAGGAATCCGGAAGAAGCTACAGACCTTGGTGTATACAAAATAGACAGTTATGTCTTTACTAGGGGTTGTCCTGAAAGAAACTGAATATCTTTTGAAAGGCACGATTTCTGTGTGCATCAACTTCCATCAGAATCTCATGATGAGCCCCTTCAAAGACTTCTAAACGACAATTCTGTGCTCTCTCGCAGAGCTTATTCTGACGTTTAACCTTTACGATTTGATCTCCACTGGCCTGAAAAATGAGTAAAGGCACAGAGAGCTCTTTGCCAATTCCTTTAAGCTTTTTAGTGGCCTTCACTGCTTCAAAGACCCAATTCACACTTGGCCCACCAATAATAGTTTCAGGATAAATGAAATTCATCATCTTAAACATTTGAAAGCGAGGTTCACTATGAGTCAGGATATTATCTTTAAAACTCGCATCAGGATCATAGTCTCCTTTACCAGGAGCATATTTTTTTCCCTTCCCTAGAGCACGAAGAACACCAATCAAAGGATTGGCCACAAACGAAGGATAGGGTTTGGTATTAATTTGGAGCATTGGTGAGCAAAGAACCACGGCCTTAAAATAGTGCTGAGAAGTTTGAAGATAAAAAAGTGAAATGGCCCCACCCATTGAATGGGCGAGAAGGTAAGGACGATCCGAAACTTCTTTGAGGACCACTGAATTCATAAAGAGCTGAAGATCATTTATATAATCTTCGAACTTATCCACATAACTTATATGAGAATTAGATTCCACGAGATGTTGAGAAAAGCCCTGACCACGATGATCGAGGGCATAAACCGAGTACCCTTGCTGATAGAGATCATAGATGACTTCTAGATATTTCGCATGAGTTTCCGACCAACCAGGAAGAACAATGATAGTGTCTTTTCCCTCTGGATGAATAAACTTGATGGCCGAAAGTTCAACTCCATCCTGTGCGGTGAGAGAAATTTTCTGACCGAGATTTTGATAAAAAGGAATCACGGTCTTCTTGATATGCTCGATATAGTTCATTTTTTCCTCTATCGCCCGACTCTGAGGAGAGGCCCCAATTATCATCATGACCAGAATTAAAACTTTCATTCAACTTCCTAGAAAGTAAATTTTGCCATCACTTGTGCTGATTGCTCATCTTTATCTTTTAATTGGTAACGGTTAATGAAATATGCATACTCGATCCCCACTTCAACACGATTTGGTTTTCCCCAAAGACCGTTTCCTAAATCATAAAGAAATTGTGGTTGAGTTGTTAGGTAACGACCGCGTTTGGCAAAAAATGTGTCTTCTGGATCTTGATCTCCATCCCAAGGTGAAGTGGCGAAAAATCCTGTGAACTTAAATCTTCTCCATGGCCCGTATTCCCAGGTCATTTGCCAGAATCCACCAATCTGAAGTCCAACTCCACGAGACTGCGGATTATCACGAAGAACTGTATTGAGTGAGAAAAAATCAAATCCTGGAACAGCGAGATCATACTGAAGACCGTAGAAATAATTTCTGAAACTATTATTTCCGCTTCCTGATCCATTCTCTAGCTCGGCACGAAGAGAAATATCTCGGATAAATTTCCAAGACCAATCTCTGCCAGTGAGTTTTGAAAGAGAAACCGTGGGAGCAATTCCGCCGAAGAATTGACTTGAATCACCATTATTTTTACTGAATGGCTCAGTGATATCGTAATAATAAAAAACTGTTCCCAACTCCCAAAGAGCAAAGTGCTCAATAGTCATGGTCAGTTTCTCTTTTTCATAGCCTAGATCTTCGCGAAAGTTATTACCCCAAAGGAAAGAAACAGACGCAGCATGAACCTCTGCCATGAGTAAAATGGCCAACAACAAAACAAATTTTATTTTCATCAACTCTCCTTCATGATCAGGCGCCCCACTCGTACCAAATAAATCAGGTATTGAGGAGAAATAAAGCGGAAATTTTTAATCCCTCCCCTTGCCCCTACAGATATGTGGTAAAATAGAAAAGGGTTAAACCATGTCCCAGGAGGGGCCTATGAAAATTCTAGGATTGATCACATTACTTACTTTTTTTGTTTCATGTGCCCACGAAATGCGCGGGCCAGCTGCTTATAAGGGTATTGTGGCCGAAGATTCTTTGGCCTGGGGAAATGTTAGGGCCGTAGCTGCTAAACATGCCGACAATCAATCAGTTTGTTTTGATATTGAACTCACATTAACTGGAACACCCCAAGAACAAGCCTCACCTTCTAACTGGACAGTGGCTTGGGTGGACAAACAAGAGCACTACCATCTTGTGAAGCTTCAGCAGCGTGATCCAGCTTCTGAGCCTGCAGGTGGAGAAACTATCTCTCCTTACGGTTCCTATAAGCAATGGACCAACTCGTTTCGCACTTGCGCTCCTCAAGCTCAAGTCGATAACGTAAAGGCCTTGGTTCTTACACCAAAGCAGCTGCCTTATAATTTTAAAGATGGGCTGAAATTAATTTGGAAATAAAAGTATCATTATAAAATAAAAAAGGGAGCTTTAAGCTCCCTTTTTTATTTCGCATTTTCTTCTGAGATCATTTTATTCAAATTCCAAAAATCATAGAGAATCCCCAAAGCGAAGAGACCACCCGTACAAAGATAAATGGCCCCTGAAAGCCAACGGCCAAGATAAAAACGGTGAATCCCGAAAACTCCGACAAAAGTTAAAAGTACCCAAGTGACATTATAGTCTTTGGTACCAACTCTATATTTCTCATCTGCCTCGCGGTCCATTCCTGGAATAAGAAATAGATCGATAAACCAGCCCACTCCTAAAAGACCAATCGTAAAAAAATACAATGTCCCCGTGGCCGGGCGACCGTAATAAAAACGGTGTGCTCCCATAAATCCGAAGATCCATAAAAGATAACCTACAAGGACGGAGTGAGACTTGTTTGAATCAATCATTACTTACCAGCTAATTTACGACGGTTACTTACAATTGAAGTGATCACTGATATCATTAAGACTCCAAAAATTACTGCCATCGTTACTTCTACTGGAGTATGGAAGAATGGTGAAGCACACATTTTTGCTCCGATAAAAATAAGAATCACACTCAAACCATATTTTAAGTGTTCAAAGATATCTGCGAATCCTTTAAGAGCAAAATAAAGAGAACGGAGACCAAGGATCGCAAAAACATTCGATGTAAAAACAAGGAATGGGTCATTGGTTATTCCGATAATCGCCGGAATTGAATCTACCGCAAAAACTAAATCTGAAAACTCCACAAAGATGAGAGTCACAAAAAGTGGTGTAATCATCCTCTTCCCATTTTTAACAGTGAAAAACTTATCTCCATCAAACTCGTGAGAGGTAGGAAAAATCTTTTTAACTCCCTTAATAACAAATGAGTTCTCCAGAGAGTCTTCTCCCCCATGAGGAAAGAGCATTTTGATTCCTGAAAAGATAAGGAATCCACCAAAGACATAGATAATCCACGCAAAATGAGAAAGAAGCGCGATTCCTGCCCAGATAAAAAAAGCACGCATCACAAGAGCACCAAGGATTCCGTAGAATAACACTTTATGCTGATACTGATTCGGCGTTTTAAAATAAGAAAAGATAAGAAGGAATACAAAGAGATTATCCACACTCAGAGATTTCTCTATGACATAACCGGTTATAAAGAGCATGAAATCTTCCTGGCCTCGCCAGTAAAGAAGAATCACACTAAAGGCCATCGCCATCGCAATCCACACTATTGACCAAAGAATAGATTCTTTAAAACCGACAGTGTGTGATTTCTTGTGGAAGACACCTAGATCAAGGGCCAGAATAACAAGAACAAAAAGTAAAAAGGCGATCCAGATCGCCAGTGAAGTCTCGTGGTACATTGAGTAGATCCCAAGTTAAGAGTTTTATACAAGTATTCTAAGATACTCAGCATAGAAGTTCATGAAAATTCTATAAAACTGAATGAATCGTTCAGTTAAGATTAAGAATCCAAGAAAACTGCTTGTAAATGAATCTGCGCCACAAGAGAATAATGGCCATGTCGAGTAAACTCATAACTGCACTAGACCGCGTCAAATCAGATAATATGATTACCTTGGGTGAGCTGGCCCATGAATTACGTGGGGACGCCCTCATGATTATCTGCCTTGTCTGTATTCTGCCTTTTATGCAGCCTATTCCTATACCAGGTCTTTCAAGCCTTCTGGGGCTTGTGATTGTATTACAGGGAATCGCCCTCATCACTTCTGATAAGCCTCTTTTAACAGAAAAGCTTAGGGGGATTGAACTTGACCCTAAAAAATTTGAGATTATTTACAAAGCGGCAAAGAAGTTTTCTTTTGTAAGTTCCAAACTGGCGACTTACCCAATGCCCACAGTTGTTCTGAGTCGCCCAAATAAAATTATCACAGGTGTTCTCATTATTTTTATGGCCACTTTTCTTTCACTTCCACTACCAATTCCCTTTTCTAATTTTGTTCCGGCCATCGCTATCTTTTTTCTCTGTCTCGGGATATTAGAGGAAGATATTATCCTCTCTATCTGCGGACAGATGGTTGCCATTGTTATCATTGTTTTGGTTTATATTTCTGGAAATGTGGTTTGGGAGCAATTTGAAAACTGGTTGACTTAGAAGGCCAGCCGGAGTGCTGGCCTTCTGGGAATTAACATTATTTTTTGATTTTAACTTTTCTAATTTTTTCTACACGAACAGCTTTCTCAAAATGATAAAAACTCTTCATCTTAATTTTGGCCACAAACTGACCTTCATTTGAAGCACAGTTATACTTCACAGAGTAGTAACAAACGCTTGAGTAATAATCAGCGCCTAAACAAAGACCAAAAGATTTTTTCTTGTACTCACAACGAGCATTGTATTCAGCTTCGATATCTTTAATTTTATTTTCAACAGAACCAGCAAAAGCCGTTGATGTCATAAGGAAAGCTGCCATCAAAAGAAATGATTTCATATAAGCTCCTAAGGATAAATATGGTGGACTTATACCTTAGGAGTTTTTTAGATGCAAATAGATGTGAAAAGTTTACTGGGCCTGATCGAGTGAGCAACCTGCTGAATTATTTAGAAGCGAGAGACCTTCAGGCTTAATTTCGACCTTTTTCTTGGCCTTCTCATCGCAATCCTCTTCAACCTTCTTCTCTCCTGGCATGCCTTCAACTACCGTTTTTAGCGATGGAGTTTTCTCCACAGGTTTAGCAATTTTTTTAGTGGCTGGGCCGGCCCAAACATTCATCACGATCAAACTTAAAAGGATAACAGCACTCTTCATTGACTACTCCTTGCTATAATTAAATTTTTTAAACGTCATCAGTGAACGGTAAAGTCTTCGAGGAAGCATCCCCATCAGCCTCACGATTGTGGCAAAAAAGAATGGAAAGGCATAAAGCAGTTTCTTTCTTTCAATAGCGTACGCGATTTTCGCTGCGGCCTTAGGAGCAGACATCAAAAAAGGCATAGGATGAGTATGATGAGCTGTCAGCGGAGTCGCAATAAATCCCGGACAAATTGTCGTCACTTGGATATTAAATTTTTTTAAATCTAAACTAAGTGACTCACAAAATTTAATCACTGCGGCTTTTGTCGCTGAATAAGCCGCCACTCCAGGCAGACCATTAAAAGCGGCCAGAGATGAAATCGCCGCTAAATGACCACGTCCCTGAGGAATCATAATCTCCATAGCTGCTTCAAAAGTATGCATGACACCCACTAAATTAATATCAATCATTCTGTATGAATAATCCCAATCAGGAATTTTTGTTTTCTGCTTGAATCCGATTCCTGCATTCGCAATCACCAGATCAAGTCCTGTAGGCCGTGAAAATTCGGCCATGGCGGCTTTTAGTTTTTCTCTCTCCGTCACATCTGCTTCATAAAAAGAAACGCGATCTTCAAGCCCCTGAAAGCTGCTCTGAAACTTGAGACGATCACGTC
>JACCDH010492326.1_pt1 | contig 13613 bp, 17 predicted proteins | sample 7442481 | NCBI WGS metagenome assembly JACCDH01 (sample SAMN15323433, study PRJNA562643) | freshwater metagenome | isolation source: river surface water | place: USA:Blue River Watershed | collected 2017-08-15
AGTGCCAAAATCGAAGTCAGTTCCTCCAAAGCGCTATCAGTTCGGTTCTTTAGTGGTCTGTGCTGAAATTTTTGGGGGTATAGCTCAGCTGGGAGAGCGCTTGCATGGCATGCAAGAGGTCAGCGGTTCGATCCCGCTTACCTCCACCAGTTAAAGCGAAGAATGCATTAGTCCTGTCCCCTTCGTCTAGAGGCCTAGGACATCACCCTTTCACGGTGAGTACAGGGGTTCGAATCCCCTAGGGGACGCCAGTTTTCTGGTTTGAGTAGTAACCGCTGCGGAGCGGTAGTTCAGTTGGTTAGAATACCGGCCTGTCACGCCGGGGGTCGCGGGTTCGAGTCCCGTCCGCTCCGCCAAGATTCGAAAAAAACCTCAGCCCATGCGCTGGGGTTTTTTATTTTCAGCGATGCACTCAAGCACTGAGGAACGAACCACCTAGTGGTAACCTAACACCCACAAACGATGGGCACACAATAGTGCGCCACAATCTTTCTTTATAAGGTGGATGACATGCTACTGAAAAAACTACTAATGACGGCTCTGACCGGTTTCGTGTGCCTGGTGGCAGGCGGTGTGCACGCCCAGGGTGACTTCCCCAACAAGCCCGTCAAAATCATCGTTCCATTCCCTCCTGGCCAAGCAACTGATATCGTTGCGCGCTTATTGGCAGACGGTCTGACAAAAGTTTGGGGCCAACAAGTCATCGTTGACAACCGCGCCAGCACAATCGCCGGTATGCTCGCTGGCAAGACCGCGCCAAATGATGGATACACATTAACGTTTGGCACGAGTGGCTCAATCGGGGTCAACCCAAGCTTGTATTCAAAGCTGCCCTACGATCCCCAAAAAGACTTTGTGATGGTTAATGGTGTGTTTATCGTCCCTTTAATGATCATCGCGCACCCTTCCTCGCCCTTCAACACGCTCGGTGAATTGATTGCTGGCGCAAAGAAAGATCCTAATGCACTGAACGTCGGTTATGCCGGTGTAGGCACCTCGCAGCACTTAACAGGTGAGCTATTCAAGAGTACAGCCGGCATTGAGTTCACCGGCGTGACTTACAAAGGTAGTGGTCCTGCAATGACGGATCTGCTCGGCGGGCAAATCACACTTTCCGTTGATAGCCTAGCCTCTGCCTTGCCACAAATCAAAGCTGGAAAAATCAAAGCGCTTGCAATGACCAGCGCAAAACGCGTACCGCAACTGCCTGATGTACCGACCGTCGCCGAGCTTGGTTTTCCCGGCTTTGAAGGCAGTGGCTGGGGTGGTTTGATTGCGCCAGCAGGCACACCACCTGCGATCGTCGCAAAAATTAGCGCTGACGTACGCAAGCTCGTCAATGATCCCGACTTCCAGAAGCGCATCATTGATCGCGGTGCGATTCCTGACCCGCGTGACGCACAAGAGTGGACAAAATTCGTCAATGCTGAAATTGTGAAGTGGGCTGCTGTGATCAAGCGCGCCAACATTAAGGTCGACTAAATAAATGAGAACTCAGCGCAACAACCGTCTACGACCTCATTGGATGACGGCTTGTGCGGTCGCTGCGCTGACACTCACTCCACTTTCTTATGGTTACGCTCCGCTCAATACGGACGATGCGGGCACTGTCGGACACAAGACGAACCAAGTAGAGCTCTATGGCAGCTTTGCCAAAGAGTACGGTGCAACGAGTGATCAAGTAGATCCAACGAGCGCAACCGTGGATTATGAAGGTGGCGGTGCGGTGCGTGCAGTACCTTTCACCTACACACGAGGCATTACCGATGAGCTTGATGCGTTCGTCGGTGCAACCTATTACGGCACGCCGAAAGGTCGTTTCTCTTCAGTCACCAATTATTCTTTCGGCGTGAAGTGGCGATTCTACGGGGACGGAGAAACAGGCCTGAACTTTGCACTGAAGCCACAGGTCATTCTTCCCGCGACAAACGTACAGCAGAACTACGGCGTAGGAAATGCTGCACTCAACTATGGCGTGATTGCAATTGCCTCGTACTTTTGGGAAGACGCTGAGTTACATGCCAACGTAGCCTATCTGCGTGCGCCTTACAACACGAGTCAATCGGTTGGTTTCAGCAATGATCCTAACCGGACCAATCTCTATGCGGTCTCAGTAGCGCCCGTATGGCGTGTCACACCTCAATTCAAGCTCGCATTGGATGCGGGCATCAACACAAACCCCGTCGTACCAGATCAGTCGTTGATCAATTACGGCATGGTGGCGGCCATCTATTCACCCGCCAAAACACTCGACTTCGGACTTTCATTTCAGCGCTACGCAGCTAATTTCGGAACCGTGTTCTCTGGCTCTGGGGCTTACACGAATCGGATTCAAGCAGGCGTGACATGGCGCTTTGACTAATAAAAAAGCCAAACCGAGCTAAGCTCGGTGTGGCTTTTTTTACAGCCTGTCTATACAGCCTGTCTATTTAGATTGCTTTGAGCATAGAGGCAGCGTCGCTGACCTCATACTTGCCAGCAGCTTCGACATTCAAAACTTTCACGACGCCGTCAACGATATAGGCAGCGTAACGTTGTGAACGTACACCCATGCCGCGTGCAGTGAGATCAAGCTCAAGACCGAGCGCTTTTGTCCACTGCGCAGAGCCGTCGCCCATCATGCGGACCTTACCGCCGACTTTTTGATCACGGCCCCAGGCGCCCATGACGAACGCGTCGTTCACAGCAACGCACCACACTTCATCAACGCCTTTGGCTTTGATGGCGGCGTTATGCTCGACATAGCTGGGCACATGCTTAGCTGAACAGGTTGGTGTGAACGCACCGGGCAGTGCAAACATCAAAATCTTTTTGCCTTTGACCAGATCCGCAACCTGAAAGTTGTTCGGTCCCAGCGTGCAGCCAGCCGTTTCGGTTTCAATAAATTCTGTGAGTGTTGCGTCGGGCACTCGATCGCCAACTTTGATTGTCATGAGCTCTCTCCTCGGGCGTCACGGGCAGCGAAGGCTGCCACACTTGAACCCAGCGTGATCGCTATCATAAGCTAGTCAGACGAGAAATAAATGACCGACCCCTTGCCCATTCCCACATAGGCAGAGGGGTCTTATTTTGCGATGGAAAACTACTTCGCAGGTTTAGGTTCGTCTTTAACCCGGTAAACCAATACCGGCATATGAGTCAGCGCCAAAACCTTTGTTGTCACACTACCCAGAAGCAAGCGGGACAATCCACTGCGGCCGTGACTACCAATAAAAATCATGTCGCAACCGTAGTCCTGAGCGGCTTGCACAATACCGTCTGCGATGTTGAAGTTAGATACAGCGTGTACAGAGGCTTTAACGTCTGCGGTGTCCGCGCGATCCAAGATCGACTTCAAGTATTTTTTTGCTTGCTCGGCATTCGCCTGCTCGTAATCGGTATCAGAAATCGCATACGCAGCAGACATCCCGTCAAAACCAATCGTAGCCGCAAAAGGCTGCGTGACATACAACGCCACAATCTCGGCTCCAGTCGCACGCGCATAGCTGATGCCGGCATTTGCCGACTGCGCAGATAAAGGTGAGCCGTCAGTAGGAATTAATATTTTTTTAAACATGGCTAAGCCCCTTTAAGTAGAAATCAACAGTTTCATACTAAACGGGCTCGCGCAAGAACTCCAGCAACATTTCGGCTGGAGTTGACACAGATCAACCGTTTCCGGTTGCAGCCCGATACAGCACTGAACAGCGGGTACCTGAACGGCAATATGCCAGCACGGGTGCAGGCATTGTTTGCAGTAGTTCAGCAAAACGCACCACGTCGTCTTGAGTCATGGCACCACTCACGACAGGTTGATACTCAACCCGTAACCCTGCCTCTCGCGCCGCCGCCGAGACCTGCTCAGCTGTTGGCTGATCCGGACCAGCTTCGTAGTCTGGACGATTGATGATGACGCTTTTAAAACCCGCTGCTGCGACGGCTGCCATATCGGATGGCTGCAGCTGAGGTGCCACGGCAAAATCAGGGGTAATGGAATTAATTGGCGTCGACACGAAACGGCTCCGAGTGAAATAGACTAGATCAAGTTGGCATTTTAAATGCGCGTTAAATACAACGCGAGTCTAATTGTTACTAGTATACGCAGCGAAAGCCGATATAAACGACATAGACGTCGATTGGCTTGTACTGCATTCCCTCTACCCGCATTTGGGAGGGGCCGTACCACCAAGAGCCACCTCCCGTCAGGCGCGTATCGCCTTGAGCATCTGCAAGCCACTCCCAGGCGTTAGCTCCCATATCAAACAGTCCGTTGACACCCCTGCGCGTTTTGCCAACCGGGGCATGACGCTCCCAGCCATCACCAGCGCCTTGCGTATTCGCCCCTTCAGGCGAATCGCCCGTTGGGTAGGGATAGGTTTTGCCACGCACAAAAGGTGCAGGGGGGTTCACGCGTTGCTCGCTGTAGGCTGCGCGCATCCACTCCTGCTTACTAGGTAGTCGCCCACCCGCATCCTGACAGAAGGCCTGTGCCTCGTTCCATTTGATGTGTACGGCCGGCTCGTCGGGTGCACCGGGGCTGCCAAAGGGTGCACGCCAATTCCAACCGGCTCGCTTCTGCCAACCCATCACATATTCAAAGCCACCACCACTACGCTCAGCTTCGGTAACAATCCCTTTGCGCTTTGCGTATTCAGCAAAGCGCCCAATACTGACTTCGGTCTCGTCAATCAGGTAATCACCCATATCCACCCGGACATTAGATTGCTGTGCTGCGGCAATAGTGCACGCAAAGCAAGCAGACAGGGCACCTACACGAGACCAAAGATATAAGGATCGAAGTAATTTCATAGTCAGCATCAGATAAGTTGGTGACAGCTCGAATTTGAGCGATACTTTGCGCAGTACGTTGCAACAGCATTGCAAGCGTATCTTAAACCGCCTCGGAGACAAAAATGATTTTGGTTGGCCGCTATGCATCCCCTTTTGTACGGCGCGTGGGCGTCGTTTTGCAAACCCTTGGAATCCCTTATGAGCATAAGGTTTTATCCACGGCCAAGGACGTCGAAGCGATCAAAAGCTACAACCCTATTGCAAAAGTACCCGTCCTCGTTCTGGAAGACGGTGAGCATCTGATCGAAAGCGCTGCGATCATCGAAGCGATTCTGGAAATGACACCCAACCAAAAGCTGTTAGCGCCAAGCGGTGCAGCACGCCGTCACACTCTGCAGCACTGCGCAATCATGACGAGTGGTTTGGATAAATCTATTCAGATTATTTACGAGCCGCTCAAGCGACCTGCAGAAAAAGTGCATGAACCCTTCCTGGAAGGCTTACGTGCGCAAGTGCGTGCCAGCCTTGAAATCTTAGAAGGACTTGCCGCCAAGGGAACGTTCCCAGGCGGTGCGCAAGCCAATCTAGCAGACATCACGGTTGCGGTTGGTTGGTTCTTCCTGAACAAAATGATGCCTAAGGTAGCTGCGCCAGACCAATTCCCTAACTTGGCTGCACTCTCAGCGCGCTGCGAAGCCCTGCCGGCCTTTAAAGCGTGCCAGCTAGAAGGCTAGTGACACAAAAGACCTTCCATGGCTGGTGGATGGTGGCAGGCTGCATGGCGGTTGCCATTGTGGCCTGGTCCTTTGCTTTGTACGGGCCAAGCGTCTACCTCCACACAATCAGCCAGACGCATCAGTGGTCTATCGGGCTCGTATCCTCCGCGCTGACACTTTCCTTTTTAGTGAACGCTTCGGTTCTGAGCTTTGTTGGTGGTGCCATATCCAAGCATGGCCCCCGCATTGTCATGGCACTAGGTGCTGCAGTGATGGCGGCAGGCTTTGTCGCGATGAGTCAGATTTCAAAGATCTGGCATGTCTATGCTTCCTTTGCCCTCATGGGTCTAGGCTGGTCCTGTTTATCGACTACCGCCATCACCTCGTCCCTTGCCCCTTGGTTCGAACGACACCAAGGTCGTGCGGTGTCTACCGCAATGCTCGGCGCAAGTATTGGGGGCATGGTGGGCGTACCTACCCTTCTCGCCCTCATCGCATGGTTGGGCTTCAATACTGCAATACTCGTTGTGGCGCTGATAGTGCTGACAACGGTATGGTCCGTCAGCTTCTTCATCCTGCGCCACCGCCCACAAGATCTCGGCTTGTATCCAGATGGTGAAACACCGGCTGCTCAAGTGGGTAAGCCAGTCGTGCGGAGCTGGACACGCGCTGAAGCACTTCGAACACTCGCGCTACGCAGCATCGCCCTCACCTTTGGCTTAGCGCTCATGGTGCAGATTGGCTTCCTCACCCATCAAGTATCCCTATTGCTGCCTGCACTTGGTCAAGCGGCCACCGCGGTTTGTGTCACTGCAGCGGCAATGCTCGCCTTTGCCGGTCGAATACTCTTAGCTAAATTTTCTGATCGTCTGGACGTTCGTCAGATCGCCTTTGCAGTTCTACTCACCGCCGGTGCGAGCCTTGGCCTAGGATTTCTCTTTACGGATCAAGTATGGGCGCTCGTCTTGTGCGTGCTCGGCTACGGATTCACAGCAGGAAACATCACCACACTCCCTCCAGTGATCGTTCGACGCGAATTCGGAGCGGCCTCCTTTGGTGCCATCTTTGGCATCGCCGCAACGCTGATGCAGCTCATGTCCGCGATGGGCCCTGCTTTTTTTGGAATGCTGTATGACCTGAGTGGTGGCTACCGCTTACCTCTGGGTCTCGCGGCATTACTCAATATTTTTGCGGCGATTGTCATTTTGATCGGCCGCAACAAAACAACTCAACAATAGATATCTCGAGGACACAACATGGCCTTTGCACAAACAACAGACAGCTATCGTCTTCACTTTGAAGAAGCTGGAACAGGCACACCGATTGTCTTTGTGCATGAATTCGCTGGAGACTGGCGCGCCTGGGAACCGCAGATGCGGCATTTCTCGCGTCGCCATCGTTGCATCACCTATTCGGCACGTGGCTATCCACCTTCAGACATTCCCAAAGACGTCGCTGCGTATTCACAAGCGCAAGCTGTACAAGACATCTTGTCAGTGATGGATGCTGCAAACATCGAACGCGCACACATTGTTGGCTTATCGATGGGAGGCTTTGCAACACTACACTTTGGCTTAACTGCGCCAGAACGTGCGCTGTCCTTGACAGTTGCCGGTGCTGGCTACGCGGCAGAGAAGTCCACCCAAGAACATATGCGCTCTCTTTCGCGCGCAACGGCCGATCAGTTCGAAAAGATCGGCGCCAAGGAACTTGCAAAAACCTATGCCTTGGGTGCGACGCGTATCCAGTTGCAAAACAAAGACCCACGCGGCTGGCAGGAATTCGCCACAAGATTAGGCGAACATGACAGCTTAGGCTCAGCCAACACAATGCGTGGCGTACAAGCAGCACGTCCTTCCATTTATGACTTCGAAGCCGAGCTTAAAAAAATGAAAGTGCCGACCTTGGTCATTAATGGTGACGAGGACGAACAATGTATTCAGCCTGGTGTGTTTCTGAAGAAAACAATTCCCGCTTGTGGGTTGTTGATGCTGCCTAAAACCGGACACACCATCAATCTTGAAGAACCCGACTGGTTCAATATGTTTGTTGCAAACTTTATCGCAAGCGTCGAAGCGGGTAGTTGGGGTGAACGGGACCCGAGATCAATCCCAAAACACTAAGCGCGTCGTTCATACCAGGGCTTGGTCTGATTGACCACCCTGACCACGACCAACATTAGCGGCACTTCAATTAGTACCCCAACAACGGTTGCAAGTGCCGCACCCGACTGAAAGCCAAACAAACTAATCGCAGCCGCGACTGCGAGCTCAAAGAAATTAGAGGCACCTATCAGTGCCGACGGACAAGCAACATTGTGATGCTCGCCTAGCCTGCGATTCAGCCAATAGGCTAAGCCTGCGTTCAAGACAACCTGAAGAAGTATTGGGACCGCTAACAAAGCGATGATCAGTGGTTGGTCGACAATCGACTTACCCTGGAAAGCAAACAGCAATACAAGTGTCGCGAGTAACGCGACAACGGACCACTTGCTCAATGCAGTTACAGTTCGATCAAACGCCGCACTCCCCTTCGAGAGAAGCCCACGGCGCCAAGCTTGCGCCAACAGAACCGGCAACACAATATAAAGCACAACCGAGATAATGAGCGTGTCCCAAGGGACGGTAATCGCAGATATACCGAGTAGCAGAGCAACGAGTGGCGCAAAAGCAAACACCATGATCGTGTCGTTCAGCGCGACCTGTGACAAGGTAAAGATTGGGTCCCCGCCCGTTAAACGGCTCCAGACAAATACCATTGCCGTGCAGGGCGCTGCTGCCAACAGGATGAGGCCTGCGATATAACTATCAATTTGATCGGCAGGCAACCAAGGAGCAAAGGCGTGTCGAATAAATAGCCAGGCTAAGAACGCCATCGAAAATGGCTTGACCAACCAATTCACAAATAGTGTGACGCCAATCCCTTTGACATGCTGGCGCACCTGACCGAGTGATGCAAAATCAATCTTGATCAACATGGGGATAATCATGACCCAGATCAAGAAGCCAACCGGCAAATTCACTTGTGCGATTTCGAGTGCCGCAACAGCCTGAAATACGTCTGGACCTAACTGGCCCAACGCGATGCCGACAACGATACAAAGAAACACCCACAGAGTAAGGTATCGCTCAAAAACATTCATGCAAAAACCTTTTAAGTGCGTGTGGTCGGCAAAAACAAAGTGATGAGCCAGCATAGCATCAGCATCACTGCCGAACCAATAAGTGCGGCCAGGAGGCCACCCCACTGGTACAGCAAACCAGACAATAATGTCCCGATCAAGCGACCGACCGCATTCGCCGCGTAATAAAAGCCCACGTCCTCAGCGGCTTTTTCCGACCCGGCATAAGCCAGAATCAAGTAAGAGTGAACAGACGAATTCACGGCGAACGCAAAACCAAAAATGCCGAGTCCAATCACAACCACCCAGGTGAGATGCGGCACGCTCAGCGTTACTGCGAGCGCCAAAGCAATTGGGACAAGCGCCAACAGCCCTGACCATAATCTGGCAGCGGGGACCTCTGTCGACAGACCATCCTCACTGCGCTTGACTAAGGATGGAGCGATCGCTTGAACCAAACCATAGCCTATCGTCCAAAGGGCCAAAAACCCGCCAACCATGGTGAACGTCCATCCGGAGGCGTAGAGAAATACTGGCACCCCAACAACAAACCAAACATCTCGAGCACCAAACAAGACGACCCGTGCTGCAGCTAGCAAATTGATGGCACGGTTTTTTGCAAAGAGCTCACGCGCTGACTTGGAGGCACGACTCTTACCCATCATCGGAGGCAGGGATACCAAAACAGCAACCAACACGACGGCCAGCATCGCAGCCATCGCCCACAATGCACCACGAAAGCCAAGCAGATCAAGTAATAAGCCGCCGAGAAAGAATCCGACGCCCTTCATCGCATTCTTACTGCCCGTGAACCACGCAACCCATTTGAATAGCTGCCCGGAGGCCTCACCCGCCGTAATTTTGATAGCCGACTTGCTTGCCGTCTTGGTTAGGTCTTTGGCGACACCGCATACGCCTTGAGCGAGCACCACCCAGGCAACAGATAAGCCAGCCGCCCAATCAGGTGACAGCATGGATAAAAGCAGAAAACCGATAATTTGAGTTGAGAGCCCCACACTCAGCATACGTGTGATGCCAAACTTTGCAGCGAGCCAGCCGCCAATCAGATTCGCTAAAACGCCAGCAGCCTCGTACAACAAAAACAGGAATGCAAGGGTAAAAGGTGAGTACCCTAACCGATAGAAGTGCAACAACACCAGCATGCGCAAAGCGCCATCGGTCAGCGTAAAGCCCCAATAGGCTGCCGTCACAATCCCATAATTACGCGCGCCTGCTGAGGACATCGCTTATAAACCCTTGCTATCGAGGATGCACGCCAAATCAACCATCCGGCAGGCATAACCCATCTCGTTGTCGTACCAGGCGTAAATCTTTAAGAGCGTGCCATCGGTGACCATTGTCGATAAGGCATCTACGATTGAGCTGCGCGTGTCACGTGCATAGTCCGCGCTCACTAGCGGTCGCGTTTCAAAACCAAGAATACCGGCGAGTGATCCCGATGCAGCTTTCGCAAAGAGCGTATTCACTTCCTCGACTGTCGTCTCTCGCTTGAGTTCGAAAACACAGTCCGTCAAGGATGCGTTCAGGACTGGGGCTCGAACGGCGTGACCGTTTAGCTTTCCTTTAAGCTCTGGATAAATCAATGCAATCGCTGTCGCACTACCCGTTGTCGTAGGCGCCAAGCTCAACATGGCACTGCGGGCACGACGCAGGTCTTTGTGGGGCGCATCCACGACCTGATTGGTATTCGTCGGGTCGTGGATCGTCGTAATCTGGCCATGTCGAATGCCAATCGCTTCGTGGATCACTTTGACCACAGGTGCGAGGCAGTTCGTCGTGCACGAGGCCGCTGTCACGATTTGGTGCTGTGATGGATCGTACAAATGATCATTCACGCCCACCACGATGTTCAACACATTCCCGACTTTCACTGGCGCAGCGACAATCACACGCTTTGCACCGCGCTCGAGGTGTCCTTGAATCGTTTCAGGCGTTAAAAACTTTCCTGTACATTCCAAAACCACATCGACACCAACATCTCCCCAAGGGATTTCGGCTGACGTGGCATAGGACGAGAACCCAAGCCTCTTGTCATTAATTCGGATAGTTTGCGCATCGTCTGCTTGTATATCAGCGCGCCAGCGGCCTTGAACACTATCGAATTCCAGCAAATGTGCAGTCGCGGCAGCACCGCCCTTAATTTCGTTTAGATGCACAACCTCTAGACGATTAGCAGCTCTAGGATCGTCAGGCTGGCGTTCAGCAGCACCAAAGGCCGAGCGCAAGGCAAGTCGTCCAATACGTCCCAGTCCGTTAATACCGACTTTCATTCTGACTCTCCGATAGGTGAGGGCATTATAAGAGTTAGGCGAAATACACCAAGCTGAACTCTAACCAGATGACATGACGGTTATGTGACAATACTCAATCTTAGATTTCAACACTGAGGCCAATCATGGCAATCCAGAATGATCAAGCCGATCGGCTCAATGAATTGGAAATGAAAATCGTTCTCGCTGACGATATGCTGGATCAACTCAATCAGACTATTTTCCGTCAGCAGCAACAAATCGATGCGCTTGCGCAAGAGGTACGTGTGCTACGTCAGCAACTTCCTCAAGACCGAAACAACTCGGGGACAACGCTCTTGGATGAGCTACCTCCGCACTACTAGACTGACTTGACCGGCTTAGCCATCACGCTGGTGAACAACTCGGACTCGACCCAACCTTGCAACCAGTTCCTGAGCGCCGGCAAGTCGGCACCGCTAAACCAGTTTGGATCTACAGCTGCGAATTGGCGGACGAAGGGAAAAATTGCCACATCGCTCAAACACGGATCCTGCCCTCCGAGGTATTGGTTGTGCGCCAACCTCGCCTCCAGACCATCAAGCAAAGCAGCCATGGCCTGTTCTCGGTAGTGCTGTGCTGTGAAGTCTGGGTAGCGCTCAGCATATTTGTAGCGATCGAGCCAGTGCTTGAAGTCGGTGTCGTTACGCTGGATGAAACTGACCTGCTCTGCGTCATCCGCGTGACGCAACCACTTCTGCGGATCGTTCTGCGCTAGCGCCCAGCGCATGATCTCCAAACTTTGCTCGATGACGCGACCATCAGGGCACTGCAGGACTGGGACAGTGCCTTTAGGAGAAATGTCCAACATTGCCTTGGGCTTGTCGCGCAAACTAATTTCAATCTGCTCAACCTCGATGCCAGCGATACGCAGGGCCATCCGCGCGCGCATGGCGTAAGGGCAACGACGATAAGAATAGAGAATTGGTTTAGACATCGAAACGATAGCCCTTTGCCGCTGTCGCAAAAAATCAGCAGCACTAAATTTATCAGGAAATTGACCTGCAAAAGAGCTTAATGCCTTATTGCGCGACAACTCCCCAAGGATCGCCGTGCCGAGGGTTCGCTATAAAGGCCGTATCCGTTAAGCTTTCCAAAAATACGACCAAGTCGGCTACTTCTTGATCAGTCACCTCAAACCCTTGCAGAAATTCGCTGCGCAAGGGATTCGGCTGACCGTATTCCATCGAAGCACGACCAGCACGTGCATAGTGACTTCGAATCACTTCGGCCAAGGTTGGAATCGAGCCATCGTGCATATAAGGTGCTGTCAAAGCGATATTGCGCAACGTCGGTGTACGAAATTTTCCGGTGTCACCTGCAAGACCAGTGATTTCGATTATTCCCGGATTTTTCTTTGGATAGCTACCTTTGCCGTCGATGTTATACAAGCCAGTGTTATGAAACCCAAGCTCGGGAAACGGCATCCGACTATGTTGAATGTTGTCATAAAAGTCAAGCCACCATGACAGTGATAACACTCCATTTTTTCACCAAAAAATAGCGACTCTCCATGCTTGGCTGACGCACTCAGGGCTTCTGTCTTACCTTCATAGCGATATTGATCAAAAGCACTACCAAACGAGACGAGACTGCGCTGGAATGCGGCCAATGCCTTTGTCACCGTTGATAGCGAATAGAGCGACTCATCCCCACGCGTTGACTCGTTTGGGAATGCATCAGTAAAGAGCTTTCGATAACGCGGCTCAGCCTTCAGTCTTTCAAAGAGCAACTCCTCGCGTCCGGCCATACCCATTTCAACCGGATGTTCGCCAAAAATCGGGATTAATGACTGTATTTCCAAACTGTTTAAGTTTGGATTCATCCAGGTTAAGACCGGTAAATAGCCAGCGTTTACCAGCGACATCGCACTTCGCCCACCGAGTGTGCCATCGACACCTTCTGAACGTGCCTTGCCGTCGGTAAATGCCTTTTCTTGTTGATGACAGGTAGCACACGACATCGACGCATCCGAAGACAATCGTTTGTCGTAGAACAAATGTCGGCCTAGTTCTACTTTCTCGCGTGACATCGGATTATCGGGCGGGACGATAGGCTCCGGTACCCACTGAGGCAAATTCCATTGATATGCCTCAGTGCGTAACGATGAGATCTCGGAACGGGCTTCACTTTGGCCAAATGCTGACCAAAGAACCGCGCCCACCAATACACAAGCGCTCAATGCGCTTAAGTGCCGAGGGTGAAGCAGTCCCGAGACGCTCATCACAGCTCTCCTAAATCACTTCACACTAAAGAAGCGCTGCGGACCTGCTGCGTGACTCTCATAGGGAAGTCCCAGCGCTGCCATGACCGGTGGGCAATCAGCATCTTTGAGAAAGCTCATGCAGCCGGGCGAAGTCCCTGAAGCGTTCACATCAACATTGGCGCCTGTCAGCACAGCACCGATGTCTGCAACAACCGTCTGTTTGCTTGGATCGAACTGTGTAAAGCTCACTGTCAGTCGGTTAGGGTTCGCACAAGCAGTAGGCGCTGCAGATTTGGATGGGGACGCACACATTGTGCTTCCCAAGTGCACCGAGAACCCCGAGGCCGCTCCGCCGCCATGCCCCGCTCCATGCCCCGCTCCATGCGCTGCGCCGTGTCCCTGCCCAGCAGTGCTGCCAGAGCTCGCCATATCCACCTTCAAGAACTTGTAGCCACCCTGCCATGTCCAAAACATGGCCGTGCTGCTCAAGG
>JACCDH010877993.1_pt1 | contig 13613 bp, 9 predicted proteins | sample 7442481 | NCBI WGS metagenome assembly JACCDH01 (sample SAMN15323433, study PRJNA562643) | freshwater metagenome | isolation source: river surface water | place: USA:Blue River Watershed | collected 2017-08-15
ATAATACCATGGAGTCCATTCAAATTCATTCCGAGTTCATTCAATTAAATCAACTGTTAAAATTATTAGGTTGGGCCGAAACAGGTAGTGAAGCCAATGATTTTATTGATGGTGGATTGGTGAAAGTAAATGGTGTTCAAGAATTTCGCCGTAGAAATAAGATTTATCCTGGATCCAAGGTTGAGTTGGATGGTCAAGAAATTGAGGTAACAGCAGGCTGATATTAATCATATATACCTCTGACAACGGTCATTGTTTGATGTTATGAATAATTCGATTTTTGAATTATGAAAACATCACAAAACCCACAAAAGTATTTATCGGAATTGCATAAAGAACACGGCGAGTTTCGTTCTATTCTTAATTTTTCCAAAGATGAATTGATGACTTTCAATCATCGTTTGGAAGAAATTGCGAAAGCGAATACCATTCAAGATGTGTTGATGCAAGTTGAAAAGTTTCAAAATCACTTTATTCGTCAACGAGAAGTAATAGATGAGTTGCTCCACGAAATAGGAGAATGTGAACGTCATATTGCACAAATAGCTGAAGAAAATAACGTGGCAACTGATCACAGAAAAGCAGATGATCATGTTGAGTTACGCGAAAAAGTAGAAATATTCCAGAAACTATACGGTGAATTGAAAAACGAGTACATGTCGTTTTTGAGTAAAAGCTTTTAAAGTTCATGTTCTCGAACTTTAACTTATTAACTTACTAAATAAAAAAGGGGGCATTTGCCCCCTTTTTTATGTGATTCAATATGAAAATAAAAAATGAGTAAATATTCGTAACAAAAGTGCTACATAACTACATTCACGATTCTATTTTTTACTACGATGATCTTTTTAGGATCTTTTCCTTCTAACCATTTTTGAACAATTTCATTTTCCAAAACTGCTTTTTCAATGGAATGAGTTTCAGCATCAATGGGAAATTCAATTTGAGTTCGAGTTTTACCGTTGATACTTATCGGATAACTGAATGTAGATTCCGTTAACAAGGTTTCATCGAAAATTGGCCATTGATGGGTGTGAATGGAATTTTGATGTCCTAAACGATTCCATAATTCTTCAGCCACATGTGGAGCAAATGGAGCTAATAGAATCAATAATGGCTCTAGAATTTCTTGCTTGCGGCATTTAAGAGCAGTCAGCTCATTTACACAAACCATAAACGCCGATACCGAAGTATTGAACGATAAATTCTCAATATCTTGAGTAACTTTTTTAATGGTTTTATGCAGTGTTTTTAATTCTTCTGGGGATGCTTTCTCATTGTTGACTGCCCATTGTTCTCCCTCAAAATACAATCTCCATAATTTTCCTATAAATCGAGATACTCCCTCAATTCCATGTGTATTCCAAGGTTTACTGTCGGTTAAAGGTCCCAAAAACATTTCGTACAATCGAAGAGTATCTGCACCGTATTGAGCACAAACATCATCAGGGTTAACCACATTGCCCCATCTTTTGCTCATTTTTTGACCATCTTCACCCATAATCATTCCCTGATTTACCAATTTCTTAAATGGTTCATCCCAAGAAATAATACCCAAGTCAAAAAGAAACTTGGTCCAGAAACGAGAATAAAGTAAGTGTCCAGTTGCATGTTCGCTACCTCCAACATATAAATCTACTTGATTCCAATAAGCTAATGCTTCATTAGATGCGATGTTTTCGGTATTCTGAGGATCGATGTAACGTAAGAAATACCAGCTACTACCAGCCCAGCCGGGCATGGTATCAGTTTCTCGTTTGCCCGATGGAGTATTTACCCATTCGGTAACAGCAGCTAACGGACTTTCACCCGTACCTGAAGGTTTATAACTTTCAACCGCGGGTAGTTCTACGGGAAGTTCCTCTACCAACGTAGGAATGTCATTTTCTGAATAAATAATGGGAAAAGGTTCTCCCCAATAGCGTTGACGACCAAAACCAGCTTCTCTAAGTTTATAATTTACTTTTTTCTTACCTATTTGACGCGACTCAATTTCTGAAATCGCTTTGGTAATAGCTGATTTAACATCGAGGTTATTTAAGAAGTCGCTGTTAAAACATATGCCGTCTTTCGAAATGAAAGCTGATTCAAGTGGAAGCTCCAAATCTGAATCTTTGGGTTTAATAACGGGTAAGATGTCCAAATTGAAAGCTTTGGCAAATTCGAAATCACGTTCATCGTGAGCAGGAACGGCCATAATAGCACCTGTGCCATAACCAGCTAATACATAGTCGCTCACCCAAATTGGGATTTGTGTATTGGTAAACGGATTGATGGCAAAAGAGCCTGTAAAAACGCCAGTTTTTGTAGTATCGGCCATCCGTTCAATTTCCGAACGATTTTTAGCTTTGTTAGCGTATTCCAATACAGTTTGTAAGCAGTCCGAGCTACAAAGTGCATTCAAATTTTCAAATTCTGGAGCATTTACCATATAGGTAGCTCCAAAAATAGTATCTGGGCGAGTAGTGAAGATTCGAATATTGTCGTTTAGATTAGGCACCCAAAAATCCACCTCAGCACCTTCACTTCTTCCGATCCAGTTTTTTTGAATTTCCTTGAGTGAATCGGACCAATCTAACTGATTAAGTCCATCGATTAATCGGTCGGCATATGCTGTAATACGGAGACTCCACTGTTTCATTTTCTTTCGAACAACAGGATATCCACCACGCTCACTTACACCATTTACAACTTCCTCATTGGCAAGTACAGTTCCAAGTTCTTGACACCAGTTCACGGTGGTTTCATCGATAAATGCTAACCGATAGTGATTTAAAACAGATTCTTTTTCACGTTTTGAGAAAGAAACCCAATCTTGGGCGGTGAATTTTTGATTGAAAGTAGTATGAGCAGAAATTTCAGAATTACCGGATTTTTCAAAAAGCGCAATCAGACTATCTATTGAACAGGCTTTGTTTTCTTTTTTGTTGTAATAATGATTGAAGAACAGAGAGAAGATATATTGAGTCCATTTGTAATAATTAGCGTCGCATGTTTTTACAACACGTGACCAATCATACGAAAAACCAATTTTGTCTAATTGTTCTCTAAATCGTTTAACATTTTGTTCAGTTGTAACAGCAGGATGTTGACCCGTTTGAATGGCGTATTGCTCAGCGGGAAGCCCGAAAGCGTCGTATCCCATAGGGTGAAGAACGTTAAAACCATTTAAACGTTTATATCTAGAAACAATATCTGAGGCAATATATCCTAATGGATGTCCAACATGCAAGCCAGCTCCTGAAGGATAAGGGAACATGTCTAGAACATAGTATTTGGGTTTTTGGGTATCGATTTCCACCTTATAAAGTTGGATTTCATTCCATTTTTTTTGCCATTTGGCTTCTAATTCTTGAAAGTTGTATGAATTTGACTGAGACATTTCAATGCAAAAATACAAAGGATAGTTCTTTTTAACGACCTTTGCATCTTCATGGCAGAAAGTAATTTCATAGATTATGTAAAAATTTGTTGTCGAAGTGGTAATGGCGGTGCAGGAAGTCGACATTATCATCGCAGCAAAATGAGTCCAAAAGGTGGGCCGGATGGAGGAGATGGTGGTAAAGGAGGAGATATAATTTTGCGCGGCAACAATCAAACATGGACACTATTGCATTTGAAATATCGAAAACATATCATGGCCGGGGATGGTCAACCTGGAGGAGAGAGTTTTAGTTCAGGTAAATATGGTGAAAGCGTAATTTTAGATGTTCCGTTAGGAACCGTAGCACGGGATGCAGAAACCGGTGAATTCATGTTTGAAATAACTGAAGATGGAGAGAAACGAGTGTTGGTACCTGGAGGAAAAGGCGGTTTGGGTAATGCACATTTCGCTACATCTACGAACCAAGCTCCTCAATATGCACAACCTGGGATACCTGGTATTGAGCAGTGGATTATTTTAGAATTGAAGGTATTAGCGGATGTAGGATTGGTTGGGTTTCCCAACGCAGGAAAAAGTACATTATTGAGTGTAGTTAGTGCAGCGAAACCCGAAATTGCAGATTATCCTTTTACAACATTAGTACCAAATTTGGGAGTGGTAGGATATCGCGATTTCAAGAGTTTCGTAATGGCCGATATTCCTGGAATTATTGAAGGGGCTCATGAAGGAAAAGGATTAGGTCATCGATTTCTTAAGCACATTGAACGAAATGCGGTATTGCTTATTTTGATACCAGCAGATAGCAAGGATCATTTAGCTGAATACAAAACTTTAGTCAATGAATTAGAGGCGTTTAATAAAGAACTTGTTCTTAAAGATAAAATTGTTGGAATCAGTAAATCCGAGCTATTGGATGATGAATTGAAGGAAGAAATAAGGCGTGAAATGCTGGGTGTAGATCTTCATTTCTTTAGTAGTGTTACTCAACAAGGTTTAGTTGAGTTAAAGGATGTTTTATGGGCTGCAATACAACGCTATAAGTAGGATTAGTATTATTTGAAGCAAAAAGATATAATACAGATTGTTTATTTTTGCTTTTTTAGCAATAACTCAATAAGCAACTAACAATATTGGAATAAGTTGAGATAGAAAAATCTTTGATTTAAATAGTTACACAATACAAAATATGAAGAAGTCGATATATACTTTATTAATGCTTTTTGCGGTAGTAAATATGGTAACTACCCAACAACTGAATGCCCAGAATCAGGGATTACAAGAGGATGATGCGAGAATCCCTCCTGTTACACAGGTAAGCTCGAATAATGAGTGGATTTTTAGAATTAATTCTACTAGTTCGAAAAAACCCATCATTGTTTCTCAGGGAGAATTCGAACGTCAGTTTCTAAAAAACTTGAATTTGAAGGAAAAGCCGGTTACTGAAAAAGACATAGATGAGTATTTAAAGTTGTATATCCGTTTCAAAATGAAAATTCAGGATGCGATTGAATCGGGGAAAGACACACTTGAAGAATACAAACAAGAATTGGCGATGTATCGCGATCAGTTAGCCAAAAATTACTTGTACGATCGAAATGTTACCCAGCAATTAATCGAAGAAGCTTATGAAAGAATGAAAAGTGAGGTAAAAGTATCTCATATTCTAATGGCTTGCCCGAGAAATGCATCTCAAGCACAGGTAGATAAAGTTCTAAAACGAATGAATGAAATTCATGCTGCGTTAATGAGAAATCCATCGAAAGATAATTTTGCATCACTTGCTGCATCTGATTCAGAAGATCCAGGAACCAAAAATAGTGGAGGAAATTTAGGATATTTAACTGCTTTGCAAGTGGTTTATGAATTTGAAAATGAAGTTTATAACACGCCAGTTGGTGGTATTTCAAAAGTGTTTAGAACCGATTTTGGATTTCATATTTTGCGCGTTGAAGATAAAAGACCGAATCCGGGAGATATCAAACTTCGTCATATTTTAGTTAGAACTGGAGCAAATTCTAATCACTCCGTAGAAGAAGGTGAAAAAATGATCCGAGAGATTTTTGAAAAAATCAAATCAGGTCAAGAATCATTTGAAAGTATGGCAAGATTGCACAGTGAGGACTACAGCAGTAAGTATAATGGTGGCATTGTTGATTGGGTAAATACTACTCAATTTATTGGTGACTTAGAACGACAAATGTGGGTTGGTAAAGCCTTCGAATTGAAGCAAGATGGTGACTATACTGAAGTATTTAAAACAAACTATGGATGGCACATTCTTCAGCGAGTTGGTGTTCGTTCTTTGAACACTTTCGATCAGATGAAACCAACATTGAAAACCAAAGTACAACAGAATCAACGATCTCAAATTTCGGTAGATGCTTTGGTTAAACGAATTAAAGCGGAAGATGGTTTCAAAATCAATTCAATTGATGGCTTGGACGTTTATAATTCGGTGAAGTTTCCAATTGTCAGTTTGATGATGAAAGATTCATCTTTATTCCGTGGAAATGTAAATTATGATCAACTGCCAGAAGTTATTTCATTGGGTAAAAGAAAATTCAATTTGAGAGATTTGGTTTTAGTGCAACTTGGAGGTGAAGAACATTCCGTTGATGAATTTATATCACATTTAGTAGCAAATAAAAAAGTGGTGAATACTACAGCAGAGCAGTACGTTGACAATCAGTTTAATGACTGGGTAAGTAATGTATGCGTAGCATATCAAAATGAACATTTGGAAGAAAAATCAGTTGAGTTTAAAGATATCTACCAGGAATATAGAGAAGGGATCTTAATGTTCAATCGAATGCAAGAAAAGGTTTGGAATAAAGCCAACTTAGATACTGCAGGATTGGAAAAATACTATCAACAGCATATGTCTGAGTATCAATGGGACAACCGCTTTCATGTAGAGTTTTATTTCAGTGTAGATGAAAAAATGAGCAAGAAAGTATTCAAACAAGTCAAAAAAGGAATATCTCCAGAAGAAATTAAGAAAGAACATACTCAAAAAGCTCTATTGGATTTCAATTATAGAATTGGTAAATACCAACTTTCAGATACTGCTTTATTCCCGCAGCGTCAGGCACTTATTCGAGTTTTTTCTAATGATAAAATGAAGAAATCCAAAAATAAGACATACAATTTGGGTAAAATTGGTGAAGATTGGGTGGTGGTTAAAGTGATTGATTATTTACCAGCAGGGCCAAAAACATTAGAAGAAACAAGAGGTCCTGTTGCGTCCAAATACCAAGAGGAATTGGAAAAATTATGGATACAGGAATTGGAGTCTAAATATTCTGTGGAAAGTAATTCTAGAGCAATACAAACCGTTAAAGGGAAATTAATTACCCGCTAAAACCAGAATTGATGAAATTTCAATCATTAAAAAATTACTTTTTCTTCATTTTACAGGCTGTATTAATTTCAACCTTGATTTTCAAGCCTTTTGAAATTAAAGCTCAGCAAGGTCCAGCACTGCCTCCCAAATTTGTGGATGGCATATTGGCTGTTGTTGGAGAAAAAATCATATTGAGTAGTGATTTTGAGACTGAAAAAGTGCAATTGGCTAGAGGTCAAGTACTTCAAGACAGTCAGAAGATTTACTGCTATGTTCTCGAGCAGTTAATTATACGCAAGTTGATGTTAAGTCAAGCGGAAATCGACAGCTTGCCCATCTCCGACGATCGTGTTGAGGCGGAAATTGATAATCGCATTCGAAATTTCCAACGACAAGCTGGAAGTTTATCGGATTTGGAAAAGTACTTAGGTAAAACCATTCAGGAGTTTAAGGAAGAAATTCGTCCGAAAATGCGTGAACAGTTGCTTTCCCAAGAAATGCAACAAAAGATTACTGGAAATATTAGGATTAGTCCTAAGGAAGTGCAAGAATTTTACAAGAGAATTCCTGAAGATAGTTTGCCAATCATACCAACTGAAGTAGAAGTTGCACAATTGTTAATAGAATTACCCATTTCACAGGTATCTACTGATTTTGCTGTGGAACAGTTAGAGCAATTGAAGAAACGAATACAAAAGGGAGAATCATTTGAAAAATTAGCGCGTTTGTACTCGATGGATCCAGGTTCCAAAAATCAAGGGGGATTATTGCCTGAATTTGGAAGGGGGGAAATGGTTTCTCAGTTTGAACGAATGGCATTTAAACTGAAAGAAGATAGTTTGAGTCCAGTATTTAAATCAGATTTTGGATATCATTTAATGAAGCTTATAAAAAGAAAGGGAGAACGAGTAATTGCATCACACATACTGATACGACCCGAAAACACTTCAGATGATTACCTAATTGCCTCAAACCGCGCCGACTCAATATATGAACTTTTGTCATCTGGGAATTTAGATTGGTGTGCTGCCGTTAAGAAGTTTTCATCGGAGAAATTGGGAAATCAAGGTAATTGTGGTTTTCTAACTGACGAATCAACTGGGATGCAAAAAACATTATTTGAAGCATTACCCACGGATGTAAAACAAATAGTTGAGAAGTTGAAGCCAGGAGAATTTTCTAAACCAGCGGTTACTCAAACACCTGATGGTAGAATCATGTATCGAATTTTGTATTTGAAAACGTTTATTGCTCCACATCAAGCTAATTTGATTCAAGACTACAGCAGGATTCAAATGGAAGCAGAGTCTGAAAAAAAGCAACAAACGATTGATAAATGGGTAGAAAAGCATCGTAAACGTACCTATATAAAAATTTATTCGCGCGATGCTGCATGCAGTGATTTAGCAAAATGGGAGAATGAATAGTATGAATTCAGTTGAATTGGCTCGTAGTTTTGAAGGTAGAATTTCTGATTTAAAGTCAGAGGTTTCAAAAGTTATTGTAGGTCAGGAACAAACCGTAGAAGCACTAATTAATGCTTTGTTCTGTCATGGCCACGTTTTGATGGTTGGAGTTCCGGGATTGGCAAAAACATTATTAGTAAAAACCATTTCAACTGTTTTGGATCTGGATTTCAATCGAGTGCAATTTACTCCAGATTTGATGCCAAGCGATATTGTTGGTTCCGAAATTTTGGATGAGCAACGTCAATTTCGATTTCTAAAGGGACCTATTTTTACGAATCTGCTGTTGGCTGATGAGATTAATAGAACCCCTCCAAAAACTCAAAGTGCACTGTTGGAGGCTATGCAAGAACGACAAGTAACCGCGGCAGGGAAAAATTACCATCTCCCTGATCCATTTTTTGTATTAGCTACTCAAAATCCAATTGAACAAGAAGGAACATATCCATTGCCAGAAGCTCAATTAGATCGTTTTATGTACCAAGTTAATTTGGATTATCCAAGTTTTGAGCAAGAGGTACAAGTGTTGAAGCAGACTACTCAGCCAAGTAATGTAGCCGTAAAGGCTATATTAAATGCGTCAGAAATTCTACAATTTCAAAAATTGGTTAAAGAAGTTCCTGTAACCGATGCCGTTTTTGAATACGTGGTTAAACTCGTTCAAAAGAGTCGCCCGAATACCATTGGTGCAAACACATTAAGCAATCAATATTTGGCTTATGGTGCAGGGCCTAGAGCTGGACAGAATTTGATCAATGGAGCTAAATGTCATGCATTAATGCATGGTAAATTTTCGGTAGATATTGAAGACGTTAAGGCAGTTTCCTACTGGGTTTTGGGCCATCGCGTTGTTTTGAACTTTAAAGCTGAGGCGGAAGGAGTAAAAGTCAAAGATATTATTGACTCTTGGTTGTAAAAAATTTCAATAAAAAAAGGCGATATCGCGCCGCTACAACCTGATACCCTTGCTTCCTTCCGGACCTGGGGGAGTTCACAGGGAGCTGGCCGTATCGCCCTGGTGCAAAGATACAACGATTCTTTTGTCATTCAAAATAATCTCGATTCGACTATCCAAATAAACAGTAGATTTTTTTAGATTTTATTATCTGAATTGATGCGATCAGATTCAAGAATGGGATTAGATTCAAGTCTACCCTCCCCAATGGTCTTTAAGTCTATTTAGATTGTATTGATTTTTGATGTTAAGTTTTGTTTTGATTAATTTCGCTCTAGTTGGTGTATGTTTTTTGCAGTTATAGTTCTCCATTATTTTGTTATGGTAATACGATCATAATTAGTTAATTTCGAAGGTATCTTCATGCGTTTAAGTTCACAAAATTTAATAAAACAATACGGCTCAAAACGAGTTGTAAACGATGTGTCCGTTGAGGTAAATACGGGCGAAATTGTGGGTTTATTAGGTCCGAATGGTGCCGGTAAAACCACCACATTTTATATGTTTGTGGGACTGGTAAAACCCGATACAGGAAAGATATTTTTAAATGATGAGGAGATAACGTCATTGCCCATGTACCGACGTGCCAGAAAAGGGTTAGGTTATCTTCCTCAAGAAGCGTCCGTATTTAGAGAATTGAGTGTTGAAGATAACATAAAAGCCATTTTAGAAATTACCAAGTTGACGCCCAAAGAACAAAAAGAGAAATTGGAGAGTTTGATTGAGGAATTTGGATTAGGTAGAGTTCGTAAAAATTTAGGCAAAGTTTTAAGTGGGGGTGAACGTCGTAGAACGGAAATAGCTCGTGCCTTAGCAACGGATCCGAGTTTTATTTTATTAGATGAACCTTTTGCAGGTGTAGATCCGATAGCCGTTGAAGATATTCAAGCCATCGTTTCTAAATTGAAAGAGAAAAATATTGGAATATTGATAACCGATCACAACGTTCAAGAAACCTTGAGCATCACCGATAGGGCCTATTTGCTGTTCGAAGGGAAATTACTAAAGCAAGGTACAGCTGAAGAATTGGCCGAAGATGAAATGGTTAGAAAAGTTTATTTGGGACAAAACTTCGTTTTACGTAGAAAGTCCCCAGAAAGTTTGAAGTTTTGAGACTCATTTTTTCGAATCGTTTAAATCCTTATTTTAATTTAGCAGCTGAGGCTTATTTTCTGCATGATTCTTCAGAGGATATCATGATGCTTTGGCGCAGTGAAAAAGCCGTGGTTTGCGGTAAGCATCAGAATGTTTGTGCTGAAGCTAATTTTAAATTCTGTAGAGAGAATAACATACAAATTGCCCGTAGATTAAGTGGTGGGGGAACTGTGTTTCACGATTTAGGGAATATCAATTTCACATTTATTAAAAATTTATCAGAAGGAATTGAGAAGGCTGTAAATTACAAGCAATTTTTAGAACCGGTTAGAAACGTTTTGCAAAAACTAGATATTCCTACGACTTATAGCCAAAGGGATGATTTACTTTTAGATGGATTGAAAATTAGTGGTAATGCTCAGCACATATATCAGAAAGGTATGCGTCTATTGCATCATGGTACGTTGTTGTATAACTCAGATTTAAAGTCGCTGAATGCCGCAATTCATTCCTCGGGTAAATATGAAGGAAAATCAGTGCCAAGTAATCGTTCGGAAGTTACAAATATCATTGATTATAAGAATTGGGGCTCCGTTGAATCTTTCTTGGACCAGTTTAAATTGGGTTTTGTAGATTTTTGGGGGACGGAATTTCAAGAACTAACAGAGTCGGAAATTCTTCAAATAGAATCAATCCAAAAAGAAAAATTTGAGACGGAGAAATGGATCGTGGGATATAGTCCTAAATACATTCATAAACGTAATTTTTTGACATCTTTGGGTTCAATTTCAGTGGAAATGTACGTTGTTGATGGAATCGTTCAGAATTTTGAATTTTCTGCTGAAAATGACTTAATATTTCATGGAATTATTGGCCAAGAATTGAATCTTGATAACATGCACAAAGCATTTCCCCAACTTGAAGAATCAGAACTTCTAGAGTTTTTTTGATGGTTTTTTATTTAACTATTAGACGTATTATTTGAAGAATAATGAAGAAAAAAGAACGGGTAGCCTTTATCTCGCAGAAATTGGAAGAGTTATATCCAGAAACCCCAATACCATTGGATCACTCAGACCCATTTACTTTACTAATTGCTGTTCTTTTAAGTGCTCAATGCACGGATGAGAGGGTGAATAAGATTACTCCTTTTTTATTTGAAAAAGCTAGTAATCCGTTCGATATGGTTAAATTAAGTATTGATGAAATTAGGGAAATTATTAAACCCTGTGGCTTATCTCCTTTTAAAAGTAAAGCTATTTGGAATCTAAGTCGTATACTTATTGATGAATATGAAGGCAATGTGCCTCAAACTTTTGAGGAATTGGAAGCATTGCCAGGAGTTGGACATAAAACCGCGAGTGTAGTAATGAGTCAAGCTTATGGTGTTCCCGCTTTTCCAGTGGATACCCATATTCATCGTTTAGCGAAACGCTGGAAACTAAGCAATGGAAAAAGTGTTGATCAAACGGAAAAAGATCTTAAGCGTTTATTTCCTGAAGAGATTTGGAATAAACTGCATTTGCAGATTATATTTTATGGCCGTCAGTTTTGTCCTGCAAGAGGTCATAATTTAGATAATTGTATTATCTGTAAAACTGTAACACAACAATAGATTTATTAGTTATTTTGACATTTTAAATCCCAGTGAATTACAACCAGAATTTGATGAAAAAATCAAATCTCAAAATGCAATCTGTACTATAAATTAAAAATCCTCAGCTGAACGAACAACTGAGGATTTTTAGATTGCCTATCGTTTAAAAAGATGGCAACTATCAAAATCTAAATTAATTAGAAATCTCTAACGCGCTTTTCTCTTGGCTTTTTGTCGCCATAGTCTGCAGCACTTTTAGGGCCACCAAAAGATTTTCCAGATCTTCCACGAGAATCGCCACGTCCTGATCCTTGTTTGAAGCTAGAGCTACTTCTTTCGCTTGAACGTTGTCCAGAAGAGCTTCCTCCAAAACTACGATCACCTCTAGAAGCGCCTGAGGCACCAAATCCACGATCGGATCTATTGCTGTTTCCAGAGCTAGAACCGAATCCACGGCCACCACGACTTTGTCCTTCTGAGCTAGTATAACTTCTATTTGCATCGCTTGAACGTTGTCCAGAGGAGCTACCTCCGAAGCTGCGATCTCCTCTTGATGCTCCAGATCCTCCAAAACCACGTTCGTTTCTTGATGAGTTTGAAGTTCCAGAGTTTCTGGATTGTCCACGATAGCTTGAAGAGTCGCGATTTGCGTTACTTCTACCTTCAGATGGAGCACGATTTCCATCAAATGAACGGCCGTTGCTAGAAGCTACACGAGTACTTGGATCTTTATGGTCGTTTCTGTTTCCTCTTTCTGGACGACCAAAACGGTCTCTTCTATCATTTGAGTCGCGACGGTCAAAGTTGCGTGAGTTTCCGCGCGATGAAGAACGAGATTTACCCCCAACTCTACCTTCAGGAAGTTCAATTCGGAAATCGTGTTCCATTTCTAGAAGAGTTTCTGTTCCAAATACTTTGGTTACTTGATCGAGGAGTTTCTTTTCTCCAGCACTGCAGAAAGACATAGCTAATCCTTCGGTACCTGCTCTACCTGTACGTCCAATTCTGTGAGTATAAGTTTCAGCATCCTCCGGCATGTCAAAGTTTACTACATAATTCAAAGCAGAAATATCTACGCCTCTAGCAGCAACGTCGGTAGCAACTAGAAGACGGGCACGACCTGATTTGAAAATATCTAAATTTCTGGATCTTTCACGTTGACTTTTATCTCCATGAATTGCCACAGCTGAATGGTCATTATCTCTAAGAGTTTCTACTAATCGATCGGCACCAATTTTAGTTTTTGTAAATACCAGCATAGAATCGATTTGCTCATCTTCGAGCAATTGAAGAAGCAATTCTTCTTTGTTTTTTTGACCTACAGCAAATAACCATTGTTTGATTTTTGGTTTTTGACTTTCGGTAGGTAAAATATCTACTTTTTCTGGTTCATTTAGTAATTCTTGAGCCAAGAAACGGATTTCAGGAGAAGCCGTTGCAGAGAATAAAAGTGTTTGTTTAGTTTGGTTTTCAAGATATTTACCAATTTGGCGAATATCATCGATGAAACCCATGTCTAACATACGATCACATTCGTCTAAAACAAAGGTTTGAACTTTGTGAAGTTTTACGTGACCTTGGTTAATTAAATCTAATAAGCGACCGGGAGTAGCAATAACGATATGCGTACCACGCTTAAGTTTGTCAACTTGTCTAAATTGGGGAACTCCGCCGTAAATCAACGTGATTTTCAGGTGAGTGTCGCTAGCATAAGACGTGAAATTATCGGCAATTTGATGTGCTAATTCACGTGTAGGAGCCAAAATTAATGA
>JACCDH011044876.1_pt1 | contig 13613 bp, 6 predicted proteins | sample 7442481 | NCBI WGS metagenome assembly JACCDH01 (sample SAMN15323433, study PRJNA562643) | freshwater metagenome | isolation source: river surface water | place: USA:Blue River Watershed | collected 2017-08-15
CGAGAAGGACGTGGGCTACATCTCCACCGGCGGCGGCGCCTTCCTGGAAGTCCTCGAGGGTAAGCAGCTGCCGGCATTCGAGATCCTGGCCAAGCGCGCCGCTGGCTAAATGAGCCACCTCACCCTGGTCACGCTCGCGCTGATCGGGGTGTACTTTGCGTGGCTGGCGCTGTTTGGCCTGCGCCAGCAACGGCCCTTGGTACAGGGCCCCTGGCTGTTTTTCTTGCGCGCCTTCTTTCCCAACTGGAAGTTCTACCATGCGGCCGCGCGCGCGCCGCGCCTGTACGTGCGCGCGCAGGGCGAGGACGGCACGTGGTCGGATTGGCAGCGTGTGTACGCGCGCATCCCCTACCGCACGTGGCACCTGCTGCACAACCCGGTGGTCAACCTCGCGCTCAACCACCAGAACCTGGTGGACCATTTGTGGAGTGATGTGCAGGACCTGCCCGAGGGCGCGGACATCCGCGAGCGCGTGACTTACCAGCTGGTCACCCGCCTCGCGCACGAGGCGGTGCGCGGCGGCCGCTGGGGCGAGGTGCCCATGCTGACCGAAAGCGTGCCCGACGCGCGCCACTTCCAGTTTGCGCTGCACATGGACGCGCTGCTCGAGTACGACCGTGTGCCCGCCAGCAGCGAGCGGGTGCTGCAATCGCCGGTGTTGCCCACATGGAACTGAACGCCGTGCCCCTGCACCTGGCGGTGCGCGCCTTCGAGCTGCTGCTGGGTTTCTCGCTGGCGCTGCAGTGTCTGGAATACCTGCGCATCCCGACGCTGGACCGCGTGAACGACTGGTCCCTCTTGCGCCGCGAAATCCCGGCGCGGCCCGCGTGGGTGCGGCCGCTGCTCGATGTGCTGCTCACGCCGCGCAGCCACCGCGTGCTGATCGCACTGCGCCTGGCTTTGGCCCTCGGCCTGATGTCGGGCGGCCTGGGCCTGGTCGGCGCGGCGCTGCTGTTCGCCATGGCGCTGGTGCTGCTTTTGCGCTGGCGCGGCGCCTTCAATGGCGGCAGCGACTTCATGACGCTGGTGGGCCTGACGGGCCTGCTGATCGCGCACGCCGTGGGCGCTTTCCTGGGCATGGAGACGGGTTGGCGCGCGGGGCTGTGGTACGTCGCGCTGCAGTCACTCACCTCGTATTTCATGTCGGGTTGGGTCAAGCTCTTGCACCCCTCGTGGCGCAGCGGGCGCGCGCTGCCGCAGTTCCTTGACACGGGCATTTACGGCCCCTTGCCCGCGCACAGCGCCTACCGCCGGCCCGCCGTGGCGATGGCGGTGAGCTGGTCCTTCACCGTGTGGGAGGGCCTGTTCCCGCTCGCGCTGCTGGACCTGCGCCTGGCCGCGCTGTTTTGCGCGGTGGCCGGTGTGTTCCACTTTCTGGTGTTTCGCTTCTTCGGCCTCAACCGTTTTTTCTGGGCCTGGCTGACGAGCTACCCGGCCATCCTCTGGGCCGCCTCGCAGCGTTTCACCGGCCTGTGAACACCGGGGTGCGCCGCTCGGCAAAGGCGGCGCGGCCTTCGGCGAAATCGGCGCTGGCGCTGGTCATGTGCTCGCGCGCGCGCAGGCGGTGTTCGTCGTAATCGCCGCGCGCGACCTCGTTGATCGAGCGCTTGGTCTCCTGCACCGCCAGCGGCGCCAGCGCCAGCACGTCCTGCACCAGCGCGGCCAGGGTCGCGTCCCAGCCGGCGGCGTCGCTCACCGCTTCGAACAGCCCCAAGGCCTGCAACTGCGCCATGCCGAACGGCCGCGCCGTCAAAAACGCGCGCTTGGTCGCCGACACGCCAAAGCGGCTCACATAGCGCTGCAGGCCGCTGGGGTAGTAGTGCAGGCCCAGCGCTGTGGCGGGCATGCGCCACTCGATGCCTTCGAGGCCGATGCGCAGGTCGCAGGCCAGAACCAGGTCGGTCGCGCCGCCATAGACGCTACCGTTGAGCGCGCAAATGGTGACGGGGCGCAGGCCGGCCAGGCGGTCCGGGATCTGCTCGAAAAAGGTCGCGCCGTGGCCCGGCGTGTCGAAGCCGCCGATGTCGTAGCCCGCGCAAAACACCGGCTTGGGCTGGCCGGTGGTGCGGGCCGTGAGCACCAGCACGCGCACGCTGGGGTCGCGCTCGACGGTCTCAAAGTGCGCCAGCAAGGTTTGCAGGTCGCCGTTTTCGAGCTTGTTGCGCTGTGCCGGGCGGTTCAGCGTGATGGTGGCCACGCCGCCTTCGATTTGCAAAACGGGGGCGCTGGCTGGGGCAAAGGCGTCGGGCATGACCAATTGGAACAGGCAAAGAAAAAGGCGTCCGAAGACGCCTTGGGGTTCAGGGCTTCGCCGACGATTGTCGGCGATGGCGGCCCTGTCCTGATCGGTCGGTGACAGAACTGAAGATCCGTCCCCAAACGGATTTATTTGGCCTTGGCAGCCTTCAGGGTCGACTTGACAGCGGCTTCGGCCTGGGCAGAAGCGGCCTTCAGGTTGGCCTGGGCGGTCTCGGCGGCCTGCTTGGCCACTTTTTGCAGGGTGTCGGCAGCGGTCTGGCTGGCTTAGTAAGCGGTCTTGAAGGCGGCCACGGCGGCGTCGGAACCGGCGGGGGCGTTCTTCAGGTTGGCTTCGACCAGGTTCTTCACAGCGGCCTGGCTCTCGGCGACCTTGGCTTCCACGGCCTGGCTCAGCTCGGCGCCGGTGGCCGAAGCGATTTCATACAGATGACGGCTGTAGGAGGCCGACTTTTCGAAAGCGGGCTGCACCAGCGCCGCTTGGGCGGCCAGCAGCTCTTGGGGGTTCTTGGCGGCCAGCAGGGTCTGGGCGTTGGCGAAAGACTCGCCCACGGCGGCTTTGCCAGCGGCCATGTTCAGCTCGACCAGGCGCTCGAAGCCGGCGAAAGCGGTTTGCGACAGGCCGGCCACGGCGTCCAGATTGGCTTTGTTGGCGGCGACGAATTGTTCGGCGTTGAAGTTGTTCATGGTGGTTTCCTTGTGAGAAAGTAGAAGGGTTTGTTGCAATGCAGCAATTGCACCATGCCCCTGGGCCCGGCGCAAGGGAAAACCCGCACTTTAGAGGCCGCACTCCAAAACCGCGTGCGCTGGCCAACTGAATACACTTGCAACAGCGCGGTGCCGCCCCGTTTTTGGCATTGCCGATACTTTGCGACGTGTAACTTGGACATCCTCGAACTCCTGAGCGTGCTGGCGGTCGCCGGCCTGGTGCTGCATGGGCTGAACAAGCAGCACCGGCAGCGCCGCACCGCCTTGCTGGCCCGCCACCTGCAGCCCTTCCAGATCGAGCGGCTGATGCAGCGGCTGACCGAGGCCTATATGCGTGCCCTGGCCGAAGCCGACCCGCAGCGCCAGGCCGAGCTGTGGCAGGCACAGCACGAGGTCGAGCGGCAGCTGGCCCAGCAGTTTCAGGATTTCGTGCGCGGCTTCGCCCAACTGCCGGCCCCCGAGGCCCGCACCCTCAAGCTGGCTTGCCCGGGCCTGGAGCGGGTGTGGCCACAGGCCAGTTTCGACACGCGGCGCATGCTGCAGGTCCATGCCGAAGGCATCGCCCGCGCCGTGGCCAATGGCGATGGCCTGGACCCCAAGGCCCGTGCCCACCGCCTGCTGGCGGAGATGTTCCTCATGCAGCACAGCTGCCACTGGTTTTGCCGCAGCCGCGCCATGGCCTCGGCGCGCATGTGGGCCCAGCACCGCACCCAGCACGCGCAGGCGCTGCAGGCGGTCAGCCCGCTAACCCGCGAGGCCTATCTGGCGCTGGTGCAAGGGCCGGCGCTGGGCGGCACGGCGCAGCCCTGAAGCCCCCAAGCCCGCACCATCGCCCGCAGGCGCCGCCGGGCGCGTTGCGGCGTGGGCCGGACCTTGAAAGTGATGAAGTCGTTAAAAGCGGCAAATTCTTGCCGCTTTTGTGATAAAAATAGTAATAGGAAAAAAATAAACGGCGCGAATTGCGCCCGAAAGTTCCCACATGAATCACATGAAACGGGCTGCGGTGGTGTTGGCGGTGTTGCAGGCCGGCCTGTCCTGGGCGCAAAGCAACCCACCCGATGCCGGTTCCTTGATGCAGCAAGTGCCCAGGCCCGAGCCCCTGAGCCGCCCCGCCCCGGTCGCGCCCAGCGAAGCCACGCCCGCGCCGACGCGCCGTGCACCGGGCCAGCAGGTCATGGTGCGCAGCATCCGTTTCGTGGGCAACAGCCGGCTCAGCGAAGCGCAACTGGCGCCGCTGGTGGCGCCCTACCTCAACCGTTCGGTCGATCTGGCCCAACTCGAGGACGCGGCGATCGCGGTGGCGCAGCGCTACCGCGAAGAGGGTTGGGTGGTAGCGGTCTACCTGCCTTCGCAAGACATCACGCGCGGCGATGTGCTGATCCAGATCGACGAGGCCCGCCTCGGCGTGTTGCAGTTCAGCGCGCCTGAAGGCCTGCGCGCGCCGCAGGCGCTGGCGCAGCGCTATTTCGACGAACTGCTCGTGAGCGGCCAGGCCCTCAACGCCGGCGATGTGGACCGCGCCCAGCACATCAGCAGCGAACTGCTGGGCCTGGACGTCAGCACCCGCTTCAAAAAGAGCCAAGCCGTGGGCGCCACCGATGTCGATGTGGGCCTGCGCGACAAGCCGCTGGTGGCCATGGACCTGTGGGCCGACAACGGCGGTGCGCGTTCCACCGGCAACGAGCGTGTGCTGGCGCAAATTGAGCTGCGCAACCCGCTGGCCACCGGCGACATCTGGAACCTCGCGCTCATGAAGAGCCAGGGCAGCGACAACGCGCGCCTGGGCCTGGGCGTGCCTGTGGGCCCCCATGGCTGGCGCGTGGGCGGCTCGGTCTCGCGTTTCAACTACCGCCTGGTCAAGGGCGAGGTGGCCGACAGCGTCCGAGACCCCGTTGGCCATGTGAACAGCGTGGGCCTGGAGGCGGCCTACCCGCTTCTGCGCGAGCGCCAGCGCAGCCTGAGCCTGACGCTGAGCACCGACCACAAAGCCTTTGAAAACTGGGCCGCCGGCCAGATCAACTCGCGCTACAGCTCGCAGGTCGCCAGCGTCACCCTCAGCGGCCGACAGCGCGACGAGTGGCTGGGCCTGGGCGGCCAGACCCAGGGCCTGCTGGCCCTGAGCGCGGGCCGCCTCAACCTCAACGGCTCGCCCACACAGGCTGGCGATGCGCAAGGCGCGCGCACCGACGGCCAGTTCAGCAAGCTGCGCGCGCAGCTCAGCCGCACCCAAAGCCTGGCCCCGGGCTGGACGCTGCTGCTCAGCCACAGCCAGCAATGGGCCAACACAAACCTCGACTCTTCGGAGAAGTTCTACATCGGCGGCCCCGACAGCGTGCGCGCTTTCCCGGTCAACGAGGCCAGCGGTGCGCGCGGCAGCCTGAGCAGCGCCGAGCTGCAATGGCAGCTCAGCGGCACCCTGGCGCTGTTGGGCTTTTATGACCAGGGCCGGGTGCGCGTCAACGTCGACCCCTATGACGGTGCCGCCCAGCCCAACCGCCTGCGCCTCGAAGGCGCGGGCCTGGGCCTGCAGTGGCGCCCCGACGCGAGCTTCTCGCTCAAGGCCAGCTGGGCCCGCCGCCTGCAGGACAACCCCAACCCCAGAGACGGCAAGGACCAGGACGGCACGCTGCGCCGCGACCGCCTCTGGCTGTCGGCCATCTACAGTTTCTGAGGCGGGGGCACGAGATGAACAAGCAGTACCGCATCGTCTGGAGCGAGAGCAGCCAAAGCTGGGTGGCTGTGGCCGAAATCGCCCGCACCCATGGCAAAAGCAAAGGAGCCTGCGCCGGTGTGGCGGGCCAGGCGCTGCAAGCGGTGCTCAAGCCCGTGGCCATGGCGCTCGCGTTGTGGGGCGGCCTGGCCTCTGCGGCGCCGCCCGCGCCCACGCAGCTGCCCACGGGCGGCCAGGTGGTGGGCGGGCAGGCCAGCATCGCGCAGACGGGCGCTGCGGTGCTGACGGTCAACCAAACGAGCAACGCCGCTGTCATCGACTGGAACACCTTCAACCTCGGCAGCGCGGCCAGCGTCCACTTCGTGCAGCCCAGCAGCAGCGCGGCGGTGCTCAACCGCGTGCTCGACGCCAACCCCAGCCAGATCTACGGCCGCATCAGCGCGCCGGGCCAGGTGTTCTTCACCAACCCCAGCGGCATGTACTTCGGCCCCACGTCCTCGGTGGATGTGGGCGGCTTCACCGCCACCACGCACAGCATTGGCACCGCCGACTTCATGGCGGGCCACTACCGCTTCACGCGCGAGGGCGCCACGGGCGCCATCGTCAACGAGGGCCACATCCAGGCCGCGCTGGGTGGCTATGTGGCGCTGCTGGCGCCCGAGGTGCGCAACCACGGTGTGGTGTTGGCGCAGATGGGCACGGTGGCCTTGGCCGCAGGCGAGACCTACCAGCTGCAGATTCAGGGCAGCCGCCTGGCCAGCATCGACACCACGCCCGCCACCATCGCCACCCTGGTCGAAAACGGCCAGGCCGTGCTCGCGCCCGGCGGCTGGATCGTGCTCTCGGCCAAGGCCGCCGCGCACCTGGAGGCCAGCGTGGTCAACACCGGCCAGATCGCGGCCAACAGCCTGGTCGAGCGCGGCGGGCGCATCGTGCTCGAGTCCACCGCCAGCGTGACGCAGGCGGGCAGCACCACGGCGAGCAGCGAGCAGGGCCCGGGCGGCCAGATCACGATCACCGCGCCCGACATCGCCCTCACCAGCCGTTCGAGCACCGAAGCCAAGGGCGCCACAGGCGGCGGCACGGTGCTGGTGGGCGGCGACTGGCAAGGCAGCGGTAACCTGCTGCAGGCGACCACGGTGACGATGGAGGCCGGTGCCAGCATCGACGCCAGCGCCACGGACATGGGCGACGGCGGCAAGGTGGTGCTGTGGAGCGACATCCACAAGCCCGATGGCATGACCACGGTGCACGGCAGCATCACCGCGCGCGGCGGGGCGCAGGGCGGCCACGGCGGGCAGGTGGAAACCTCGGGCCATGCGGTGGACATCAGCGGCGCGCGCGTGAACGCGGGCGCCGACAGGGGGCAGGGCGGCCTGTGGCTGATTGACCCCTACAACTACACGATCAACGCCGCGGCCGCGAGCGCCATCGCCGGGGACACCAACAGCGGTCTGAACAGCGGCACCAGCGTGACGGTGACCACCACGGCCAACAACGCCAGTTATGGCAGCAGCGGCAACAGCGCAAACGATGGCTGGATCTTGGTCGACAGCAACATCGCCAAGACCTCGGGGGGCGACGCCACGCTGACCTTGCAGGCCCATGCCGAGATCGCCATCAACCCCGGGGTCACGATCAGCAGCACCAGCAACAAGCTCAACCTGGTGCTCTGGACGAACTACGACGGCGGGTCTCTGGGGAAAATCACCCACAACGGGACGCTCACCACCAACGGCGGCCATGTCTGGATCGGCGGCAGTGCCAGTGCGGGCGCCAGCGACACCTGGAACGGTTTGACGGTGGGCAACAGCGGCGTCAAAGCCAGTGTCAGCAGCAACATCCTCGCCACCTACCTGGCGGGTTCCATCTCCACCGGCGGGGGCGATTTTTCGGTGCGCAGCAGCGCCACCACCAGCGCCGTGGGTGGCGGCGGCTGGGTGGAAGGCATCCTGTTTGAAAACCACAGCCTGTCTACGGGGGCGGGCCGCATCAGCATCACCGGCTCGGCTTCGGGTTCTCCCGGGCTGACCTCGGGCGTCGAAATCCGCGGCAGCACCATCAGCTCGAGCAGCGGCAACATCAGCATCAGCGGGACCGGCTCGGCCAGCTCGGGCACGGTCTATGGCCTCTACACCCAGTCATCGGGAAGCATCAGCAGCACCAGCGGCACCCTGGCGCTCACCGGCTCGGCCAGCGGCGGCACTGCAACCGACATTTCCAACAGCATCGCCTCGGGCCTGAGCAGTGGCGGCGCCATCACCCTCAGCGCCGCCAAGATTGCCGGCAGCGCCCCGATCGCCAGCAACGGCAGCACGGTGACCTTTGATGCCTCGGGAACCGGCACCTACAGCGGCGCCATCAGCGGCACCGGCGCCGTGGTCAAAACCGGCAGCGGCACGCAAACCCTCAGCGGGACCAGCACCTACACCGGCACCACCACGGTCAATATGGGCACCCTGAAAGCCGGGAGCACCAGCGCGTTCGGCAGCAACTCGGCCCTCACCTTGGACAACTTGGCCGGCGTCACGCTGGATTTGACCGGCAGCAGCGTCACCATCGGCTCGCTGTCCGGCGGCGGTTTGTCGGGCGGCAACGTCAGCCTCGGATCCAACACCCTGACCGTTGGGGGCAACAACACCAGCACCACTTATGCGGGCGTGATGAGTGGCACCGGTGGCGGCTTGACCAAAACCGGCACGGGCACGCTGACCCTGACCAGCAACAGCACCTACACCGGCGCGACCCTGGTGAGTGGCGGTATCTTGGAGCTGGGCAATGGCGGCACCACAGGTTTCCTGCGAGACTCCAGCAGCCTTACGGTTGGCAATGCGGGTTTGGTGGTCAACCACTCTGGCACGTATTACTGGACGCAGGGGGTGGCACAAGCGGGCGGCACGTCAGGCACCTTTGACGTGGCGGGTACCGGGACCATGGTTTTCACAGGGGGCAATATTGCCACCACGGGTACTTTCACCATCCGTTCTGGCGCCACGTTGCAGCTGGGCGAGGGGGGTACAGCTGGAGCTTTCAATTCCACCAATGTCGTTCTCAACGGCAACATCGTCTATTACGTCAGCGATAACCGGATCATCAGCAAAACCTACAGTGGCACCGGGAACTTCTCGACGATCGGGACAGGCATCATCACCTTGTATGGCGACAGCTCTTATTCCGGTACCACCACCATCGCCACCGGTGCCACTTTGCGATTGGGGGACGAGGGGCTGACCCGAAGCAATGGCAGCACGGGACCCGGCACCACGGGATCGATTGGCACCGGGCCCATCGTCAACAATGGTTCTTTGATCTTTCGCCGCAGCAATGCCCTGAGCATGGGCAACACGATCAGCGGCACAGGGACCGTCATCCAACAAGGCAGCGGTACCACCACGCTCACGGCCAATGGCAGCTACACCGGTGCCACCACCATCAGCGCCGGCACCCTGGTGTTGCAAAACGATGCACCCACCACCGCCTCGAGTATTTTTTCGGGACCTGGCAAGCTCGTCATCGAGCCCAGCAGCAACAGCTTCACTTCCGGCTTCAGCACGTCGGGGTGGGCCATCGATGCGGTCACGCAGCTCACGGGTCTGACCATCGGCAAGGCGGGCAACACGGCGGCCATCACCCTGGCCAACGCCACCACGGTCAATGGCCCGGTCAGTCTGCTGGGCGGCGACCTCACGCTCAACGGTGCGCTGACCGCCACCAGCAGCACCATCACCCTGGCCAGTTCCGGCAACGTCACCCACAGCGCCGGCGCCTGGTTGTCGGCCTCGAACCTGCTGCTCTCGGGCGGCAACGTCACGCTCACCAACAGCAACAACGCCATCGACACGCTGGCCGCCACCGGTGTGAGCGGGCTCAGCTATGTCAACAGCAAGGCCTTGACCATCGGCACGGTGGGCTCGACCTCGGGCCTCTCGGCCACGGGGGTGGTTTCTGTCTCCACGCGCATTGGTGACCTGAGCGTCACCCAGGCCGTGAGCACCAGCAGCACCAGCGCCACGGCCCTCACGCTCAACGCGGGCAGCCAGATCGATGCCGGCGTCTTCAGCGGCGGCAACCTCACGTTCAGCGGCAGCGGCGCGGCGTCGGTGGGCACGGGGGGCATCGCCTGGCTTTACACGGGCAGCGTCGCAGGCAGCACGGGCCTGACCAGCCTCACGGGCCTGGGCAGCGGTTCGGGCCGCTTCCGCTACGGCAGCGATGAAAGCACCACCAATTACAGCCTGGCCCTGACGGCGGGCCTGAATGCGATCTACCGCGAGCAGCCCAGCATCACGCGCGTGGTGGACAACCAGACCATCACCTACGGCGACGCCCTGCCCAGTTTCACCTTCTCCATCAGCGGGGGCGGCAACGGCGACAGCTACAGCCAGGCCTTTGGCAGCGCCAGCGCGCCCACGGTCTCGGTGGGCGGCAGCACCTCCACCTCGGGCCGCTACACGGCGGGCGAGCACGGCCTGTCGGCCAGCGGCGGCGCCACCACCAGCCAGCTGGGCTACGCGGTCAACGCCAGCACGACTTCGGGCACGCTGCTGGTCAACCGCAAGACGCTCACGCCAAGCTTCACGGGCCAGGACAAAACCTATGACGGCACCAACAGCGCCACCGTCAGCGTCAGCGACAACCGGCTGAGTGGCGATGTGCTGTCGATTTCGCGCAGCGCCGCCTTCACTGCGGGCGCCGACGCCGGCACCGGCAAGGCCATCGGTGTCACCGATGTGCTGCTCAGTGGCGCCGACGCGGCCAACTACAGCCTGGCCGCCACCACGGGCAGCACCACGGCCAACATCACCCCCGCGGCCCTGACGGTGCGGGCCAACGACGACGCCAAGTTCGTCACACTGAGCGATGCCAACGGCTATGCCGGCGTCACCTACACCGGCTTCGTCAATGGCGAGACGGCCTCGGCGCTCAGCGGCACCCTCGCCATCAGCCGCAGCAACAGCAGCACCAACACCGCGGGCAGCTACAGCGGTGTGCTGGTGCCCTCGGGCCTGAGCTCGAACAACTACAGCATCAGCTATGTGCGCGGCGACTACACCATCGTGCCGGCCAACCAGCTGGTGGTGAAGGTCAGCAACGCTTCCACCGTGTACGGCTCGGCGGCCAGCTACAGCGTGACGAGTGCGCAATACCTGGGTGCCGACAACCAGGTGGTCACCCTCAACAGCGTGACGGTGGATGCGAACAACCAGGTCACCATTCAGGACGGGGCCAGCGCATCGGCCAGCTTCACGCTGGCGCCCCTGTCGGCGCAGTTCTCCACGGCGCAGAAGCTGCGCGTGGGCAGCTACCAGCTGGGCACCAGCGGCACCGTGACCGAAAACAGCCAGAACTTCAGCAACACCATCACCGTGGTCGGTGCGCACACGGTCACGGCCAAGGGGCTCAATGCCACGGTGTCGGGCACCAGCAAGACCTACGACGGCAGCGCCGCCATGACCGGCATGACGCTGGGGCTGAGCACGCCGGAGGCGCTGGATGCGGTCACCGTCAGTGGCAGCGGTGCCTATGTCAGCAAAGATGTGGGCACCCGCAACTACACCGTCAGCAACGTCGCGCTCTCGGGCGCCGACGCCGGCAACTACTACCTGGCCACCGGCAACAGCCTGACGGGCAGCGGCACCATTGCGGCCAAACAGCTGACGCTGTCGGCCAGCAAAACCTACGATGGCACCTCCAGCCTGACCGGTGTGGTCACCCTGGGCGGGCTGATCGGCAGCGAAACCCTGAGCTACACCGGCGCGACCGCCAGCAATGCGCATGTGGCGACGTCCGGCAAGTACATCAACGCCATCACGCTGGCCGACGGCAGCAATGGCGGCCTGGCGGCCAACTACGCCTTGCCCACACTGAACGCGGCCAATGCGCCGGTGACGATCACGGCCAAGGCCCTGGTGACCAGCGCGAGCATCGTCGGCACCACCAGCAAAACCTACGACGGCACCACAACCGCCACGGGCGCCAGTGTGAGTGGCAGCGTGGTCGGAGCGGTGGCTGGCGACACCCTCACGCTCGACACCACCGGCATCACCCTGGCCTACAACAATGCGCACGTGGCGGACGCGAGCAGCATTGGTGCCAGCGGCAGCCTGGCGCTGAGCATCAGCAGCCCCACACACAGCAGCCAGGCCAGCGACTACAGCTTCAGCCTGCCCACCATCGCCTCGGTGGCGGCGCGCATCACACCGGCCGTGCTGAGCGCCAGCCTGAGCAACTCAGGCGTCACTAAGGTGTACGACGGCAGCAGCTCTGCCCCGGCGGGCTTTGTGCCCAGCTGGAGCGTGAGCGGTTTTGTCACAGGCGACAGCGCTGCCAGCCTGACGCCCAGCACGACGGCGTACAACAGCAAAAACGTCTCGCAGGCCACCCTGCTCACGCTGTCGGGCTTGAGCATCACCGGGGTGACGGGCACCCGCAGTTCGGTCCCCAGCGACTACGTGTTGTCTTCCTCCAGTGCAAGTGTTTCGGCTTCGATCACGACCAAGACCTTGACCATCGAAGGTTTCGCGGCGGCCGACAAAACCTACGACGGCACCACTTACGCCACCGTGACCGACTGGGGTCGCGTGGTGACCGGCGTCGGCAGCGAAACACTGGCGCTCAACCATGGCACGGCGGTGTTCAACAGTGCCAACGCCGGCAGCCGCACGGTGACCGCCACCAACTACACCCTGGTCAATGGCAGCAACGGCGGCCTGGCCAGCAACTATGCGCTGAGCAGCACCAGCGCCTCGGCCTCGACCACCATCAGCAAAGCCTTGCTGACCATCACGGCCAACGACGACGCCAAGTTCATCACCACCAGCGATGTGGCGGGTTATGCCGGCGTGAGCTACAGCGGTTTTGTCAACGGCGAAACCAGCGCGCAGCTGAGCGCCCTGCCTTCGGTGACGCGCGACCTCACGGTCCGCAACACCGACAACAACGCGAATGTGCAGAGTGCGGGCATTTACCAAAATGCGCTGAAGGCCTCGGGCGCCGCTGCCACCAACTACGACTTCAGCTATGTGTCCGGCAACTACACCATCGTGCCGGCCGACCAATTGCTGGTGCGCGTGAACCCGGCGTCGACCACCTACGGCTCGACACCGGCCTACAGCCTGACCAGCGCCAAGTACGCTTATTACGACAACACCAACACCTTGCAGGTGGTCGAACTCAGTGACAGCAGCATCAACGGCAGCAACCTGGTCACCGTCAACGACGGTGCAGGCGGGCGCGCCACCTTTACGCTGGCGCCGCGCAGCCCCAGTCTGTCCACTGGGCAGCTCTTGCGTGTGGGCAGCTACCAGCTGGGCACCTCGGGCACCGTGACCGAAAACAGCGCGAACTTCAGCGACACGATCACGGTGGTGGGCGCGCTCAGCGTCACGCCCAAGGCCTTGCTGGTTGCGACCGATTCCGGCGTGAGCAAGACCTACGACGGCACCACCACCATGAGTGGCGTGAGCTTTAGCCTGACCGGCCAGGGCGGCACCACCGGGGTCGCGGCGGACGATCTGGTCACCGTCAGCGGCAATGGCGCTTACAACCACAAAAACGTTGGCACCAACCTGGTCTACACCGTCAACAACGTGACGCTCTCGGGCGCCGATGCCGGCAACTACTACATCACCAGCGGCCGCAGCTTCTCGGGCGGCAACGGCACCATCACGCCCAAGGCCCTGAGCCTGAGCGCGGTGAGCGACACCAAGTTCTTCGACGGCAGCACACGCTCGAGCCGCACGCCGGATGCCGTGGGCCTGGCGTCGGGCGACAGTTTCAGCAGCCTCGTGCAGACCTTCGACAGCAGTGCGGTGGGCCTGCGCCGGCTGCTCGTGTCCTACACCATCGACGACGGCAACGACGGCAACAACTACACCGTCACGCTGAGCCAGGCCAATGGCACGGTCCAGGCCCAGGATGCGCCCCAGCCGCCGGCCCACACGCCACCGGGCGGCAGTGGCTGGCCCCCGGCCGGCCG
>JACCDH010292807.1_pt1 | contig 13605 bp, 9 predicted proteins | sample 7442481 | NCBI WGS metagenome assembly JACCDH01 (sample SAMN15323433, study PRJNA562643) | freshwater metagenome | isolation source: river surface water | place: USA:Blue River Watershed | collected 2017-08-15
AAAACGCGGACGAAAAAAAGGCCGAAACAAGATGCTCTCGTCTTGTTTCGGCCTCAGTCTACTAGACGACCGACTTCAATTTTCCCATTTACGATTTACTGCGTTACTGCGACTGCATTTACGAGTACTGCTCTACTTCTTGCTGCTACCCATTTCCGTAGATCAGTGATGAGAAGATTACTGCAGGCGCGGTCGAGTTCCCTTGATCTAAATCAGACATTCGGCATTTGCCGCCTCAACAGCCGGCCACATTGATCTTGGCAAGCGCCTTCAATGCCGGCATGTCGATGACTTCGATCTCCTTGTTGTCCACCTTGACGATGTTCTGCTTCTGCAGGCGGCTGAAGACGCGCGAGACGGTCTCCAGCGTGACGCCGAGATAGCTGCCGATGTCGGCACGGGTCATGGCCAGACGGAACTGCGTGGAGGAGAGCTTGCGCCGGTGATTGCGGCTGGAAATGCTCAGCAGCAGAGAGGCGACGCGCTCCTCTGCCGCATTGCTGCTGACCAGGGTCAGCATCTGCTGATCCTTGACGATCTCCTGCCCCATCAGGCGGAAGAAGCGGCCCTGCAGGGACGGAATGCGGGCACTGAGCTCTTCGAGCTGGTGGAAGGGGATCTCGCAGAAGGAACCGGTTTCCAGCGCCACCGCCGAACTGCCGTGACGATTGCTGCTGATGCCGTCCATGCCCACGATCTCGCCGGGAAGGTAGAGGCCGGTGACCTGCTCCTGCCCATCGACGGTGGTCTTGAACGTCTTGAAGCTGCCCGCCCGGATGGCAAAGATCGACGTGAATTCGTCGCCCTCGTGATACAGGTAATCGCCCTTGTTCAGGGCCCGGCCGCGCTTGACGATCTCGTCCAGGTGCGTGATCTCGGAAGCATCAAGCGCAATGGGGAGGCACAGCTCGCCCAGGCGACAGTCGCCGCAGGACACCGACGGGTTGGTGTGACAGGACCGAGGATGGGAAACGTCTCTGGCAATGCCATGCAATTCAGTAGCAGTGGATTTCACGGGAATGCTGCCATCTTCAACGGGAGCTGGGTTTGACGGCATTGTAGTCAAATCATTGCTCACGGCAAAGCCCGTCGCAGGCATTGTGCCCGACGTGATGGCCCCGGGGGCGGATGGATGTCAGATGGCGCGGGAAAAGAGTGACTTCACGACTCCTGTGTTCTGCAGATAGGCATCGAACACCATGCATATGTTGCGCAGCAGCAGACTGCCACGATCACTGACCTGCAGGCGCTTCCAGCCGTCACGCTCCAGCAGCCCGTCCTGTTCGAACTGCCGCAGGGCCGGGAGGGCGTCCTTGAAGTGCTCGGTGAACTGCAGGTGGTACTGCGACTCCAGCTTCGCGATGTCCAGCGCACGATAGCAGGCGAGTTGCTGAATGATGTCACGACGCAGCAAGTCCTCGTCTGTCGACACCACCCCCCTCTCGATGGGCAGCTGATTGCCATCCAGCGCCCGGTAGTAGTTGTCCAGCTGCACGGCATTCTGCGCGAAGACCTGACCGACATTGCTGATGGAGGACACGCCCAGACCGATCAGGTCCTGCGCCTTGCTGATGGAATAGCCCTGGAAGTTGCGGCACAGGCGCCCTTCGTCCTGCGCCCGGGCCAGCGAGTCATCCGCCTTCACGAAGTGATCCATGCCAATGTGGCGGTAACCGGCGGCGGTCAGCGTCTCGATGATCAGCGTCAGCATCTGCAGCTTGCTGGCCGGCGCCGGCAGATCCTCCGTGCGGATGGCCTTCTGTGCCGGGAAGCGCTCGGGCAGATGGGCGTAGTTGTAGTAGCTGATGCGATCGGGCGACAGCGCGATGACGTGGGCCAGAGTGTGCTGGATGGACTCCAGGGTCTGCAGCGGCAGGCCGTAGATCAGGTCGAAGTTGAGCGAGCTGAAGCCGCGCGTGCGGATATGCCCCACCAGTTCGCGGATCTGCTCCACGCTCTGCACGCGGTTGATGGCCGCCTGCACCGCCGGGTCGAAATCCTGGATGCCGAGGCTCAGCCGGTTGAAGCCCAGACCGCGGATCAGCTCGATGCGGGCGCGGTCGACCGTGCGCGGGTCGATCTCGATGGAATAGTCCCGCGACTCCGAGCGCACCAGATTGAAGTACTGCGAGGTGTAGTGCACCAGCTCGGTCAGCTCGGCATTGTCGAGAAAGGTCGGTGTGCCGCCGCCCAGGTGCAACTGGGTGACCGGGCGCTTGTAGGTCGCGCTCTGCAGGCGCAGCAGCGCCATTTCCTTGTGCAGATGATCCAGGTACTGACGCACCGAGTCGCGGTTGCGCGTGACGATCTTGTTGCAGCCACAGTAGTAACAGGGCGAGCGACAGAACGGAATGTGGATGTAGACCGACACCGGGTCCTCGGGGCGCGCCTGTGTCAGCGCGTCGAGATAATCCTCGGCACCCGTGGCACGAAACTGCGTGGCGGGGGGATAGGAGGTGTAACGTGGCCCCGACCTGTCGTACTTGCGCAGCAGTTCGGCGATGTCGTCGGGGCACAGCAGCGAGCCGGCGTTGGCCGCCTCGAGCGTGTGATCCTGTATGCATGGAATTTGCGAGTTCATGGCGGCGAGTTTAGGGAGACCACCGCCAGCCGCCATGACTTAAATCAAGAATGTGACTGTTTGTATCAAGGCCTCGCCAGCAAGGCGTCATCCAGTGCCTGTGCCCGCTGCGCCGCAGGGCGTGCCTGCAGGCGCGCCGCGTAGTCGACCAACGCGGGGCGCCTCTCCAGGGTGCCGAACTGCAGCCCCCACACCACACCAGAGCCGGTATACACATCGGCCGCCGTGAACTGGTCCCCGCACAGCCAGGGCCCGCCGGAAACGGCCCGCTCCAGGACATCCAGCACGGCCGCATGACTGCCAAAGCCCACCATGCCCTGACGCTCGGGTGGCACCTCCCAGCCCAGGGTCTTGGCGGTGACGGTCATCTCCAGCGGACCGGCACCATAGAACAGCCAACGGTAGTAGGTGCCACGCGTTGCGTCGGACAGGGCGGGAGCCAGATGGCCGGGGGCACACAGATCCGCCAGATAGGCGCAGATGGCGGCCGCCTCGGTCACGACGGTTCCCCGGTGAACGATGGCGGGCACCTTGCCCATCGGGTTGATGGCCAGGTACTCCGGACTCTTCATGGTGGTGCCGTACTCCAGCACGCTCGTGTCGTAGTCCAGACCTGTCTCCTCCAGCATCCAGCGCACGATGCGGCCGCGGGACTGAGGATTGGTGTAGAAGTGCAGCTCGGCCACCGGCAAGTCCTCTCAGTCGATCAGTCGCGGAATGAACTTGGTGATGCCCTGGATCGGCCCGACTTCGCCCGCGTAGACATTGCCGTCGCGATCCACCGTCACGCCCTCGCCCATGGAGCCGTAGCCGCCCATGCCCGAGGCGCGCTCGGACACGTGCTCGGGCACGAAGTAATGCACCTCGCCCGTGCGCGCATTGCCCACGCGCAGCCCCTTGCGCCAGCCCGGGTTGTAGTTCGGGTCGGACTCGGAGTCGATGGCGTAGAGCGTGTCGTTGGCGTCGATGAACAGGCCGCTGATGCGGCTGAACTGGTACCAGGTGTCCAGGTGCGTGCCCTGCTGATCGAAGATCTGGATGCGGCGATTGCCACGGTCAGCCACGAACAGCCGGCCCTGGGAATCCATGGCCAGCGAGTGCGGCGAACGCATCTGGCCGTCCTCGAAGCCCCATTCCCCGAAGCTCATCAGGAAGGTGCCATCGGGGGCGAACTTGGAGATGCGGCTCTTGGAGTCGGGGCCAGGCTCGTCCTGGAACTGGGCGCCGTGGGTCTCGGCCACGAAGATGCTGCCATCCGGGGCCACCAGCACGTCATTGGGTTCGGTGAAATGCGTGGGCGGATCGCCCAGTTCGCCCGGCGTGCCCAGGGTCAGCAGCAGCTCACCCTCGGGGCTGAACTTCAGCACGGTGTTGCCCTTGCCGGCGGCGTCGGGATTGGCCTCCAGCTCACGCGCATTGGCGGCGCGCGCATCCACCACCCAGACATTGCCTTCGTGGTCCACGTGCATGCCGTGCGGCCACAGGATCAGGCCGGCGCCGAAGCTGGTGACCACATTGCCGTCCGGGTCCAGCTTCACGATCGGGTCCAGATCGGAGCCGGCGCAGGAGTTCGCGCCGCAGCGATCGCCGATCCAGACGTGGCGGCCGTCGATGTCGATGTTGATGGCGCTGATGGAGCCCCAGGTGCGTCCGGCCGGTGGATTGCTCCAGTTGCGCACGGTCTCGTAGGGGTTGGGCAGGTTGTTCACGGGGGGCACGGCGGCGTGCTCCTCGGGTCCGCGGGCGCCGCCCTGGGCCATGGCCAGACCGGACACGCCGGCGAGCACGGCGCAGGCCAGCGCCCGGCGCAGCAGGTGACGTGAAGCAGGGAAATGGGGACCGGGGGACTTGTTCAGCATCGTCTTCTCTCCAGTGGAACTGTGAATGGGCACCCTGTCCGGTGGGCCGCTGTGCGGGGCCGGGAAGGTGCTGCGGAAAATGAACGCTCCGCCCGGCCTTGTCAATGTCGCCGGACGACGCCTTGTACTGGAGGCCGAATTGGCTAAACTTCGTTCACAATGCCAACCATTCGAGCCCAGCAGGAGTACCTCAAGACTCTGGCCGTTGCCCGCATCCTGCTGGCACTGCTGGTCGCCATTCTGCTTGCCAGCCGCCTGGTCCCGCTGCCGGGGCAGTCCGGCATCGCCAACTACCTGCCGCTGCATCTGCTGCTGGAGACCGTCGCGATCGTCATCGCGGCGATGATCTTCTCCCTGGGCGTGCATGCCTATCAGGGCGCCGCCAGCTCCCGCTCGTTCGTCGTGGGCAGCGCGTTTCTGGGCGTCGCCCTGCTGGATTTCCTGCACACACTCACCTTCGCCGGCATGCCCGCACTGGTGGTCGAATCGGATGCCGAGCTGGCCATCGGCTTCTGGCTGCTGGCCCGAACGCTCGCGGCCTGCGCCCTGCTGGTCGCCGCCCTCTGGGCACCCCGGGAGCTGAGCGGACGCACGCGCCTTGGCGTCGTGGTCGGCGTGGTGCTCGGCGTCGGCGTTGCTGCCTGGATCGTCCTGTTCCACCAGGCCAGCCTGCCGCGCACCTTCATCCCTGGCAGTGGCCTGACCCCCTTCAAGATCGTCAGCGAATACGTGCTGGTGGCCCTGTTTGCCTGCGCCGCCTGGCTGTTCTGGCGCGAAAGCCTGCGCGAACACAAGGCCCGCAGTGTGCTGATGGCGCTGGCGGCCGCGATCATGGTCATGAGCGAGCTGTTCTTCACGTTCTACAGTGACGTGACCGACGTCTACAATCTGCTCGGCCATGTCTACAAACTGATGGCCTTTCTGGTGCTGCACCGCGCCCTCGTCTACGCCACCATCCGTGAGCCTTTCACCGAGGTGCAGGCGCTGAACAAGCGCATCAAGGCCACCCTCGATGCCCTGCCGGACATGGTGTTCGAGATGTCGGGCGACGGCCTGATCCACCACTACCACTCCAGCGTCCGGGAGAAGGACCTGGTGGCACCGCCCGAATTGTTCCTGGGGCGCAACATGCGCGAGTTCGTCACGCCCGAGGCGGTGGAAAGCTTCGAGCTGGCCATGGCGGACATCGACACCACCGGCTTCACCAGTGGCAGGCAGTACTGGCTGCAGGTCCCCACGGGCCTGCGCCGCTTCGAGATTTCCGGCTCGGCGCTGCCGCAGACGCAAGACATCACGCATTACATCCTGGTGGTGCGCGATGTCACGGCCCGGCATCTGGCCGAGGAGCGCATGGTGCAATTGCTGGGAGTGGCCGCCAATGCCAGCGACCAGGACGAGCTCACGCTGGCGCGCAGTACGCTGGACACACTCGAAGCCCTGACCCAGAGCAAGATCGGCTTCGCCCACCTGGTGCATGAGGACCAGGAGGAGATCGAACTGATGGCCTGGAGCACCGCCACCCTCGCGGCCTTCTGCCATGTCGACTACGACAGTCACTACCCGATCTCGAAGGCCGGCGTGTGGGCGGAGTCCATCCGCAAGAAGGCCCCGGTGGTCATCAACGACTACGCCCATGCCGCCGACCGCAAGGGTCTGCCCGAGGGCCACTCGCCCCTGCAGCGCCTGATCAGCGTGCCGATCCTGGAAGACGGCGTGGTGCGCATGGTGCTGGGCGTGGGCAATGCCGACTACGACTACGACGACGACGCGGTGAAGACGGTCACGCTGTTCGGCAACGAGCTGTTCCAGATCATCCAGCGCCGCCGTGCCCAGCGCGCCTCGGAGCGCAGCGAGCGCATTCTCAAGGCCGCGCTGGACCATCTGCCCGTCGGCATCGCCATCAACACGGTGGGCGAGGATGTGCACTTCGAATACATGAACGACAACTTCCCGTTGTTCTATCGCACCACCCGCGAAGCGCTCGCCGACCCCAACGCTTTCTGGAACGTGGTGTACGAAGACCCGCAGGAGCGCGAACGCATCAAGCAGCGCGTGCTGGCCGACTTCGCGCGCGGGGACCCGGCGCAGATGCTCTGGGAGAATGTGCCGGTGGTTCGCACAGGGCAGGAGACACGCTTTGTCAGCGCGCAGAACGTGCCGGTGCCGGAGGAGGGACTGTCGGTGTCGCTGGTGCGTGATGTCACGGACAGCCTGCGCCTGGAATCGGAACTGCGGATCGCCGCCACCGCGTTCTCGTCCCAGGAAGGCATCATGATCACCGATGCCGACAGGCGCATCCTGCGCGTCAATGCCGCTTTCGAAAACACCTCCGGCTATACGCAGGAAGAAGTGCGCGGCCAGAAGCCCTCGATGTTCAGCTCCGGCATGCACGACAAGGCGTTCTACCAGGCACTGTGGGAGTCTATCGAGCGCACGGGCGTGTGGCATGGCGAGATCTGGAATCGCCGCAAGAGCGGCGAGATCTACCCGCAGTCGGTCACCATCTCTGCGGTGCGCAATGCCCAGGGTGAGATCACCAATTACGTCGGCGACTTCCTCGATCTGAGCAGCCTCAGACAGGCCGAGGCCGCCATCAGCCGGCTGTCCTATTTCGACTCACTTACCGGCCTCGCCAATCGCGAGCGCCTGCGCGCGCTGCTCGACACGGCGATCGCCAGCCATCTGGCGCAAGGGCAGATCGGCGGCCTGCTGATGGTGGACATCGACAGCTTCAAGACCATCAACGAAACCGTGAGCCACGATGCCGGCGATGCCCTGCTGATCGAGGTCGGCCAGCGTTTGCAGCAGGGCGTGCGCCCGGGAGACACCGTGTCGCGCTATGGGGGCGACGAGTTCATCCTGCTGCTGCCCAATCTCGGCACCAATGTGCGCGACGCCTCGTTGCTGCTGCAGAGCCTCGCCCAGACTCTGCTCGGCCGCCTGGAGGACACCTATGCCCTGGGCAACACACGCCACTACAGCAGCTGCAGCGCCGGCGCCACGCTGTTCGGCGAAACGATGGCGTCGACTCTGGAACTGATGAAGCAGCTGGACATCGCCCTGTTCAATGCCAAGCGCAGCGGCCAGAATCATCTGAGCTTCTTCGACCCGGCCTGGCAGACGGCCGTGAATGAGCGCGCGCAGCTGCTGGAAGAGTTGCGCAACGGCCTCAAGGCCCATGAGTTCGAGATGTACTACCAGCCCCAGGTGGACGGCCAGGGCAACATCGTCGCCGCCGAGGCGCTGGTGCGCTGGAATCACCCGCGGCGCGGCGTGGTGGCACCGAATGACTTCATTGCGCTGGCGCAGAATGCCGGCCTGATGACCCGCCTCGGTGAGGAAATCCTGCAGCTGTGCCTGCAGCAACTGGCGCGCTGGCAGCAGATGCCGGCGTTGCACCACCTGCAGCTGAGCATCAACATCACGGCCGACCAGTTCTACGCGGAGGGTTTCGTCGAGCGTCTGGAACAGCAGATCGCCACGCTCGGGCTGGACGTCCGCGGCATCATGCTGGAGTTCACGGAAGGCATGCTGCTGGACAACTTCCAGAAGGCGCGCAGCACCATCGCCCACTTGAACGAGCAGGGCCTGCGTTTCGCCATCGACGATTTCGGCACGGGCTATTCCTCGCTGGCCTATCTGAGCGAGCTGCCCATGGACCAGTTGAAGATCGACCAGTCCTTCGTGCGCAACATCGGCATCCGCGACAAGGACGCCGCCATCATCCGCACCATCATCGACATGGCGCACACGCTGGACATGGAGGTGCTGGCGGAAGGGGTCGAGACCCAGGCCCAGCGCAAGTACCTGCTGCAGCATGGCTGCGAACGTTTCCAGGGCTATCTGTTCGCCCGCCCGCTGCCGGTGGCCGAGTTCGAGGCCCTGTTCAGTCGGACCTCGACCCCGCACCCGTGACGCCACGCTGCAGTTCATAGGCGCAGATCTGCACCGCCGCCGCGAGATTCAGCGATTCGATGGCCCCGCTGCCCGGGATGCGGAAGGCGCGCGCGCCCAGTGCCTGCAGCTGCTCTCGCGGCAGACCGCGGGCCTCGTTGCCGAACACCAGGCAGGTGCTGGCCGCAAAGGCGGCACTGGTCAGGGGCTCGCCTGCCATGTCCAGACAGGCCAGCGCGGCGTGATTGCGCGGCAGGGCTTCCAGCGGCACATCCTGCTCCAGCGGCACGTGAAACAGCGCGCCCATGCTGGCGCGCACGGTCTTGGGATTGAACGGGTCGACGCTGTTCGGACCCAGCAGGCAGCGGAACCCGCCGAACCAGGCCAGGGTGCGCAGGATGCTGCCCAGATTGCCGGGGTCCTGGATCTCGTGCAGGTAGACGCAACGCTCGCCGGGGCGTGGCCTGGACCAGTCCTGCAGCAGGGCATCGCGGGGCACCAGGGCAACGATGCCCTGGGGCGTGTGGGTGTCGCAGATGGTGCGCATCTGCTTCTCGCTCAGCACCACCTTCGGCAGCGCGCTGTCCCAGTCGGCATAGGCCGGCGTCACATACAGCTGACTCGCGCGCAGCGGCGCGTGCTGCACGGCGGCGCGCTGCAGCTCCAGCACCAGATGTTCGCCCTCGGCCAGGAAGGCGCCGAATTCCTCGCGGTATTTCTTCTGCTGCAGCTTGCGCAGCTCGTCCACGCTCAGCTTCATGCGCCACGCTCCCCGGCCTGCTCCGCCAGCATGGCGCGGGCCAGTGCCTCGGCCACGCGAATGCCGTCGACGCCGGCCGAGAGAATGCCCCCCGCATAGCCGGCGCCCTCGCCTGCCGGGTAGAGGCCGCGGGTATTCAGGCTCTGCAGGCTCAGTGCGTCGCGGGTGATGCGCAGGGGCGAGGAGGTACGGGTCTCGATGCCGGTCAGCACGGCGTCGTCACGGTCGAAGCCGTGTATCTGGCGGCCGAACACCGGCAGGGCCTCGCGGATGGCGTCGATGGCATAGGCGGGAAGCGCCTCGGCCAGATCGCCCAGACGCACGCCCGGCTTGTACGACGGTTGCACCTTGCCCAGGCTGGTCGAGGGCGTCCGGCGCAGGAAGTCGCCCACCAGCTGGCCGGGCGCGCAGTAGTCGCCGCCGCCCAGCGCGAACGCCTTCTCTTCCAGACGCTCCTGCAGGGCCACCCCGGCCAGCGGTCCGCCGGGGAAATCCTGCTCGGGGCTGATGCCCACCACGATGCCGGCATTGGCATTGCGCTCGTTGCGGGAATACTGGCTCATGCCATTGGTGACCAGACGGCCGACCTCGGAGGTGGCGGCCACCACGGTGCCGCCCGGACACATGCAGAAACTGTAGACCGCCCGCCCGTTGCGGGCGTGGTGCACCAGTTTGTAGTCGGCCGCGCCCAGCTCCGGGTGCCCGGCGTACTTGCCCAGGCGCGCCTTGTCGATCAGGGACTGCGGGTGCTCGATGCGAAAGCCGATGGCGAAGGGCTTGGGTTCCACGAAGACGCCGCGCGCGTGCAGCATGCGGAAGGTGTCGCGGGCACTGTGGCCCAGCGCCAGCACCACATGGCGGCTGACCAGCACCTCGCCGTCGGCCAGTTGCACCCCTGCCACGCGGCCGTCTTCGATGAGCAGATCACTCACCCGGCTCTCGAAGCGCACTTCCCCGCCCAGGGCGATGATCTGCTCGCGCATGGCCGACACCACGCCGGTCAGACGGAAGGTGCCGATGTGCGGCTTGCTGACATAGAGAATCTCGGCCGGGGCACCGGCCTTGACGAATTCCTGCATGACCTTGCGGCCATAGAACTTCGGGTCCTTGATCTGGCTGTAGAGCTTGCCGTCGGAGAACAGGCCCGCCCCGCCCTCGCCGAACTGCACATTGGACTCCGGATCGAGCTGCTTCTTGCGCCACAGGGCCCAGGTGTCCTTGGTGCGCCGGCGCACATCCCGGCCGCGCTCCAGCACGATGGGCCGAAACCCCATCTGCGCCAGCAGCAGGGCCGCGAACAGGCCGCAGGGGCCGAAGCCGATGATCAGCGGGCGCTCCTGCAGCCCGGCCGGGGCGTGGGCCACTGGGTGATACGAGGTGTCCGGCGCCGGGCCGACATGGCGGTCACCCGTCAGGCGCGCCAGCACGGCCGCCTCGTGGCGGACGTCGACGTCGACGATGTAGACGAAGCTGATCTCGCTGTTCTTCTTGCGCGCGTCATAGCTGCGCTTGAACACGGTGAAGTCGAGCAGATCGGTGGCCGGGATGCCCAGGCGCTTGAGCACGGCGGCACGCAGGGCGTCGGGGGCATGCCCCAGGGGCAGGGCGAGTTCGATGATGCGGATCATGGGCGGACCTGGCCGGTGGCTCCGGCAAAGGGACAGAATGGGCGGCATTGTACACAGAGCTCGCGGGGCAATGCACAGGCGTGCCGCAGAAGCGCCGCCGCCGCACGCGCCGCGCTTGCCTGGCCCCGTCACGGCGCACTAGAATTGCCCGCAAATCAGGCTCTTCCCACTCTTCGCAGGAATACCGGTATCTCGACTCCTCTCGTTCCGCCGTCAGCGCCCGCCCCCCTGCGGCGCATCATGCATGTCGACGATGACGATGCCATTCGCGCCATCACCCGGATTGCCCTGGAACGCGTGGGGGGATTCGAGCTGCTCAGTTGCAGCGGCGGGGCGCAGGCGCTGGACAACATCCACCGCTTCGAGCCCCAGATTGTTCTGCTGGACGTGATGATGCCGGACATGGACGGCCCGACCACGCTCGCAAGGCTGCGACAGGAGACGGATCTCGGCAAGGTGTTGGTCGTGTTCATGACGGCCAAGGTGCAGGAACCCGAACTGGCACGCTACCGTGCGCTCGGTGCCTGCGACATCATTTTCAAACCCTTTGACCCGATGTCCCTGTCGGAGCGATTGCACGCCATCTGGACCGAGCACCATGTCTAACAACAACGAATCCCTGCAGCAGGAAATGGCGGCGCTGCGGCAGCTCTACCATGCCAGTCTCGGCGAGGAAGTGCGCACCCTGCTGCAACACAGTTCCCTGGCGGAGCTGGAACATCTGGAACGCCAGGACCTGCTGCGCCTGCGCGACATCGCCCACCGCCTGGCCGGCTCGGCGCTGACCTTCGGTTACACCCTGGTCGGCCAGTCCCTGCGTGATCTGGAGCAACTGCTGGACAACACCCTTGCCGGGCAGGTGCGCAGCGCCGAGGCCATTCGCGCCGCCATGGCGAGGGTGGAAGAGGCCACCGCAGCCGCCGTGAACATCCCCGACACGGAGCCGGACACAGCGCCGCTGCAGACCAGTGTCGAGGCCGACGAGCTGTACGTGCGCCGCCCCGAGAATCTGCATCTCTACGTGCTGGAGGACGACCCCTCCACCAGCGAGATGCTCAAGCTCGGCCTGTCCAGCTTCGGTTACCGCGTCACCACCTTCGTCGACATCAAGCGCCTCACCGCCGCCGCCCTGGACGATCACCCGGACGGCCTGATCATCGACACCGAATACAGCAGCTTCGCCGACCCGAATCTGGCTGCAGCCGCCAATGCCATGCAGGAAAACGGCATGGAGTCGATTCCCATCCTGGTGGTCAGCCAGAACGCCGGCTTCCAGGAAAAGCTGCACGCGGCACGCCATGGCGTCGTGGCCTTCCTGAACAAGCCGGTCAGCATTCCGGCGCTGGAATCGAGCCTGGAAGATGTGATGCATCAGCAGACCCGTTCGCCCTATCGCGTGCTGCTGATCGACGACGACACCTTCTCCCTGGAGCGCCACCGCATCCTGCTGGAAACCTGGGGGCTGGTGGCCCGCGGGCTGTCCGACCCGGCTCAGGTCATGACGGTGATCGACGAGTTCAAGCCGGACCTGCTGATCATCGACCTCAACATGCCGCAGTGCAGCGGCATCGAGCTGGCCACGGTCATCCGCTATCACAAGCACTGGCTTCACATCCCCATCATCTTCCTGTCCGGCGAGCAGAACACCAACCGCCGACTGCAGGCGCTGAAGACGGGCGGCGACGACTTCATCGCCAAGCCGGTGGACGAGCGCCCCTTCGTGTCCATGATCCTCAATCGTGCGCGGCGTGCGCGCCAGCTGGCCGAGCTGATGATCCGCGACAGCCTGACCGGCCTGTTCAAGCACACCGAGATCAAGGACCGCCTGAGCCACGAGCTGGCCCGGGCCCGCCGCAACAAGACCACGGTCAGCGTGGCGATGCTGGACATCGACAAGTTCAAGCGCATCAACGACACCTACGGGCACCAGACCGGCGACACCGTGATCGCCACCCTCGCCCACCTGCTGCGGCGCGCGCTGCGCACCACCGACATCGTGGGTCGTTACGGCGGCGAGGAGTACATGGTGGTGATGCCCGACTCCGACGAGGCCAATGCCATCCGCAAGCTGAACATGCTGCGCCAGGAATTCGAGACCCTCGTGTTCCACCACAAGGACATCGAGTTCACCTGCAGCTTCAGCGGCGGCGTCTGTGCCGCCTCGGGTGGCGAGAACATCGACTTGCTGATCGAGAAGGCCGACCTGGCGCTGTATCAGGCCAAGGCCGACGGCCGCAATCGCATTCTCGGCAGCAGCGCGCCATGAACGGCAACAGCGCCCCGGCTGTCGGCGGCGAGGGCTGATATCCATGGCACGTTCCAAGAGCAGCCATCGCTGGATGGAAGAGCACGTCAACGACCCCTGGGTGAAGAAGGCACAGGTCGATGGCTATCGCTCCCGCGCCAGCTACAAGCTGCTGGAACTGATCGAGAAGGACCGCCTGCTGCGCCCAGGCATGGTGGTGCTGGACCTGGGCTCCACGCCGGGCGGCTGGTCGCAGGTGGTCGCGCCGCTGCTGGGCAGCAAGGGCCGGCTGATCGCCTCCGACATCCTGCCGATGGACCCGATTCCTCACGTGCATTTCATCCAGGGCGACTTCACCGAACAGGAAGTCTTCGATCAGATCATGGCGGCCCTCGAGGGCGCCGGCGTGGACCTGGTGATGTCGGACATGGCACCCAACATCAGTGGCGTGGACGCCGCCGATCAGGCCGCCTCGATGTACCTGGTGGAACTGGCGCTGGACATGGCCGTGCAGGTGCTCAAGAGCGGCGGCAACTTCGTGACCAAGGTGTTTCACGGCGAGGGCTACGAGGACTACCTGAAGGCGCTGCGCCCGCATTTCGAGAAAGTGGTGGTGCGCAAGCCCGAGGCCTCGCGCT
>JACCDH011300991.1_pt1 | contig 13605 bp, 15 predicted proteins | sample 7442481 | NCBI WGS metagenome assembly JACCDH01 (sample SAMN15323433, study PRJNA562643) | freshwater metagenome | isolation source: river surface water | place: USA:Blue River Watershed | collected 2017-08-15
ATAACTGGTCGAGTAAAAGTACAGCGCTGCGTACAGGTACACCATTCCCGCCCAAACCAAAGGCAGATATGATAACGGTTTCCATACCCAGACTAATACTAGTACTAGAATCATAAACGTGGTCCAAAGTTTAGACATAGTTAATTACCATTTGGTTGAGTAACCCAAAATAAAAGTAGACGGATGTTTATCTGTTAACTGTGGGAACATTTGTAACATGTAGTCAACTTGATCTGCCCGGACTGACATAGTCAAAATGCCAGTTGTTTTATTATACAGCGTAACCATTGGCATTGCTGCAATTGATGGATGGTCATCTGAAGTTTGTGCGTTAATTGAAAATGGTAGCGGGTCACTGTAGTGCGCTTTACCCATAACTAATTGACGAACTCTATCGTAATTTGTCGAATAAAGATCAGCTAATTGATACGTCTGCCCAACATTAAGTAACAACTCATGGTGCTCTGCCAAGTAATTTAAATTGGCTTCTGGAACATACCCTACACTAACTACAGATTCCAAAGTAAGTAAAACTTTAGCAACGCGCCCGTTATCTATATTGCGAGCAGAACAACAATCAAGAATTGTTTCAAAGCCGTTGGAATTTGAATCATGTACACCATGCCCTTGTGGGACGTGCAAGTACGCCTCATTAAGTACAGTTTGTATAAAAAAAGCCCCCGGTACTGCAGTACCTATTAATAAAGAAGCTAACGCTACGTCTAAAGTAACAAAGTCGTTAAAAGATTTAGCGTATCGGGCGGTGTTGATAATGGAACTTGGCGTTAAGCTAACATCGGCTTGAGTGATAAATTCAAGACCATTCTTATACGCTTCGTCTAACATCGTAAATAATTCAGCTCTGAGTCTATAAAAAACCTCCGATGCTACTGTATTGTTCGGAGTCAATTTAACTAACACTGGAACGCCGTCGGCGCTTAAAGTGTTGATTAAATACGAGTAACTTTCACAACTTGTCGCTGCAATAACATTCTCCCATGCTTTCATGGTAAAATATTCGTTAATATTTTTGTTGTTGCTAGTTACTTCAATTGACGACTTGTTTAACTCAAGCGCATTTGCTTCTTTAACGATGGTGACTTCAATTATTTCTACTGACGCATTACTCATTTTTATTTCCTTAGCCCCCGTAGGGCATTTTAAAAAATATTTTTCAATTGAGGCAAAAAAGACAAAGCTTAGGCCTTTTCTTTTAACTTTTGAAACCACTTCTGATTCTGGAATTGCTCCAGAGTCTGAACCAGTCTTTGGTTTAGAGCATCGATTTTATCATTAGTCGCTGAAGTGTTTTCGTTGTGCTGCTCCGCAACCATAAGCTGATGATGTAGTTCATCAGCACGCTGTTCGTGCAGCTGCAGTTTTTCAATCAGTTGTGCTACGGTAGTATTATTCATCATTTCAAATTCCTTAGCCCCCGTAGGGCTATTAAGTTATTTAGATTTACCGCCATCAATTACTTGAAATGTCGGGCGTTTTGGTTTACTTACTTCAGGTTGCTCTACTGATTGAACTGGTGTAGTCCATGCCCGAGTGTAAATCGGTAACATTTCACCGTTACTATTGTCTGCAAGATGTGTAATTGCTTCAAAAGGGATGTATAGTGATTGATGTTGACCGTGCAAACGACAACTTAAAGAAATGGCGTTACATTCGGTATCAACAATAAATATCCCAGTACTTCTAGCAGCTACGTTTAAAACTAATCGATTGTTTCGAACAGCTTTGCCAAAACCGTCAATGTTAATTCCAGGAACTGTAACGTCAAGTTCCAATAATAAGTTGTCACAGCGTTGTCTAGCAATCTGAAACACGCTTTGAATATTCTTTTCAAAGATTTCAGGTTTAATAATATTTCGGTCTCTCTGCTGGCCCGTTATACTGACATAACCGGTTTGGTTGAAATCTCGTGCGTATTCAAAAAAGTTATTATTTAACATCTCGTAACATTCATCCAAGATGTCTTGAAAGTAACGCGCGCCTGTTTGAGACCACTTAGTTACAATTAACAAAGTTGCATCGTCACTTACAGCCAGGCCTACAAGAGTATTGCTGTCCGGAAAGCTAGACGCCAACGATATACCGTTTTTCACAACGGTAAACGAAACGTATTCATTACTACATTCAAACAGTTTAACTTGTTCCAGGTTTTCTGGAGTTACCTGAATAAAATCCACCATTTTTTAATCCTTATAAAAGTGCTGAAGACCTAACCTTCAGCACTTTGTTTTTAGTTACACTAATTGAACTGACGTTAATCCACGAGGGTCGTTGAGTTTTATGTCGCTAACCGGATGCACCGGAACCGCAAACCAACTAAATTGATATTCATCGAATTCGACGTCGCGATGGTCACAGTTCACCCCAATTGTTAAAGAATCGGATACTGGAACTTCTAAATCAAGTACCTTTTCGTTTATCCCAGCAAATTGGATTAATTTTCCTTTATCTGCCGCAATAAGTACATCACCTACGTTTTCAACTGGAAATTTGGAAGGTAAATAATTTGAATTTACCACATTAGAAGAAACCGCCATTACTAACTCACGTACCGTTAACTTATTGCGTTGCGCTTCATTTGAAAGGTCGGCAGCAATAACGGTATGTACCAAGTACTCGCGAGAATATGTATCGTTCCAAGATTGATTCCAAAAATCCCAATACTGGGTTTTGCCGGTTAAAATATTCTTAACCATTAGATTCAAAAGAACGGGTTTAACGTTTCTTTCCATAGCCCGAGAAATGTAGTAAGACACTCCCGGGAAATCTAATCGAATTGATGCAAAATTTACAATATCCCTATCTGCAACCAACTCACCTGTAACGGGCTGTGGGTTATTTGGTAATTTGACAATCATTTTTGGTTTGTCAAACGTTGCAACTTTATCTGCAGATAAATCAAACTCAGCTTTTGCGCCTAAAGCATACATTGCGCGTATGTGAGATTTTAAATCAGGTAAACTTGGCTCACAGTTCCCTACGTTATAGCGAGGAGCAAAACTAGTAAAGGTTTCTTCAATGGCGTGTGCAGCAAGCGTAATAATGCCGGCTACGGTACATAATTCAGACGCCGGTAAATCAAGCGTTGGGTTAATCAACCACTCACCATTAGCGGGACATACGCTGCACAATTTGTTAGTAGTGATGCGCAATGTTAATGGGTAGTGCCATGGTTTGCTTTCAAAATTCATATTAAACTCTCTTTTGAGGTTATTTAAAAAAATGCCAAGTAGGCGGACAACAGTCTCATTGAGCTGTCACTAAGATGATATATATCTGTAATTTATTCCGTTAGGTAAAAAAAAATATCGGCATAGAGAGGGGGCATTTGCCCCCTCTCTTATTCCGGAGTTACTACAAATTTTAACAACTCTTGAACAAACCAATCTTTGGTTCTTTGGTCGACTTCGATAGGTGTGCCGATTTGATTCACGTGTGAAATAGCTATTACACCGTGATCAATGTCATTGAGGGGTTCATATGAGTACGTTTCATACTTCCCTACTTTCAGAGACGACATCAATGTGGTAGATACTCCGTAGAAACCAGTAGACATAAACGAATACGTAGTTTCTAATTCGGCAATCTCAAACCCCTTGGGCAAATGTACGATTAAAAATCGAGTCCTTTGTGAAGTATCGCGTTCAATGATCCAACGCCATAGTTTTGTATACGGACACCAATTTACATAAGTGCGATGTTCGTCAAACTCAAATGAGGGTGTAAAGAGTACATCCATGATAATTCCTTAACTATAACAAACGCTGGTTAATTCAGAAAAAGCTTCTTCTTGTGTACAAATACCATCAATTAATTTAGCGGCTATAAACAATACTCGTTTAGAGGCATAGTGATTTGAAACAGTTTTTACTTTAGCATACTGACCAGATTGCTTTAACCACTGATCATTAGCTACAATCTCTGATTCCAGTCGATGCCAATCTTCTACGGTTAACCGTCCATCAATTAGTAACACAGATAGCGTCGTTTCAAACACTTTATCAGTGTAGTCGATCGCATATAGATAATTGATGTATCTAAAATTATCTGGGTCTACCTTCGGATCAGTAATTGCAACTAATGCTTTAGCAATACAAGACCCTTTGACATACTCTGGGTATTTTAAAAGCACTTGCTTTAAGTTGTCAAATACAAACCGGTTGACCTTTTGATTTACGGTTGCTCGCGCGCCGAGCTTAGCCAAGTGATAACTTTGCCGAATCGCCATCCAAGTTATTTTACCAGACTTATTTGTAAACAACAGATTTTTCATGTGTTTAACAATATAAATAATTTTCTTTAGCATCTAAAAGCTCCAAAAAAATAGGGGGGCCAAAAGCCCCCCATAAAAAGCGCTCTTTTCAGAGCGCGGTGCTAAATACGTTGACTAATGCGATAACGGTGTTGCCCATTAGGAGTTTTAATACAGAGATAGACAATATGTTCTTTGTGATCAATTGAAATCTCTAAATATTTAAACTGCTGCAGAATAAAACTTTGAGTCTGCGCACCAAGTTTCTCATCAATAATTGCAGTTAACAAGTAATTGATTAAGTGTTTCATCTCGGCATGATAGCTCACTGGAACGTGAACTTGATCCCAGTTTAACACGTGAGTTTTTGGTTTCCAGTTGATAAGTTTACTACCTAACGTTTTAGTCAGTTGATCAACATGGTCGACGTGTTTTACGTAATTTAAAAACTCTGCACGGGCTAGTACCGGATCGTAAATACCGCCAGTTAAAGATTTGATTAACGCTTCAGTTTCTGGTTTTAGTACTGCTAGAGTTTTACGGTCGTATTTTTCAGCAACAATAAATTCTAACTCTACGGAGGTCGTTCCTTTATCACGTTCTTCGTGTATAAAGTTCAAATATTCATTGACCATCTTTGAAACCATCAAAGCATCGTGAATATTCGTAATGGCAGTTTTCCGAATTTGCTCCATCCGCTCACCTTGTCTATAAACCGAAGCATCGTCACTATATTGATAATGGCGATCTATGTTCATTAACCAGCGCGCAAATGAGGTTGGGTTTGTGAGGCGGTTATTCTCAATACCCATATGTGCAAGTAAAGTATCCGTAACTTCTAAACCATAAAAACTTGTATTCATTTATTAACACCTTTTTATTTTAAGTATTTCACTCAAGTAATATGTATCCAAAATATATTTGAATTAGTCTAATGCTATGTCTAACGACAGGAGACTTTTTATGCTAATTGCTATAGGCTTTATACCGTCTGTGTTATACGTCTACTTAGCATGGCTTGCAATTAAAGCGATTTCTAGATACCACGGGCTTGTTGCTATCACGTCAGCATTCATTCTTTTAGACGTGCTGTATTACGGTGCAGTAAACGCACTCTGGTTCAAAGATGCTTTAACTGTAACCCTAGACTACGTAGATGTTATTTGGGCGTTCCAGGAAGCACTGGATGTGTTTTGTATTATAGCTTTATTGTTGGTCGCAATGCGGAATATTGAACCAGCAAAAACCGACGTTTCGTTGCGAGCTGAAAAAATTTACTTTATCGGATTTATTTTAATTTATATTTGGGTTAGCTTCGGTGTCTTTATGGCGGCATAACAGGAGGGCGTTGGCCCTCCTTTATGTCGGCTATGGTAAAACTGACGGAGGTTGAGTCCTGTTAGTAAACCAATAATCGGTAAGAGATTCTAGCGTATTTCGAATGGAGTTATTTTTCCAAACATCAAACCGATCTTTACTGTAAAGCATTTCAAACGTCTCTACGCCACTTGATTCATAAATGACGCTACCCAAGACTAATTCCGGTGGCATTGCATTTGCGTAGTTACGGATAGACACTTTTAATTGATACTCACACCTTTTGTACCACGCGTGATAATCAACAGCATCTTTCTTATCTTCAGGATCAATCGATTTACTGCTGTAACGAACTAACCCCATCAACAGTTTACATAGTACAGCCCAAGCACCCAATGCGTAAGGATGTAACACCAAAACATCACCTGCGCGAACTGGCATTAGCCCATCCGGTAAATCGTGTCCGTGAATTAAATGGTTGTGATACGCCTGTAAATAGTTTTCTGGGAGTAATGCTAACTGGCCGATACTAATACTTAAACCAGGTAACGCGCCGTTTGAGTCGGGACTTAAAATAATGTCCTTTAACTGCTGATCGGTATAACCTTTAAAAGAAATATCGCTGATTGCTTTTACTGGCGGAGTTAAATCCGCAGGGATAGAAGCTGGGCTAGGTAAAGTAGCAACTTGATACCACTTACACGCCTTGGCTGTTTTAAACATGTTATTCCTCCGACATAAGGCGGGGAAGTTTCCCTCCCCGCCTTAGACATTATTACCAGCTAATGCTAGGTGCAGACCGCCCAATTGAACGCTGAACTTTTTCCGCTTGTAAAAGAAGACTCTTTAACATATTAGCAGATTCAGTTGCAATGTTGTATTGGTTAGGTGACTCAATCAAAGATCGAATCATGTTGGTATCTACGGTAAACTCTTGATTCATTGATTCCAATGAAGGAGTCTGGTATTTATTGGCAACAGATAAGCCTGGTTCAACAACGTGATCCCAACCAGCAATTTCGCGAAGATGTTTGCTCACTTTACCGCGAACTAAAAAGTCATCGGTAATACTACGAATAGAAAACGCAACGTTTTCATCCGGGTTTGCAAAACTCTTCTCAAGCGCTGGACCATACGGACCACATGGCTTAACTTGACCCATAATTGCCACGACGTTTTTCCCGCCGTGCATAACTTTAGATTTGTCAATCCATACGGATTTAATATGGTGGCTTACTAAAGTTTCTTCAATCGTCATAATGCGAATTAAATAATCGCGCATTGACATCCCAGGCTGTTTTTTTGGATGGCCGTACTCGCCTTTTAAATAACCAGCTTTAATCCGGCGAATAAAAGACTGATTTTCAGATAACAGTTTTTCAGCAGCACGTGAATCGTACTGTTGACCAATTGAGTTATCAAAATCCAACGCACCCAAAATAACTTCGCGATAACCGTTGCTATCAACCGGTAGTGTACCTACCTTGTTTGTACCCACTAATGCGGTACAGTTAAAAACTAATTGACCCATCATAAACAAAACTCCTTACCATGTAGCACTAGGGCCGCCTTCAAATGATAACAAGCCGGCCGTCACGGATTTGGCTTTGTCGTATTCCGCTTTAGGGATTTGACTGACGGTAATATTTTCAGGATTCCAATACACTGGATTTTTGTTATCCGTAATTGTAATCCGGTAATACCCTTTCGTCAGAGCAATGTCTCCATTAAAAGGTACAATGTCAAGTGCAAGATCTTTCCCTACAATACCGCCTTTAATGTCAGCATAAAGAGTGTAATCTGTCACGTGTCCATCGTTTAAACCTACCGTTGTAATTGAGTGCAAAAAACACTTACCTACAATAGTTGGTTTGATGCAACGATGTTCTTCGTTATATCCTACTAACCAACGTTCGTTTGTGTAATCAACGTCAGGTAAAATCTTTTTACTGGGTTCGATTGCTAAAGTCGCAGGCAGCGCGTAAATGTAATACCCACCCTTCCACGCTGGAGAACGTTCCGCGTTAAAATCAGAATGCGCCGCAGAGTAACCTACGAAACATCCGAATAAATGAGGGGCGGTGCAAACCCGAGGAATACTTCGATCTTCTTTTTTAACAGTACGAGGACTAACCACTGGGATAAATTCTTTAATTGACTTATCCCGAGAGATATGAAGAAACACAGGAAACTTTTCCGTGGGTTCTACAATCGTCATATTGTTAATTTGATGAGGCGCAATACTTTCTAAAAACTGAGTTAACTCATTGTAGTCTTGTTTAGTTGCCACGATTAAGTCCTCAGTAGTGTTTCAACGCGCTCGTCAATTTCGTTGGTTGTGGTTAATGCCGATACCAAACCAGTATCAAAGTACGCACCCATTAACCGAGCTGTGGTTGTTTTAGGACCATAGATAATTGAGTTAAATGGGATCCAGCATAAGTCTTTTGGCTGTAATGGGTCAGCCAACCGGAAATGCAATCGGCGGTCTTTATACGACCGAGCAATCGTAGAAATAATTAAAGGAAATACTGCGTGGTTAGAACCTAGCTTACGGCCTGTGAAATAGATTGAACTATCAAACATCAGAAGCATGTCATCGTAGGTAATAAACCAAGGAATGTTTCCTGAATCGATAAAGTCGTTATATACGTCATATAACAAAACTTCATCTTTAACAACGTCAGTAGAATGGATAACGATTGAACCCGGTGCAAATTCAAGAATCAAATAAGGCGCTTCTTTATACGTTACCTTAGTTGTTGCAATCGGGTTTAACCGGAGCATTGCCATAGCAGTAGACACAGCGTAAGTGCCATCTTTAGTTACTAATGCAAAAATCCCTAAGGTCTGAAACTCGTCAGCAACGTACGCTAACTCACGTTCTAAATATCTCTCAGGAATCACAACAAAACATCCGGTGGTAGTTGTTACGCTACCATCCGGATTTTCAACTAAAGTTTTATGGACTGCTTCCGGATCTCTTTTAAGAGTTCCGAACTCCATCAAGCAACCTGACTAACCAAGTGTTTGGCCATCAAACGCATTACAGCCGTGTAAGCTGCGTAACGAACGTCAACGCTTGGATCTTGTTCAATCTCAGCGTCAATCAGACCTAATAACTCATTAGCGTTACTTTTCGGGAACATTACGCGACATACTAACGCGCGGATGTTCTTATAGGCATTTTCAGCAAACGGTGCTGGGGCTGTTTGACTGAACGCTTGTTGCACAGCACGATGCATCTCTTCGCGAGAAATATTGCAGCAATTCTGCTCATCGGTCAAGCCGTTGATTTCCGCAGTGATTGCCTGCAACGCGATGTCTTTAGCAGTAGATGCCGCTTTTGCTAACGCTGCGTTTTTATAGTTAGTCAGATGAGTCATGTACCCACGGGTAAATTCTTCATTATTATCTAACAGTTTGCGCATGCTAGTATTTTCAGCAGTTGGCTCCTTTAAAGCTGCGTAGAAGATTGCTTCAACAGAACCACTGTTCTCCAGATACATGTCATACACCGGACCATTCACCATAACTTTATTACGGCCCCAAGCCAGTACTAAAGTTTGCGCGGCAACCCGACGTTCAAACTGAGATAAAGTAGCGTTCAAACCTGCAGCGCTAGCTGCAATATAACTTGAAGTAGTTACTTGGTAATCAGACAAAGATACCGGGTAGCCCGCTGGCGGGTTGTCTAAAAAATGACGAGCTAATAAATTAATTACTAACATCGCATCTGCTTGGTCTGCTTGTGCGTAAAAGACAGTAACGGAAGCACCATTATGAGTTTCGTTGCGGTAGTCTTGTTTTACAAACACTGATTCATAAACGTCGCGCAACCAACCTTCAGGATGACTTGCTAACATTTCAGATAACAGTTGGTCGTATTGCATTGAACCCGTTTTCAGAAGCTCGGTGATATCACCTTCTTCCATTGTTGGGAATGGCGCTGGTAAACGCAGAGCGCGATTTACGCTGTTTGCATGATTACCAATCATTTCGGCAGTTTGCACTGAAGCAACTGCAGCACTTAAACGCACCGGCACCGCTTCAATATCGATGATCGCTGATTCAGTCAACACTTCATTGACTTTGGCAAAAATGCGCCCACAAATTGGGTTTACTACGGTACGGGCAAAATTGGCATGCTTAACTAGAGAACTACCTAAAGTCTTTACGTAGTCTTCCAAAACTAAGTCGTGAGTCACCGGCGCGCCTTGTTGGCTTGATGTTGCCATCAAAGCATCAATGACGTTTTCTTCAGTAACTTCAGTACCACGTGATGGCATTGCCGCAACTGCCATGTTGTGAACTGGGCTGTTCTCTACAACCTGCAGTTTACGTTCGCCTAAATTTGAAACAACCTGTAAGGCTGCTTGTATTGAAAGTTTACGTAGCATTACGCACCTCCCAGTTCTTTATTAATCATTGCGGCTGCATCCTGAACAACCGTTGGGATCTCCGGTGCTGCAAAATCGTTTCCGCCGTCCTGCTCAATAACTGAAGTCATTGCTTCAATCATCGTAGCAACAATTACGGTATTGGCTACTAATTGTGGTTTCATAATTCAAAGGCCTTTAAACAAAAGAGTTGACGCGTCATAGAATGCAGAAGCAATCCTAAAATAATGTAATGAATTCTTTACTTACTTTTACGTTTAAGCGTTGAGCCATTCGAATGATCTCAGCTGTATTTAATAAAAAGACTTTACCACTTTGAATGTCCTCAGGAGTTACGTCTTGATTACCGGTGAGCTCTATGAGACGCCCTCTAGTCATTGTTGTAAAATCTTCTTTTTTCTGTATTGCTAAGAAAAGATAGTCTCGAATGTAAGATTCTTTACTCACGCTAAACCTCTCTTTTAAATCAACAAGCATAAATGACTAGAGGGTGGGATGACCACCCTCTAGTTTATTGTGCCGCTATTCGGCATCCCGATAGGCTTTAGCAGCACGCTTACCGCGTTCTACTACAAGCGTATTAGTGGTGCCTAAAATATAAACGCTATTAACTAAACGAGCATCAATAGAGGTTGCCCCAAAGATTAAATCAATCGGTTGGCCACTTTTTGTTTTATTTTCACCAACCATAACGCGTCGAATAACCGTTTTTAATTGGTGGCTTAAAACTGCTTTATCGCCATCACCAGTTCCGTTGGTTGAGTCGATATAGATATTAATTTTTACAGTATCAATATCTAAATCAGCCACGTTGCCGTGAATTGCGATAGATGGATCGTTTAATTGTTTTGCACGCACATACCGTTGGTTGTCGTAGTAATTAACTACAGCACGGATAGACTCAGTCATGTCTTCGAGGTCTCCATTATAGAGTACTTCAATCCGACCAATCTTCCCCGCATACTTAGAAGCGGGAGAGTTTCTTGCCATCATGCGTAATGAATCAAGACCATCGTCCCCAAAGTCATAGTCGCCAGCTGTAGATGCGTCCTCAATTGTACAAAGTACACTGTCAACGTCAACATAATCACCAACTGAAACCAGGTTATGAATACCTTGATCAAACCGAACTTCCAACTCACGGACGTAAGTTGTTTTAATCTCAAGTTGTTCGGCTAATCTTGGACTAATTGCCGAAGAGTCTTCTAGTGTGTCAGGTGAGTCCATTACAACAACTCGACACATTACACCAGATTTCCAGTTTACTTGAGTAGGTGTCATTAAATCACGTTCGAAAAACCCAGAGTTATAACAAAGAACGTCGCCTTTATTAAATCGTGTTTTTACCGGAACGTCACAGACGATATCGTGCGGGATAGTAGTCCCTGTTGCAACGCCGTATTTTCTACCAATTTCAACGTTGTCTTGACCAATGTCCGGATCGTCGTATAAAAACTCAGCAATCTCTGCAGTGACTTTCTTTACAACGCCAGGCCCTTTTGCCACATAAGAGAATAAGCTACCTGTCCGGTGAGCCATAATCATTTCATAGCCAGTACGCACCGGAGCAGAAGTATATCCTTTACATGCGACAACGTGTTCTTGTTGAATTGAAATAAAGTTAACGCGTTTAGGATCGTCGCGGTCTGCACAAGGCGATAACAATGCTGACGTAGATAATAAAGATGAGGTCTCTTCAAAATCGGGACCACCTTCCGCCATTACGCCTCGTAGAGTAGCAACCCGTGGATTTGCACTGTAATACACGGTCACTGCTACGTCACTGGAGTCTACAGTTGCTTCAGATACGCGCCCTAGAGCTTCTTCGTTATACTCACGGTTACGACGAACCATGGTTCGGCTAGAACGACCACCAGTTCCTGAATAAGTTAAGTTTTCAACTTCTTTTAAGTTACGGATTGGATTTGACTCTTCAATGATCTGCACTGACGTATCAGTTTGAAGCGCTTCCCAAACAGCACCCGGATGAATCTCAACTTTAGACTTAGCAGTAACCGGTTTTGCTTTATATTGACGAATTCCACGGATCATCTCAGAGTAAACTAAGCCAGCCATACGTTCGTAACCACGTTCACGAATCAGCTTATCGCTAGTTTCTTTTGGATGTTCGTCGGTAATTAGCAATTGCGCAGCTCGAACTAATAATGGACCAAACTCAGTTGGTTCTTTCATTTGTTCGAGTAAGTCTTTTGTGATGTGGTCAATATACATTTGGAACATTAAATCCACTTCACGATAATAACGAACTCCTAATTCTTGGCGTTCGTAAATAGCGCTATAAACTACTTTGTCGTCAAATTCAGCATAGTCGTATAACTCAATAGATTTTGAGAAGCTATTAAAGCTACCAATAATCAATGACGCTAACCGCTGCTCTCGATTAATAATTAATGTAAAATCAGCAAACCGGATAGGGAACTCAGACTTAGTTAAGTTCATACGAGTCCCACGCTCAACTAAACGGTACTCTACTTTTAACATTCGCAATAAGTTAGAAATCCCATAGTGTTGGCCTAATACCATTGCTAATGGAATTGCTTTACCCATAATGTCAACTTCAACAATTTCAACAGGCGCTTTAGTCGCATCAATGCTGAGAATGTCTTCGATTGTTCCAAGCACGGTGTCTTCTTCTGGAATGTAGATATACCCAGAATCAACCATGTGGATTGGTTTCCCTTCTTTGGTGCCGATAATCATCTCTTTTTGACCAGACAGTTTAGTAATTAATTCCTTACCAAACTTTTCAGTTAACTGAGCAACGTCAAAAATAAATTCATAATCGTTAAATGTAAAACCTTTAAACTTAGAAGCCAGGATCGACATTGGTCTTGGCACTCTTACTTTAGGAGTAAAGAAGTTACCCCACGAGCTTACCAAGATTTCTTTTTTGGTTTCGATCAATAACGTGACTTGATTTAATAGCCAAGTTTTATAGCAGTTGACTTTTTTAGTTGAGCGATTAACCATCAACTTGGAGTAGTAGCTAGTTAACCCTACTTTAGTCGGGTTAATCTTTCGAATTGGCATATCGGCACGTTGTTTTCGTAACCGATATTTGACTCCAGCGTTTTTGTAGGTGCCGTCTTTGTTAACAATCGGCAATTTAAACCGGAATGTCGTTGGAGCACCACCTACTGGCGTCAACTGCACTGAGTGGATTTCATATGCGTTGTTAGCATCAATGACTTTTTGAACCGAATACGCTGTAATTGCAACGCCCGCATTCTGAGCACCTAGCACCATATTTACAATGTCTGCATGTAGAACTTTTTCAATATACTGCGCATCAAAGTTTACTAGGGTACTATTTAACATACTTTTATCAAGTACGTTTGGAATGTCCGGAATACCGGCAGGCTCAATGTTGTTAATTACTTCAGGGTCAATGTTTGCGGCATCTTCTAACGTACCTGCACCAAAAGGGTTAGGGATGTTCTTGTAAGCCGCTCCCAGGCGCTGATAGCGCTGTAATTCCGCTTGAGAGATAATACCGTCTTCCCTTAAAGCTTCGGCGCGCTCAACAACGCCTGTGGCTCTTGGTGCGTCACCTGTGTCATCCGGCGCATTCGGTAACTCGTCGGTCTCATTTACAGG
>JACCDH011352269.1_pt1 | contig 13605 bp, 17 predicted proteins | sample 7442481 | NCBI WGS metagenome assembly JACCDH01 (sample SAMN15323433, study PRJNA562643) | freshwater metagenome | isolation source: river surface water | place: USA:Blue River Watershed | collected 2017-08-15
AGACTTTTGCGCTAGTTTGAAAGGGATTGGTTTTAAAATCCTTGAGATGTCCTTCAATATCCCATAAGCCATCTTCCCGCGCGTAACCCTGGAAAGTGATTTCACGGGTATGCAGCAAGGATCTTGGTTTGGGGTTAGAGAGCATGGTTTTTATGTTGTGTGAAGTTATTACTTCTAATGATAATGAATTGGGTAAATAAATGAGGGGCTTAATAGAGTCCTGCTCTGTAGTATCCTTTGCAGCATATGGCAAAACCTATTTCTCTCGAAAAAATTCTTTTTAGCCAAGGCTTTGGTACGCGGCGCTACTGTAGTGATTTGGTATATGCAGAGCTGGTAAAGGTAAATGGCGTTTTAGCTGAGGACCCGGAAGAAAGAATAGCCACCGAGAATCTCATGCTTAATGTAGAGGGCAGGGATTGGGAGTACCACGAGAAGGCTTATCTAGCATTTAATAAGCCGGCTAATTATGAATGCTCCCATAAGACGACACACCACCCGAGTGTGTATAGCTTATTGCCTAGTCCCTTTATTGAAAGAGGTTTGCAATGTGTGGGGCGCTTAGACTACGACACCACGGGTTTGCTCTTGATTTCTGATGATGGTCAATTCATTCATAAGATGACGACTCCTAAGAAAAATATTGGGAAGGTGTATCAAATTACTACCCCAGAGCCCATCACCCAGAAGCAAATCGATCACTTATTGAATGGCGTTGTATTGGATGACGATCCTAAACCTTGCTTTGCCACTGCCTGTAAGCAGATTTCAGATCATGTTCTGGCAATGACGATTGTGGAGGGGCGCTATCACCAGGTAAAGCGCATGATGGCTGCGGTTGGTAATCACGTTGCCCAATTGCATCGTATTGAAATCGGCGCCTATCAGATGCCTGTTGATTTGGCAGAGGGTGAATGGCGCTGGCTGTATCCAGAAGATTTGAAGCAGCTTTCTCAAAGTGTTGCTACCTAAAGGAGCGTATTTTGATAGTTCAGGGTATTGATATAGAAAAAGAACTTCCTCTGTGGACCCTTAAGAATGATGGAAAGGCGATAGGTCGCAATTTTGTTTTTACAAACTTCAAACAGGCGTTTGAATTTATGACGCTAAGTGCCGAGTACGCAGAAGAAATCGACCACCACCCTGACTGGTCAAATTCTTGGAATAAAGTTTCGGTATCTCTGTCCACTCACTCTGCTAGCGCTTTGACAGCACTGGATATTCAGTTAGCAAAAGCAATGGATGCTTTTGCCTCCCAAGTGAGCTCTAAAAATTAGTGCTCATCACCTTCATGTTCTTCCTCATTCATGCTCATGAGGATAGTTGCTAGCAAACCGTAGACTACTTCGGTCGAGATCATGCCATCTTCATCGAGCTCATCAATTAAGTCATTCAGACGATCCTCAGTGGGCTCGTTGAGCAAGGTCATTGCACACTCGCACCCATAGTCAAAATCTTCATCATTCTGGGTTTGGTTTTCTTCGGTCATATTTATCCTTAATTGAGCCCTCAGAATAGCAAATTAAAGTCTAATTCGATAGAGCTAAATAACCAAAGGGGCTCTTCACCATGCTTGGTTTACAGTGATGCTTATGAAGCTATTAAAACCGGCCATCTTTCTTCTCTGCTTGCTACCGCTGGCGCGCTTAGTTTGGTTCGGAATTCATGACGACTTAGGCGCCAACCCCATTGAATTCATCACTCGCTCAACCGGTACCTGGGCGCTTGTGTTTCTGTGTATTACTTTGGCAATGACCCCATTACGCTTAATCACGGGTTTAACTAGCTGGATTAAGTTGCGCCGTATGTTGGGCTTATTTTGCTTCTTTTATGCCAGCATTCACTTCTCTATCTGGTTTTGGTTGGACCAAAATTTAGACCTGCAATCCATGTGGAGTGACGTTGTTAAGCGTCCATTTATTACCATGGGCTTTCTGACTTTAGTGCTGTTGATTCCTCTGGCGCTAACCTCCAATCAGTGGTCGGTTCGCCAATTAGGCAAACGCTGGTCTTTATTGCACAAGCTGGTGTATTTACTTGCGTGCACTGCAATCGCTCACTACTGGTGGCACAAGGCAGGTAAAAATGATTTAGAAACAGTGACAATCTATGGAGCAGTCATTTTGGTGTTGCTAGCTTGTCGGTTGCCAGTAGTGAAGAGTGCTCTTCAAAGACTAAGAACTTAAGAATCTGAGAATCTTAAAACTCGGTGGTATAGCGCACGATTAAGCGCCGTATCTCCACAAAGCCATTCTTAATTTCCATATCGCGTCCGTATTGGAGGCTAATTCTGCCAAATGGGTAGTAGGCTAATGCACTCAATAAAAATCGTTGAGTGTTGACGACATTATTTTGATAGGTATTACCAATCGTCGTTGCGCCCCCAGCTACATAAAAGTAAGAAGCGCCAAAAGTGTAGTTTTGGTTGAGTTTATAAATGGGGCCGAGCTGAGTGGTTGTGAGCGGCTTCTGATTGAGGGAGGTATTGCTGGTAGATAAACAGGCTGCAGCGCATTGGCCATTGCCCCCAAACCACATGGTGTCGACGGCAACCATTCCATCCAAGCTACCAACAATAGGTTGCTGATAGCCCATCTGAATATCTGATCTATAACGGTTCTCACCCATATTAAAAGCTTGTTGACTGTTATAGCTACCGGTCGGCGCTGTTAAGTAGCCTGCCACACCAAAGTATTTTCTTTGCTCTCTATCGGCATAGGGCCAAATAGCTGTTGCAAAAGTAAGATCACCAATTCCGGTGCTAGCAGGCGATGATGCTAATGATCCCGCGGGCTTGATTGTGCCGTAAGGTAGTTGAAGATAAGAAATGGCTGGTAAGTCCGTAATAGAGTAGCTAGTACTGATGCGGGCAATCGCACTTTGAATACCAATAACGGGACTGCCAAAAGGTCTACTAGAAACTACAGAGCCATTTCTATAGTAAGTACCACTCTCTGAATTGACATAGCTGATCATTGCATGTTTTTTGCCTGGTAGTGGCGCAACAATGTCATTTGGTTGTAAATCAATGGCCAAGCAAATTGATGGAAGCATCAATAAAGTGATTACAAAGGCTCGGCAGAAATTCATCGGAGTATTGTAATTAATATAAAAACAAGATGTATGTGCTTGCCATACAATGGGTCATATGAATACATACGCCCTACGGCTAGCACCCTGTCTAATATTGATGAGTATTTCGGCCTGTACTCAAGCGCCTCCCAAGCCGCCCGGTTCGACCACTTTCTCCCCTTACACCCCTCAGCAGATTCAGGAATTTAATAGACAGTCTCTGTCGCCGGTAGAGGGGCCATTTGGTCCCGTTGACCCAGAGGCAGAAGATCTGCGTTTGGCTAAACAACGCTCGTTGGATGCAAAATTTTATAATCAACCTCAGGGTGAGGAAGAGGCTGAGGCGATAGAAACACAATCCGCCGATCCATATCAATCAACGAAACCTATTTTGACTTTCTAGGCGATTGCAATTTCAGGAATGGAATCCAATTGCATTAAAGCCTGGGCTTCTTCTGGCGTAGCATTAAGCCATGCGTTAAAAAGCTCAGGGCGTAACGGAACCACAGTGCGTTTTTCATCTTCAGGTTTATGCATGCGTTTCATTACCGGATGATCACTAGCATCAATGGTGAGCATAGAAAAAGAAACAATGAGTTCGCCCGTCTCAGGTTCAGTCCAGGTATCCCAGATTGAAGCAATTGCCATGGGCTCTTGATTGACTTGTTTAATGGCAGTACGCACTGCCTTGCCCGATTCATAACAGGGCTCATAAAAAGAATCTGCAAGAGCTAAGGCGTAATGTCGCTTTACCCAGGCATTTTTATAGGATGGTTTTTCGGCTACGGTTTCTACTCTGGCGTTATACGTTTTTCTGCCAAAAGTTTCCTCTTTAGCCCAGGATGGCAGTAAGCCAAAGCGCGCCAAGCCGATCGCTGTACGGCCGGTATTGTGACTTTTCAAGATGATGGGTCCTGGATAAGTCGGAAATACATCATGAGCGGGGGATGCGGGTAAATCTAGGTCAAAATGGGCTTTAACCCATTCAACATTGGCGGTCGAGAGATATTGAACACACATAAAGTCATTTTACTGTGGCTTATTCTGAACCGCCCTATGCCTGCTGGTAGTATTGAGGCTAAATTTTAGAAAGACATTCTTCATATGAAATCCTTTTCCCCTGCATTCAATCCGATGATCGTGCGCTTTCTTGCAATCGGTCTCCTGACTAGCGTTTTTGCTGGCAGCTCCATCGCACAGCACAGTGGCTTGCCAATTAATGCTGCAGCCTCCGTTAACGGTACCATCATTACCAATGATATGGTTGAGCAAGGAATTAGAGCTGCTATTGCTCAAGGACAAAAAGAATCTCCTCAACTGCGCGGTGCGGTGATTGAAAAGTTTATCGAGGTATTGCTACTTTCTCAGCAAGCAGAAAAAGATGGCTTAGCGAATTCAGAAAGAGCTAATACCCAGTTGGCGATCATTCGTCAGAATTATCTAGCCGATCTTGAGTTATCTACTTATATGTCTCAAAACCCAGTTACTGATGCTGATGTACAAGCTGAATACAACCGAGAGCTTGCCTCTTTGGGCCCCCAAGGGATGATCGTGGAATATAAGGTGAGCGATATTGCGGTTGCCTCTGAAGCGGATGCTCAAGCTGCTTTGGCGCGTATTAAAAAAGGTGAGCCATTTGATAAGGTTGCTAAGAGCGTTTCTTTAGCCCCGAATAAGGTGCAAGGTGGCGCTGTAGGCTGGATTCAGCCCGGTCAGGTTGCTCCTCAATTGGCTTCGGTACTAGTGACCCTTTCTAAGGGGCAAGTATCACCATCACCAATTCAGATGCAGCAAGGTTGGTATTTGCTGAAGTTGGAAGATAAAAAATCAAGTAAACCACCAACATTTGAGCAGGCTAAGCCGGCTATTCGAGCAGGTTTAGTGCAAAGAAAGCAGTTTGATTTTTTAGGAAAACTTGCAAAAGATGCAAAAATTATTGTTCAGTAAAAAAGCTTGCTCTCAATATAAAAAGGGCCCCTTAGGGCCCTTTTTATTTGCGCTCTAAGGTAATAAAGCTAAAGGTAATATTGCCTTCAGACCCGGGCGTACGCTCTACCTCTTTCCAGGCGGATGCATTGGGCACCTCAAAGAAGGTATCACCGCCTTCAATATCTAAATCGATTTCAGTAATGTAAAGACGGTCTGCTTTATCAAATGCCTGTGTAAAGAGTTGTTCGCCGCCAATCACAAATACCCGCGGAAATTCGCTTAAGCTCTTTAAGGCTTCATCAAGTGAGCCCACTAGTTCGCCACCAGTTAAAGAATAGTTAGCATTGCGGCTCACTACGATATTGCGACGACCGGGAAGTGGACGGCCAATAGATTCCCAGGTCTTGCGACCCATGATGACGGGGTGACCCATCGTCACGCGTTTGAAGAACTGTAAATCAGCCGAGATCTTCCAGGGCATTTGATTGTCACGGCCAATGACGTGATTGCGCGAGCGCGCAACAATCATAGAGATAGCGGGTTGAGTCATAGAGGCAATTCTTAAATGGCTACAGGAGCCTTAATGTGAGGATGAGATTCATATCCAACAATTTCGAAGTCTTCAAACTCGTAATCAAAAATTGAATCAGGCTTGCGCAAGATATTCAGCTTAGGCAGGGGGAAGAGGTCCCGAGACAACTGTAGCTCTACCTGCTCAAGGTGGTTGCTATAGAGATGGCAATCGCCACCAGTCCAAATAAAGTCGCCTACTTCTAAATTGCATTGTTGTGCCATCATATGAGTGAGAAGGGCATAGCTGGCAATATTAAATGGAACGCCTAAGAAAATATCTGCACTACGCTGATAGAGTTGGCATGACAATTTCCCGTCAGCCACATAGAACTGAAAGAATGCATGACAAGGCGCTAAAGCCATACGGGGAATATCAGCAACGTTCCATGCAGAGACAATTATGCGGCGCGAGTCTGGATTCTTTTTGATGGTTTCTACGACTTCGGAGATTTGATCAATATGTTGACCGTTTGGAGCAGGCCATGAGCGCCATTGATACCCGTAGATTGGACCTAAATCACCATCAGGTGCAGCCCATTCATTCCAGATGGAAACACCACGTTCTTTGAGCCAGTTGTTATTTGTGCTCCCTTTGAGGAACCAGAGCAATTCATAAATGATGGATTTGAGGTGCAGTTTTTTGGTCGTCACCATCGGAAAGCCATCGGCTAGGTTAAAGCGCATTTGGTGTCCAAAAACGGAAACGGTGCCCGTTCCAGTTCTGTCGGACTTTTGCACCCCTTTAGCGAGGACTTCCTTCATGAGATCGTGATATTGACGCATATATATTGGCTAAAAATGATTGTGTATTAATGAATTATGGATAGCTTACTCGAATGTTGGCGACTTCACCCCCAGAGCCTTGTGAAGCTTTGGTGAGGTCGTGGTGTATTGGAGCTGAATCTGCTTTTCGGGGTTGAGGTACTCTGCGGCCGCAAAGGCGGCTAAGGCAGCCTCATGAAATCCGGAGAGGATTAGTTTTTTCTTGCCTGGATAGACGTTGATGTCGCCAACTGCATAAATACCCGGGATGCTGGTTTGGAATTTTTGAGTGTCCACACAAATTTGTTTGCGATCGATATTCAGGCCCCAATCCGAAATGGGCCCTAATTTAGGTGAAAGTCCAAAAAACACCAGCAGATCATCCAGCGGTATCTGTTTTGTTTCGCTATCAATATTCGTGAAGGTAATTTCTTTTAGCTGATCATCGCTAGCCTCATAGCCGCTCACTTGTCCAATCAGTAGTTCCATTTGATGATTGGCACAAAGCTCACGCATTCTCGCAATCGATTTAGGTGCAGCCTTGAATTCATCACGGCGATGAATTAAGGTCACGCTAGCAGCAATTTCAGAAAAATGAATAGCCCAATCTAGAGCAGCATCGCCGCCTCCACAAATCACAATTCTTTTGCCTGTAAATTGCTCTGGGCTTTTAACATGGTAGAAGAGTTGTTTGCCGATAAAGCGATCAATACCATCAAGATTAATGGTGCGCGGCTGGAAGGCGCCAACTCCTGCTGCAATAAAGACAGTCTTGCTGAGAAAGTGCTTATCTTGCGAGGTGCTAATGAGAAATCGACCATCGGCTTGGCGCTCAAGCTTGGTCACCTCTTGACCGAGATGAAATTGCGCACCAAAGGGCTCAATTTGCTTCAGTAAATTATTGGTGAGTTCACGTCCAGTGCAAACTGGAATAGCGGGGATATCGTAGATGGGTTTATCTGGATAAAGCTCGATGCATTGACCGCCAACTTCTGGCAGAGAATCAATCACATGAGCTTTGATTTCTAGGAGCCCTAACTCAAAGACCTGAAAGAGACCCACAGGACCGGCGCCAATGATGACAGCATCGGTTTGTGTGGGTGAGTGTGACACGAATTATTTTGCTAGAAAATTACTTTACTAGCTGATCGAGTTTGTTTTTAACGTCTTTCCATTCCTCGGCATCAGGCAGCGCTGCTTTAGACTTGGTAATTGAAGTCCAGGAAGGAGAGAGTTCAGCATTGAGCTTAATAAATGCTTGTTGATCGCCAGGCACATCATCTTCAGCGTAGATTGCATTGACAGGGCACTCAGGAACGCAAACTGCACAATCGATGCACTCGTCTGGGTCGATCACGAGAAAATTGGGACCCTCGCGAAAGCAGTCAACTGGGCAAACATCAACGCAGTCGGTGTATTTGCAGCGGATACAAGATTCGGTAACAACGTAAGTCATGGTGGATTTGTTTCAAGAGCCCCAAAAAGCCGGGTGCTAAGTTATAAAAGCTCAATTTTAGCTGAAATAGCCTATTTTTCAGGTCAAAGCGTCAATTTACTTGAGGTAAAGTTCCTCCTATGAATACACAGTCCAATACCCAATTTAACAAGCAAAAACCCAAAATTTTGGTTGCGAGAGCCATTTTTCCTGAGGCTCTGGCCAAGTTGGAGGAATCTTTTGATGTGCGGTCTAACCAAGAGGATCGAATTTTTAGTCCAGAAGAGTTGCAAAAAGAACTCTCTGGGGTTGTAGGGGCTTTAGTTGCGGGGAGCGAAAGAATTGATGCGAATGCCCTATCTCTCGCTAAAGACCTAAAGATCGTAGCCAATATCTCTGTGGGATATAACAACTTTGATGTTCCGGCAATTACAGCTGCTGGTGTGATGGCTACCAACACCCCAGATGTATTAACGGATACAACCGCTGACTTTGGATTTGCATTGTTGATGGCAACTGCAAGACGCATTACTGAATCAGAGCACTGGGTTCGTGCTGGTCATTGGGATAAGTGGTCTATCGTGAATAATCCTCTTGGGATGGATTTGCATCACAGCACAGTAGGCATCATTGGCATGGGCCGCATCGGTCAAGGCATTGCTAAGCGCGCATTGGGTTTTGGAATGAATGTGATCTATCACAATCGCAGTCATCTATCTGATGCTGATGAAAAAGCCTGCGGTGCTAAATACGTTTCTAAAGAAGAGTTACTGCGCACTGCAGATCATGTTGTCTTGGTATTACCATACAGCGCTGAGAGTCATCATACGATTGGCGCCAAAGAAATTGCGCTGATGAAACCGACTGCAACCCTGATAAACATTGCGCGTGGTGGCATTGTGGATGATGCTGCGCTGGCTCAGGCGCTTAAAGAAAAGAGAATATTTGCAGCCGGTTTAGATGTTTTTGAAGGGGAGCCCAACGTGCACCCAGATTTACTAAAGCTCAGTAATGTTGTGCTGGCTCCGCATATTGCAAGTGCGACAGAAAAAACACGCAGAGCCATGGTTGATCTGGCGGTAGATAACTTACGTGCTGCACTTGATGGTAAAAAGCCGCCTAGCTTGATTAATGCGGAAGTTTATAAAGCTTAGTTAAATTAACTAAGTAGTAAAAAATAAAGCCGAGTGAGAACTCGGCTTTATTGCTTAAAGAAGAACTCCGAATACAAGCTAGTTTATTCAGCGTCAATTTCTTCTGGTAGTTCGCGCATTGCTAATTCGATACCGCCGAACTTACCTGCAACCCAGTTGTAGACTTTGCATGCAATCCACAGCAATCCAAAGCCGAGTAATGCATTCAGAATCAGGGCTGATAGCACGGTAAATCCAGGGATAGCACCGTCACGAATGAAGGCAACAAATAGCGCCAACAAAACGATTGGAACGGAGAAGCAGAGGTAAACCAAAACTAATGTTTTGGCGGTATGCATTGGGTCAAGAAAGACCAGTTCTTTTTTGCTAAGTTTCATGATGACGCAATCTTAAAGCAGTCCATCAAAAAGTGCTATATCTACCCAGTCCCCAGCGGCAACATTTCCTTGATCATGACCAAGGATGACAAAGCAATTAGCCTCACTCATAGAGCGTAAGATCCCAGCGCCTTGGCTGCCGGTCAGTTTGACGGTTGGTTTGCCATCAGCGTTACGTCCCAAGATGGCACGCTGAAATTCAGTGCGACCGGGCTTTTTCCGAATGGGGGCTTCGGCCATAGCCTGGGTTAGCGGCGGCTGTGTTTGATTGGCGCCGTTAAGTTGCAAGAGGGCGGCGCGAACAAATTGATAGACGGTCACCATGACTGCTACTGGGTTTCCGGGCAAACCAAAGAAGAGGGTTTTGCGAGCGGGTGATTTTCCAGCGACTGGCTTAAGTACACCAAATGCCATTGGCCGTCCTGGACGCATGGCGATTTTCCAGAAGCCAACATCACCTAACTCTTGCATGATTTGCTTTGTGAAATCCGCTTCACCAACAGATACGCCGCCAGATGAAATTAGTACATCCGCTTTATTAGCGGCCTCAATAAATGCTTGCTTCAAAGAGACGGGATCATCACGCACAATACCGCAGTCAATAATTTCTAGATTTAATCGATTCAGTAAGCCCGTGAGACTATAGCGATTACTGTCGTAAATGCTTCCAGCATCCAATGCTTGATCTAAAGATCGCAGCTCATCTCCGGAAGACAGAATAGCTACTTTCAGTTTTCGTTTTACTTGTAGCGTTGGAATACCCAATGAAGCTGCGAGACCTAAATCGGATGGACGGAGCAAGCGGCCTGTAGCAATAGCGGGTTTACCTTGTTGCAGATCTTCACCGCGTAAGCGTCTGTTCTCACCAAGCTTTAGTTGATCTTGTTTAAATTCAATGGTGAGCTCGTCTTTTGCAGCAGTGAACTCTTGAGGAATTACTGTATCGCAGCCAGCAGGCATCACTGCGCCCGTCATGATCTTCAGGCATTCGCCGGGCCCTACTTTGCCTTCATACGGCTTGCCTGCTAAGGCGGTCCCGACAATACGCAATGAAATAACTGGACTGCTTGTATTGAGGCATATGCCATTAAAAGCAAAGCCGTCCATCGCTGAGTTATCTGAGGACGGAACATCAATTGGCGAGAGCAGGTCTACTGCCAAGATGCGGTCAATGGCTTTGTCTAGAGCTACTGTTTCAATATCAGCCGGATTATTAATGGCCCTGGACTCTTGAATGAGGTCATCTACTAACGCTGCAATTGCTTTGCGCGCATCATCAACATGCAGTGATGAAGTCAAAAGGATTGGCTGATTTGGGGAGTGACTCATGCAGACACTTCTTCTAATGCTTTAAGTTCTTCAGGAGTATTGACGTTGGCAAATACTTGCGGATCATCAAAAATGACTGTGCTACTACGCAACTCTTTAAACCAGCGATCAATTTTCAGATCACCCTTTTGGAGGAATTGATTTAAGGAGTCTTGTAAATTACTACGCATTAAGCAGAAAACCGGTTGTGCCCATACTTTGCCGTCCGCCTCTTTGCTTGAGGCATAAACTAATTGAAAGTCACCGCGCTCCATCTCAGCGATTAATAGTTCAGAAAGATTGCTGGGTAGTAGCGGTGAGTCGCAAGGTGAAGTCATCAGGTAAGAAGTCTTACATGCTTTCAAGCCCACTGAGAATCCAGCCAATGGCCCTGAAAAATCAGGCGTCTCGTCCATGATGACAGGGTAGCCATAAGTTGCATACTTTGTGATGTTGCGATTGGCATTAATCACAATGGTTTGTACCTGGGGCTTGAGTTTTGCAATGGCAGATTCGATTAGTGGTTTGCCGTGAAATGGGATCAGGCCCTTATCAATGCCACCCATGCGTTGTGCACGTCCCCCTGCAAGGATTAGCCCAGTAATATCTTTAGTAGAAATCATTAACCACCAATATAAGACATTTCAACCTTGCGATTGCCTGAGGTTAGCTTTGCGGTATTAGAGCCTCTAATCTCAGAATAGTGATCCTCGCGGGCTGCCCAGGTATTCATCACGGCGTTGGCAATTTCTAAATCAGATTTGCCAGAGCGTAACAAGGTTTTGAAATCAAAGCCTTCGTTAGCAAAGAGGCAGAGATACATTTGCCCATCAGTGGAGATGCGTGCTCTAGAGCATTCGTGACAGAAGGTCTGCGTGACACTGGAGATCACGCCAATCTCACCTGATCCATCAACATAGCGCCAACGCTGTGCAACTTCGCCAGCGTAGTTCGCCTCAATAGGTTCCAATGGAAATACTTCTTGAATGCGGGCAATGACTTCTTTAGAAGGAAGGACTTGCTCCATATTCCAGCCATTAGAGCTACCTACATCCATAAATTCAATAAAGCGCAGAATGACTCCGCTGCCTTTAAAGTGTTTGGCCATTGCAACGATCTCATGATCATTAGTTCCTTTTTTAACGACCATATTGACTTTGATGTTCTGAAAGCCTACCTCTTGTGCTGCGGCAATTCCATCAAGTACATCCGCCACTGGAAAATCAACGTCATTCATTTTCTTGAAGATGGCGTCATCTAAGCCATCAAGGCTGACGGTTAATCTCTGTAAGCCAGCCGCTTTCAATGCAGCGGCTTTCTTACGCAAGATACTGCCGTTAGTGGTGAGAGTGAGATCTAATGGCTTGCCATCTAGTGCTGAAATTTTTGCCAGCATCTCAATGAGCACTTCTAAGTTTTTACGAAGCAAGGGCTCACCACCAGTCAGTCGAATTTTTTCAACACCCAGGGTGCTGAAGATGGATGTGAGTCTGGTAATTTCTTCGAAGCTCAGTAATTCTTTGTGAGCAAGATAAGGATAGTTTTGATCAAAGACTTCTTTAGGCATGCAATAGGTGCAGCGGAAGTTGCAACGATCAGTAACGGATATGCGTAAATCTCTTAAGGTGCGCCCCCGAGTATCTTTAGTATGACCATGGGGTGTGACAAGCTGCGCGCCAATAGATGGCGTCAGGCCTTTGCCTTCGTCAAGTCGGATGGGGATTACTTTTTCAACCATGTTCGCAATTATGGCTGTGAAACGGGGTTTCTGCCAAACCGCCAAATATCCTTTTGGGATAAATGGCAGTCTGGAGAAAAAGCTTTAGATGGCTTAGACCGTTTTTTCTTGGCCGCCGGTTTCAACTAAAACCATTGGGCCTTCAGGAAGTTGGGCAGCAGGCTTAGGTGTTCTACCTAAGTTATGTGCCATAGGCTCTGCCTGAATCTGACTTTGCGCTTCAGCATGCTTTGACGAGTCTGTGGCGACCCAGATCATGCCAGCAGATTGCACAACACTATGCAATGGAGTTTCTTCAAGCGCCTGGAAAGACACCTTTGGAAGTTCTGGCGCAGGCTTGCTGATGACTTCAGCTGCAGCAGCCATTACTACGGCAACTGGTGCTGTAGTTTGTGCAACTGGCGTTGCGGTAGGCGCAGAGGTAGTATTTTGCGCAGGGCGATTAGATTGACGTGGGGCACGGGGTGCGCGTTCCTGCCTTTCCTGTTTCTGCGCAGCAGGCTTTGCATTACCAAAACTATTGGCAAGGTTTTGAATTGGCATTGATGCAGATGCACCAGCCATTCCCACTGGAGGGCCTGCAAATGGACTTGCTGACACAGCAGTAGCTGGTGCGTTAGCAGCGTCATTGCCGCCCTCTGCACGCTCACCACGTTGACCACGTCCACGACCACGACGATTGCGTCCACGACCACGACGCTCTTCACCATCTGCGCCTGGAGTAGCTTCACCATCAGGTGTAGCTTCAGTCGCAGGCGTTACTGCTGCTGGATTGGCTTGACGCTCTGGCTTAGGACCATTTTGATTGCCCTGATTGCGGTTACCGTTTCGGTTGTTGCGGTTGCGATTATTGTTACCACCTTCGCTTGGCGTGCCTTCAGCTGCATTTGCTGCAGGACGCTCAGTGCGCTCGCCGCGACGATTGCGACCACGATTGCGATCACCGCCGTTGCCGTTACGACCTTGGTTACGACCACGATTGTTGCTTGGTGCTGGCTTTTCTTCAACCGCTGGAGATGAGCCAAAGAGGCTCTTAATAAATCCAAAGAATCCGCCGGAGCTTTCTGCTTTTACTGTTTCAGTACGAGCAGGGCGTGGTTGGCTAATTGGCGCTGGTTGTGTTGGCGTAATGCCTTTAACTGCTGCCTCAGGACGCACTTTGACATCAGCATCTTTCTTGCTAACGGTTGTGTCTGTCTCGAGTTCACGAGCAGCTTCTTCAGCCATGACATAACTTGCTTTTTGATCGTCAAGACG
>JACCDH011165147.1_pt1 | contig 13603 bp, 8 predicted proteins | sample 7442481 | NCBI WGS metagenome assembly JACCDH01 (sample SAMN15323433, study PRJNA562643) | freshwater metagenome | isolation source: river surface water | place: USA:Blue River Watershed | collected 2017-08-15
ATGAGTGACTTGATGACCTCCGCTATAATTCTGACTTCAGTTCAAAGACTGCCCATAGCTCAGCTGGATAGAGCACCGCCCTTCTAAGGCGTAGGTCGCACGTTCGAATCGTGCTGGGCAGGCCAAATTCCACCATATTTATTTACTCATTTGATTGCGCCGATTATGCTCGGCAAGGTGTTAAGTCTGTTGATCGTATCTACACCTTGTTCGACGGCGATTGATTCTGTTGACTATGGGCGACTTTATTCCAAATCAAACAGAGATGGCAAATGTCGGGATTCCCGACATTTAAATTACTTAATTTGTGCCGGCTGTTTATCAGTAAAGGTCATCCTTCGGTAGGCAAGAATCAAGTCGTTACAGAATCAGGCTAAGCGTGCCAGTGAGGCTGTCAAAGCTGAGAGGGCAAGACAAAAAATCAAAAAAGCTCAAAGTCAATTGGCTTCTTTGGGGTGAGCTCACTCAATTAGCACTCAGGTCGGTGGGTTTATTGCTTAATAGTAGTTAAAAAAGGGGGCATGCCGCCCCCTATATTCAAATTATAAAAAATTATGGCTTTGCAATCATAAAGTGTGGCAACTTGTCTGCGCCTGGAATCTTGGCGACCATGTAAGTATCGCCACGTTTCATATTGTCGGCAATATCTGGATAGTTATTTTTCCCTTTAGTGAACTCAACGCTATTGAAGTATTCCCCAACTTTTTCAGATGCCCAAGAGTTGGCTCGTGTAATAACCATCTTGTTGATATCTAGCTGAATCTTTGAACCTTGTTTTTGCAAATTTGCGTTAATTTGGTCAACAACTTTTGGCAGGGCTTTAACTAGCTCTGGCAATATTTTATGTTCACAAATGTTGTTATTTTCAGCTTTAGCTCTCTCATTCATTAGAGCAATTGTTAAAGCAGGCATACCAGTCGCATCTAGAATAACCTGACCTGTAGGTCCTGTCATGTGGGCCATGGCAGCGCACATACGTGAACCAGGTTGGGCAGATGCAGTACCGGAAATTAAACCAGCGCCAACTAAGGACATGCCTAAAACAATTTTCTTTGTAGCAATATTCATATGATTCCTCTCAAATTAACGTAATACTAGGTTGATATTGAGTAACAAAACTCACTATCAGTCTATTTATTAAACGTGAGAAATCCTTGCGAATACCTTCATATTTAGAGGGTAACTAAATAAATTTTATATATAAATCATGGGTTAATCCCGTTCAAGGATTTTTTTAAATGGTTACCTGCTACTCTAATCTTACGAGGCAGAATTGCTTAGTACTTGAAAAATTAAACTTTATTTCCATTATTTTTTCTAAATTAGATTTATACGCATGTTTAATTTAATAACTCATTATTTTTGATTTGATCACCAAGCTGAATATTTAGATTCTAAGAGTTTATTTCCTGCAGGTAGGAATCTGTTCTGCCTGCTCTCTGAAGTATTTTTTGCTTTTCAGGCAATGATTTTGTGCAGCCTCAACAAAGCTTCTTTAAAACTTATTTATTCGCTGGGTGAATATGAAGGTATTCGCAAGGATTTCACATGCTTTGTAACTAGACTTTCATGTGTTGCTAATTAGTTTCAACCTAGTGCGAGTTCGTTGCCTATCATCTGCAAAGTTGTATTGCTAGTTGGTAAATTCTCTGATTAATTAATGCTATTAACTATTGATTCACTATAGCGACTTAAAAGTAGAGGGAGTGTTATGAGATCTAAATTATTTTGGGCTTTTGTTGGTAGTGTCTTAATGATTATTATGTTTAGCGCAATTCCTGCAGTGCAAGCTAAAAATGCTGATTTTTATTGGAGTGCTCATAATTATGGGCGAGGAGTTGGAACAATTCCACCGGGAAGTTGTTCCTCTGATGAAGTTGAGGACGGGGGTCTTTGTTATAAAGCTTGTAGAGATGGCTATCAAGGTGTTGGCCCTGTTTGTTGGGAGAAGAAAAGTGAGAGGCCAAGTTATGGCAGAGGAGCAGGAACAATTCCAACTATTAAGTGGCGTGATGGAAAATTTGTAAGTCACTGCCATAGCGGTAAAGTTCTTGATGCCGGTTTATGTTACGAAAGGTGTCAGTCTGGTTACCATGGTGTTGGCCCTCTATGCCATAACAACAATTCGCCATCTTACGCTAGGGGTGTTGGTCGGGCCATGCATTTCAATTGTCCGGCTGGTCAGGTGAATGATGCTGGATTATGTTACACGGCATGTCGGTCTGGTTATCATGGCGTTGGTCCTGTTTGTTGGGGTGACGCTCCCCCGGGATATCAAGTCTGTGGAATGGGGTTTGCAAGAAAATCTCATGGTGACGAAACCTGTGCTATCGCTATAGGATCACAAGTTATTGCAGCTGGCTTCTTGGGGCTTGATGCCTACAATGCGTGGGAAGCAAGTGCAGCAGCTAAAGAAATTAAGTGGGCCGCCTCTGTTAAAAAGGGAACAGAAGAGGCAATCATAAATGGTATTAAGCTTGCCGTAGATGATGTTTCTGCAGCGAAAGTTGAACTCGAATATGCGGTAAAGCAGGCAGCAGATAAAGGTGCTCTTGAGCCACTTAAAGTTGCAATAACAAAACTAGCCAATAAACCCAATGTTATAAAAGCCGTTGAAAATTTTAAAAAAATGAAATTAGCTGCTCCCCCGCTTCTAGCTAGCGCTAAAGGCTACAAGTATGCAAAAGGCTATGAGCCCACTACGCCAACTGATTATGTAAGAGAAGTTACGGGTTGGATGTCGATTATCCCTGGAAGTGTTGCTTTCAAAATGGGAATTATTAAGAGTGAAGGGCAAATGCAAGCATGGGATGTATTGTCTGATTTATGTGGCGCAGTTTCTGCCTATGCTTGGGATACATCTGAACTAGCTAATTAACAAAAAAATATTTTTATAAGCCACCTAGTCAACTGCAGAAATTTTAGTGATCAGTTAATTTGGGTGGCTTTTTTATTTGTAACTAAGGCAAAGTTTTTTTAGATTTTTTAAAATTAGATTGTCAGTCAAGAACCTAATTTTAATTTGTTAAACATTAAAGAGTACTCATGTTAGGTTTTTAACTCAATGGGTAAGCAAAGTTGGTAACCTTTGCCCCAGATCGCTTTAATAATCTCAGAGCTTGATAGTTCAGGTTGTTTTTTTAGTTTTGACCTTAGTCTAGAAATAATAACTTCCAGGTTTTCTTTTGTAATTGTTTCATCACCTAGCTTTACTTTTAATGTTTCTGATTCAATTCTTTGATTTGGTGAAATGGCCAATATTCTTAGAATATTGCTTTCAGTCCAAGTTAGCCTCACGAGCCCGCCGCCTTGGGTTATAAATCTGAGAGAATTGATGTCAAGAATATTTTTTGGGTTGTTGCCTGTATTGACTGATATTCTCTTAAATAGATTATCTGTTGCAAATATTAACTCTTTCGCTCTTGCTGGCTTAGTAATATAGATATCTGCGCCAGATTCATAACCTTCAATTTTGCTGATACTGGTAACTCGAGCGGTTAAAATAATTACTCCGATAGTTGGATATGCAGCCTTAATGCGTTTCAGAATATCAATACCATCTTCATCGGGAAGACTCAAGTCAAGTATGACTATAGGAATAGTATGTAGCTTCATGATTGCATCAAGCTGTTCGCCGCAGTCAGCCAAATAGACATCCCATCCCTCTTGTTTGAAAACATCCTCTAACTCAGAGGCGAGCTTTTGATTGTCTTCAACGATGGCTAATTTTTTTTGATGAAGCATTGCAAAACAGTAACAGAAAATTGAACAGTTCGATGACTAATTTTATTTTTAATTTTTATATCTAATGTTTTTGATAGTTCGTGAATTAGCCAAAGGCCTAAGCCAGAGCTATTGGTTGAGGGAATTTGATGTGAGGAATTAAATTTAGAAATAAAAATCTCTTTTTGATAAGTGCTGATTGAATTCTCAAATATGATTTCTACTGCCTGAGTTAAGTTAATATCTAAAACATTCGCTTTGACTTTAATTGGTGAATTTTCCTCTGAATGTTTGATGGCGTTATCTATCAGATTGTTAACTATAATTTCAAAAGTAAATTCATTGCTTATCAAATATATATTAAGTGGGCACTCGAGAGTGATTCTTGATAAGTTTCTTTTTTGGATAGCGCTTGACAGAAGAGTAAAAAGATTAAACCTTTTTCTCTCGAAATCTATTTGGTGGTTTTCTTTTTCCAGTTCTGTTGACTTGATGATTATTGAGTTAATTTGGTCTGCAGAGTCCGCAATATTCCTCAATTTTCTGAATGATTGAGAGTCGACATTATTAGTTTGCGTGTTTAGATTATCAACTGCTAGTTGAATAACTGATAGCGGGGTCTTTATTTCATGTAGAAGTAAACCAATGATTTTTTCTAGTTCACTGCGCCTATTTTTTTCATATTCAGCGATATATTCTTTCTGTTGATTAGCGATAGCCAAATTATTTTTTTCGATAGACTCTCTTTTTAGGATGTCCCAAAGAAGATATACGTAGAAAAAATAGAACCCAATATTCCTAAACTGTAAAATGTAAAAGTCAAACTCATGTGTCCCAAAAAAGCCGGCATTTAATAGAATGCTATATGCGCCAAGTATTAATAATAATGTGCCGGGTATTTTTATTTTTAGATTATCGCTAACTGCTACTGTTTTAAAGAAGATATAGCAGACTAAGCTAAAATTGAGAATTCCTAGAAATAGTAGTGTCGGAGTAGATACCTCATATTCAGTTATTAAATGTGCAATGTTATAGATGACGATAAGGGCATTTGTAATAGAGATACTTTTAGCCCACTGAATTTTATTAATTTTTTTTCTTATAAATTCAGCTAGAAATTGGGCAAATAAGACTAAGGATAGCCCTACTGAAGTCGTAGTGTATGAATTAGGTGAGAAATATAATAGCGATGGAGTTAGGTATTCAATAATCCCCGACCTCAGTGTTGTGGAAATCAGTCCTAATATGATCGCGGTTAATAATAGTAGGCTTAAAGCGTTTCTATTCTTATAAGCAAAGCTTAGAGAGAAGGCGGCAAGCAACAACATAATTCCTAGACCGCACCCAAATATCAGGGCGTCATTGAATTTAAGTTGTTCAGCCTCCTTTTCGTCTATCACTGAAACATTAATATAGATATTGCTTGAGGTGATGATTTTTAGATAATAAGTGCTTTCTTTTATGTCATATAACTTGAATCGATATGCTAAGTCATTCGAGTCTATTAAGGATCCTGAATAAATATCTCCTAGTGTTTTGATGTATTGAACACCATCTTTGTCAGATTTATAAAGCTCAATATGATCTAAATAAGATGGCTTTACTCTAAGAATTAAGTTTTCTTTATGCGTGGAATTGATTTGTAACTTTATCCAATGAGGATGTCTTCCTGGGGGCTTATTAATTATGTGTTTTGATTCTGAGAATTCAGTTTCAAACAGCTTCGCTGGAGTGATAGAGCTACTTTTGTCTTCGTGGTAACCATATTTTACAACGATGTTCTCCGCTTGGCATGAGAAGGCTAATGCATTCAGAAGCAAGAAAAAAGCCACCATTTTTAGATAAAAATGTCTCATAGAGATAATGATATTCGAAAATGGATAGATAAATCTGTAGGAATTCGCAAGGATTTTTTAAGTTGAATAAATAGACTTAGAACGTAATTTGCTATCTTAAAAGCGAGTCTGCGGATATGGAAAATAAGTACCTCAAAAAATCCCTTCAAATTTATCTAACTTTAGCTACTTTATGTGTGTTTAATTCATTAACACATGTGGCGGCTGCAGAAGAAGTGGTTTCATCACAAAATCAAGTTGTTTCTGTTGATGTTGGTGGTGGAGATGTAAGTCCTGAGTCTGCTATTGATAACAGGTCTGTCGCTGATAAGCTTGAGCTATCGAATCATACAGCTCCTGCGAGATTTATAAAAAGTGCACAGCGATTCATTACTTTGCCTCAGATGTCAGAGCGAGAGGTTCAAGATTTAATTGATGATGTTATTTTTGAGTTAACACTAAATCATCAATTTAAACGTTCTCTCATTAAACTAAGTGATGATTTGACGCCTGTAGAAGATGTTTCTTTATATAAATTAGCCGTAAATCAAAATGGGGATAAAACTGATTCTATTTATTTTGGTTACATGTTTCGACCTAGGCGCACCCCTCAATTATGGGTTTATTCGGTATCGCAGGTAGGTGAAATTACTACAGAGAATCTTGGTGCGACTAACAGTCTCTTAGAAACTATTATTTCCACAAGCTTTAGTAGAGGCCAAGACTTTAAGGCAAAGTTGTCACTTAAAGATTTGACTGCAAAAGTAGTTAATCTTTCTTATGTCGATGCTGACGGTGCACTTTATGCATTAAAAGCAATGGGTTATTCGGTTATTACGGATGATGCAAAACTTGCTAATGAAGAATCTTATCAGGGGGAATTTGAATTAAAGGGTAGCTCTGGTCTTGTTTCAGGCAACGGCGGATTGCAATCTGGATTTGCTATACCAAAAGTAGATACGCAAGTAGGTGCTGATCCTTTATCTTCGGTTAGTTCTGTGGTTGGTGGTAACGGTGGTAACGGTGGTTTAGGTGGCGGATTTGGCGGTAGTTTGGGTGGTGGATTTGGCGGTGGATTTGGGGGTGGGTTTGGTGGCGGTGGTGCTTCTAATGCTCTTACTAATTCAATGAAATATCCAACGGTAAAAAATCTACCTAATGCTATCGAATATAAGAGATTACCTTTAATTATTAAAATGCCTACAGCTGATGAGTACAGTACAGGGCTTGTGGGGGCAACTCCTCCTAGTCTTGGTGGAGGTTCAGGCTTTGGTGGTATGGGTTTGATGGGCGGAGGTTTTGGCGGTAGTGGCTTTGGTGGGCAACAAGCTCCTGTAACTACAAGTGCTAATAATGGTGCCAATGCTTTAACACCTCCCTTGGCAACTCCTGTCACTCAAGGTGGTGCTTTTCAGCTGATGGTACTTTATGACCCAAATAATATTGAACAGTTAATGAAGGTTCAAAAAGCCATTTATGATTTAGTTGATAAGCCTGCTAAACAGGTTTACATAGAAGGGCTGGTAGTTGAGATTAATTCAGATGATCTCAGTAAGTTAGGTGTCCAGTGGAATCATACTACCGCCCAAACTAGCCTAACTATAGGCGCATTAGCGCCCATTACAACTGCTTCGGCTGGATCGGCAGCTGTATTTACATCAAATAGCACCGGTACCGCAATTAATAAATTTACATCAGCTATTAATGCGCTAATAGCTGATGGCAAAGCTGAGGTTATATCTAGGCCAAGTGTTTTAACTTTGGATAATCGCCAAGCAGTAATCAAGGTTGGAACAGATAACCCTATTGCAAGTAGTGTGGCATCCTCGGTTGGTTCCACATCAACAAACTTTACCTATCAGTCAGTTGGTATTTCATTGAACGTGCGTCCAAGGGTTTCTGAAAATAATACTGATGTCAGTATGCTAGTTGATACCTCTGTAACTTCAATTGTTGCTGGCGGACAAGTCAATATTACAGATTCAAATGGCACAGTGCTTGCGTCTGCGCCAACGATAAATACGAGAAAAATTCAAACGTACGCCAGAGTGGGGGATGGTAATCCTTTGATTATTGGGGGATTAGTTAATTCAGTTAAATCATCTCAAAGAACTGGCGTACCACTACTTTCAAAAATACCTGGCTTAGGAAAATTATTTTCCTATGAGAGTTCATCAAGTTCTAAAACAGAAGTAATTATTGTTATTACACCTTCTGTTATTCCTGAAAATGAACGTGTTGCAAAAATAAACTATCCAAAAGACTCTGAGTTATTTAGCCATCAAAATGATAAATTATTCAGAGATGGCTATCGATTAGCGGGTGGTGATTTAATTCCATTGACTCATTTGTACTCCAATCAAAGGTTTTTGGATTACAAGAAAATAGCTAATAGTCTAAAGAGTAGTAAACCAGGTATTTCTAAGAAAGAGCCTTTTAGTCTTTGGGTGGAGGATAAGATTCCCGGAGAGGAAATATACGCAAGGCGAGCTGTAACAAATATTGTCAACAAACTAAAAATCTCAGATCGAATTGATCTCGATAAATTGACTGTTTTAGAAAAGTCACCAACACTTGGATTTTCTAAGACAAATATCGCAGAAATTTTGAAGAAATTTGGTAATGGACGTTCTCCAGATAGCTTTTTTGATGCTCAATCGGGAAAGGCTTTGGTGTTGACATATGACATGTCTAAAGATGCCTCAGGTTACACAGATATTAGAAGCGAGTCTGTGCCTTATATTTCCTTAGTCGACTGTAAAGATGCTGATGAGGCTCTTCAGATTCTTTGGAAATTAAATCGCCCTATTGATGCTAAGGGGGCCTCTAAGATTTCAATAGTGATCAAAGATGAGAATGATCTGGCGCTCCTGAAAGCAGCAAACGTCGCCAATACTGTCATTTCAATCAATGGGGGCAATGAGGCTCTGAAGTTATCTAAATATTCCCAAGGGCGAATGTTGCAAATGCCTGTAATAGTGAATTCACTCGAGAGATTAACTACATCATCTGTAGCCAAAAACTTCTATTACTCCAAGTTATATATGCAGGCATTCGATGTGAATTTTGATATTCAATTAGAAGCCTTTAAAACTGCATTAGATGCAATTAGTAATGAAAGATAGGGGCTTCTTTGAGCTTAAATAGAATGAATGTAGACTTTGCTATAGGAAATTCCCTATCTAATACATTAGAGTCAGGATATTTAAGGGATCGCTCATGTCAATCCGAAAGATATTTTGAAATTAGGCTTTTGTCTACCTCTTATTTGGATGATGTTATGTCTGTCCAAAATGAAACATTTAGGGCTCTTGAGGATAAATCAATCTACTATCCCAGTTGTAGGGGTACATTTGAGGATTCATTGTCTGGTAATGGGTTGGTTATCGGATGCTTCGTAGAGGATGCCTTGATCGGTTTCAGATCTATATGGTTACCAGGCGAGAGTGAAGATAATTTGGGTCTAGATATTGGAATTGATAAAAAAGAGCATTTAATGAAGGTCGCTCATCTTGAGCGAGCATGTGTTTTGCCTAATTTCACTGGAAATCGTCTTCAGATGAGAATGACGAATCATGCTATAGAGCTTGCTAAACGGTATGGACATTTTAGGTATTTATGCTCAACTGTTGCACCAACTAATTATGCAAGTATGCAGGATAAGTTTTCTGCTGATATGGTCATTGTTAGTTTACTAAAGAAGTATGAAGATTATTACAGATACATATTTTTTAGAGACGTATTGAATCCCTGTCAAATTAATAACAAATTGACACATACATTGAATATTGATGGGAATAATATTGAATCTCAAATTGAGTTATTGCATCATTCGCCACAATATGTTGGCTATCAGCAATCACGTAATGAGGGAGTAACTTTAGTTAGTTATTGCTTATTATCAAAAAACTTGCTGGGTTGATGTAACCTGGATGATGCGCACTAATACTTTGAGCGTACTATGAATTTTTTGAGAAGAAAAATATTTTTTTCGGCGCTACTTTGTGGAGCTTATCCAAAGCTATGTATTGCAGAAAAAAAATTTTCGCCAATTGATTATTCGCCTAGGACCAACGCTGGAAAGCCATGGAGAATTGCTTACTTAGAAACTAGACCATTTGTTAACTATGCTGCAACTTTAGCAAATTTGGTAATTAGATTAGGTCGTTTAGGGTGGGTCAAAAATACTGAAGGAATCCCTTTTGAAAAAGGGCAAGTGGACTCAACCATTATTTGGGATTGGCTTTCTAGTCATAATGGCCAATATCTACAGTTCCTTCGAGATGGATTTTATTCTTTTGAAAATTTAAAACTTGATGAAATCAATACCCTAACTGAAAGTATTATATCTAGGCTATCTATTAAAAAAGATATTGATTTAATTCTAGTGATGGGGACGGAATCTGCTCAGAAAATTTCTGTAGATCGTCATTCAGTTCCAATAATTTCTATGTCAACAAGTAATGCTATGCAGTCAGGAATTGTTAATGGATCTGCGTATTCCGGTAGAGAGCACATTTGGGCTCATATGGACCCATTTAGATATGAGCGTCAGATAGATATTTTTTTTGATATTTTCAAATTTAAAAAATTAGGTTTAATTTTTGATGACGATAAGGCTGGGCGTAGTTTTTCGGCTTATGAAGATATTATCAAGGTAGCTAAAAAAAGAAATTTCTCGGTAATTGTTGAGAATGTGATGCAGCCTAAAAAATATGGAGTAAATAAAGATAAATTTATTGAAGATTTGAAGTACGGATATGCCAAATTATCTTCAAGAGTCGATGCTGTATACCATGGCCTGTTTATTGGTAGCGATCCCCAAAAATTACATATGTCATTGAGTCCGCTGATTGAGAAGAAAATTCCTGTATTTGCTCAACAAGTGGATGATGTTAGTGCTGGTGCTTTAATGAGTCTTGCTAGAGCTGATTTTTCTGGTGTGGCAGATTTTGGCGCGAAAGCAATGATTCGTGTGGTTAAAGGCGAAAAAGCAGGTGCCCTACCGCAAATTTATGAAAATAGCCCTAATATAGTCATCAATATTGATGTTGCAAGGAAGATTGGCTACAAGCCTAGTTTCGAGTTGCTGCTCGGAGCCGATGAGATCATTCGTGAAATTAAATAGATGTAGTTGCTAATTTATATGAATCAGTTGACTAACTATCAAAGAAGGCGTTTTTATTTGCTTTGTTTGGCATCTACACTTATTGTTATTATTTTAGGTTTCACGGGATTTTTAAATCTTAGCTCTTTTGAAAAAAATTACGTTGACTCGTTAGTTAGCTCTTATAGAGTAGCTGGGGCTGAAGCCAAAAGAACCATTGAGTATTCGGTTAAGTTTCATAAGCCTTTAGATAACTATGCAGGAATGGGGGAGGTTTTAACAAGTGTTAAAGAACAGATTCCCACAGTCAATAATGTTTTCTTGCTCAACACAGAAGGTCAGGTTCTTTATGATGTAAATGGGCGAGCTCTTGATCAATCACAACTAAATGAAAAATTAAAAAAATTAAATTTTTCCCCTGGTTATCAACCCATTGCTGATCAAAACTGGATGTATGTCGATGGGTTTTATCATGCCTTGATACCTTTGTATGCAGCATCTGGTGATTGGATTGGAACTATTGACATATTCTTTCAGGATGCGATTGTCAAAAGGCGATTACTCGAGCATCTTCATGCAACATTAAAAGTAATGGCATTAATTATTGTTATAGCCATACTTGCGAATTTGTTGGTAATTTTCAGAATTCCGTTATTTCGAAAAGATGGTGAATTCAATATTCGTAGCGTCACAATTTCGTTAGCTACTATTTTGACTTGTTCCCAATTATTGTTTGCTGCCAATAATGTAATTACTTTGCGTTCTGCTTACGTAGAAGTAATTCATGCAAATTTGAATGTTGCATCGAATATTATTTCTGATCGGATTAACCATGTTGTTAGATTGGGTTTAACTTATGGGGAGTTAAATGATGTTGATATTTGGCTTAGAAATATAGTTAATCCTTTAAAAGAAGTGGATAAAGCTGAAATTTTTTCAGGTGCAGGAGAGCTTTTATTTAATACGTTTTCGAAAAATAATAGTATTGGTGAGGGCGATGTTGTTACAAAAAAATTAATTTCTGACCAGGTTGGACAGTTTGCCACTTTGACATTAACTATTTCAGAAAAATACTTACATGAAAAAGTGCTCATGGTTATCTTGGATGCAGGGACTATGTTTGTGACTTCACTTTTTTTCTTGGTTGAGTTGCTTAATTTTTCAATTATTTTGCTGGCAAAGTTTGATTCACAAATCGGTAATCAAAAGCCTAGTTCAAATCCCAAGTCTTCATGGTTAGGTAGGGTTAAAAGTAAATTGTCATTGCGAGAAAATATGTTTCACGATGACAAGTCAGTGAGAGTATTGTCTTTTCTATTGTTGCTTTCTGGGTATATGTCGGTTTCTTTTATCCCTTTGATCATGAAAGAAATTTATACGCCCATGTGGGGCATAACAGAAAGTTTTGCCACAGTACTGCCGATTATGTCGGAGATGTTTGGGGCTTTTATCTCTTCATTATTTGTAGGCTACTTTATAGATCGTTATGGATGGAGACCTATTTTTACGTCAGGTCTATTGATCATGGCTATTGGAACCATTGTCTCTGGCTTAACAGATAACCTATTCTTGTTTGTTTTAGCTCGTGCGCTATCAGGTTTGGGGTATGGTGCAGCTTGGATGGGGCTAAGAGGACTAGTTGCAACAGGCAATTCTGATATTCAACGTTCTTCAGGATTTTCGTTTCTCAATGCAGGGATATTTGCAGGGCAAAATTGCGGCGCTGTATTGGGAGCCTTGTTAGCTGAGCGAATTGGTTTTTCTAACGTTTTTCTTATTGCTGGAATATTAATTTTCCTTGCTTACCCAGTTTCTTTTTTATATGTGCAAAATAAAAAACCATCAAGTACGGGAGGTGATTGCGGATTAAGAAAAATTAGTAAATTTATCTTTGAAAAAGAAAATAGCTATTTCTTTTTATTAGTCGTTATTCCGTCTGCTATTGTCGGTAGTTTTTTAAACTATTTCTTCCCATTATTTGCTAAAGCTCAAGGAATTTCTCAAGGCGATATCGGCCGTGGGTTTCTTTTGTATGGGGTGTGCATTGTTTTTATTGGGCCTGTATTGGTTAAATTTTTAAGAGGAAAGATAGCTAATCAATATGTAATTATTTTGGCTGGATTCGTGGGCGTTTTGGGGTTAACTATTTTTGGGGTAATGCCAACATTTGGTGGAGCTTTGTTAGCCATCATGCTGCTTGGTTTGGCCGATGCGATTGGATTAAGCTCTCAGAATAGTTATTTTATTAATCAAGAGAGTGCAAGAAATTTGGGGCATGGTAAAGCCCTTAGCCTGTTTAGTGCAGTAAAAAAATTAGGTCAATTAAGTGGTCCAGCTATTTTTGGGTTAGCTATCTCCTTGGGAGTTTCTTTTGGTATTAATATCATAGCAACTATCTATTTGATTGCGGCTCTTTGTTTTGTTATGTATCTTAGAATCTTTCGCGATTAAAAAATCTATCTTATTAGAGACTTTATGTTGATGCATGGTCTGTAGATACACGCTTACTAACTCAATTCTGAAATTACTAGTTTCAAAAATACTTTGACTAACTTTCTGATTGATTGACTATCTAATATCGGAGTGGAACTCTATTTAAGAATTGATCAGAGATACTCCCGATGAACTTGACTTGTCGGGTTTCCCGACATTTATTCATTAGTTCATCCAGATAACACCTGATTTACCCATTTAATTAGTTAAAACACACCTAATTTCTAGATTAAAACAGTGTCAATGCCATATGCATCACATAAACCCCCCATTTAACTCCATAAAACTCCACTAAATTCACTGCCGATGTAACACCAAAAACGCGGTACTGTAATGCATTGTTTAGCTTATGGATTTATAAAGTTTTAGCGTCTTCTAAGGCGTAGGTCGCACGTTCGAATCGTGCTGGGCAGGCCAATCTCTCAGTGCTATAGTTAGGAATGAC
>JACCDH011676698.1_pt1 | contig 13603 bp, 12 predicted proteins | sample 7442481 | NCBI WGS metagenome assembly JACCDH01 (sample SAMN15323433, study PRJNA562643) | freshwater metagenome | isolation source: river surface water | place: USA:Blue River Watershed | collected 2017-08-15
GAAAGGATGTACCCTTCTTTCGTAAAACGATGTAGTTAATATCCGTTTTTGCGGGGTCTTTTTCCTTGAACAGTTGAACCGCCCCCAAATCCGCACGCTTTGGCCTCAGATGTACGAGGACTGCCAACAGCAAATATTGTTGACTGCTCTGAAATGTTCGATGAGGGCTGCCCTTCTTTAATTCATCGTATTTTGCCTCAATTTCCTCGTAACTTGTATATTGTTCAATCTGTTTTTGTTCCGGTTCACTTCTCTTAACACGCGCATCCTGATGTTTTACCAAATTTTCATGATAGGTTCTCCACAATTGTTTGATTTCTTCGGACAACTCTTCGTCGCGTAGGAGTACTAACAAGACAGTTAACACATTTTTGCGCGTGGATAATGTGGTATATATTTCCTGAATTTTAGGATAATATGTTTCAGGCTCATTTAATATAGTCTGAATTGATGTCTGAAGGTGAGTAACAAGTGCCCGAAGACGACTTATATAATTTGCCCTTGTTTTCTGGTTAGGATATTGCATTTCCAGAATATCTAAATACTTTTTTTCCACTTCAACCATATTCTTACTATGGATTCTTGTAAAAAGTTGAACCTATTCTACGTAACAAACAAAAATAACAGACATTTGATGAAACGTCTTCCTCCGATTTTGGATGGATACACTGATATTCTTCAAACACAATTAATTACTGAAAAAGACAAACCCCGTTCCTGGTTTGCGACTCGGGGTTCCAACCAATATGTTATTAAGGGTCCCATCTCAGAAAAAGAACGCGACGAATGTCTACGAAGCCAAACTTTCAAAGAACTTCTCGGAATCCCACATACGAATATGCGAGCCGAAGGCGAATATCTCATCCAAACATGCATCGGTGATTATACGACACTTCAAACAGAAGTTAGAAGTTCCCGTTGGGAAAAAAAGGTACGTGTACCTATTGTAGGCTTGACGGCTTGGTCAGAATCATATCTGGCTTCCCACATTCCTCCTTCAATTCATATATCCCTTCTAGAAGGCCTGCTCTTTCGAAAAATTATGGGTACAAATGATACTTGTAACCAAAATTTTGTAGTGCACAAAGATTTAGTCTATTGTATTGACGACCGTTCTATGAACATGCATCTGCCTTATATGTGGAAGGGTCCTGTTAAGAATCCGAAATATTCAGAATTATTGGACACATTTTGGCCGGCACTTCAAACAACTATGTCGCGATGGAAGTGGCTTCTTCAGAATTCTGCGAAAGAATTGGACGTTCAGTTTGCTCTTGAGGTTCTTCATCGGATGCAGAACAAGGACTGTTGGAAATTTCATAAATAACAAAATCGCTCCCATCTTCGTCTCCATCGAATTCTACGGGTGCATTTTCAGAATCAGGAGCCTGTCTGAGACCCTTATACATCTCATATACCATTTTTCCAACCATACACGTCGACCCGACTGTTACTGCAGAGGCAGTTGAAGTCACAATGGATGCAATGTTTGTTGCTTTTTGTCCAGCAACTCCAACAACTTCCGATACGGTGTTCGTAGTTTTCAGTACTTTTTGCGCCGGTACTTCCCCCATAAAATATTGGGTGCCATGTGCCATTAAAAGACCCGCAATCGAAATGGAACTCTGCGCAATTCGGGTTGTTGCATTCCCCAGCATATGTGTGAGTGCATAGGCAAATGCCCCAGAAACAACGGATGCACTACTTGCTGTTTGATGAACATGAACCCAATACATTGGCAATGCATGGTCTTTGGTTGGATTATAGAGTACTAAGGACATCCTTATCTTCCCTTTTTGAGAGGAAGATTTAGATTCTTACTCACCCATTTCTAATAGTTTTTCTTAGTCTATAATTGCCACCAAATGACGAATACCCCTCTGGTTCAGGATTTTCCAAAACACTATACCGTTCTCCAGAGGGGACTATACATTCAACGTGTTGCAAGGAACTCTGTAAGTTTGGCATTGTACTAACCTCTTCTGTAGATAGCAATTTAGGATTATCATACCATCGTTTTTCAATTTTATATGCATTGTTATAAATCTGTTGTTTTGTTGCAGCATTTTTTGCATTTCTAAACTCACCTACAAGATTCTTATATGCTTTAATATCTGCTAATAATTGTGGTAGAACTCGTGGATCCCAATATGCTGCACCAAAGAAAAGAAGCATATCATTAACATGACTCATAAACTCATTGCGTTTAACTGTATCAAAAAATGGATTTTTGGCATTTATATTTACAGTTACATCTGAATTTGCAATACGTTTAGCCAATGCAAATAAATTTTTTAATTTATCAAATTGTTCCAATTTTTGCGTAATTTTCTTTTTTGTCATATGATGTTTTGCTTCAGCAATAACAAAAATATAACTATGTGGTTTTATATTATTTACTACTTTCATATTTATACCAGCTTCGATTAGTCGTGTATAATTAGGAGAAGGTTGTAAGGGTGATAGTAAAAATGCTGCATCCACTTCAGTTAATTCTTTCTTCGTATATGGGTCATATATATACTTAATAGGGAATGGTTCAATTTCATATGCCACAAATTTTTTGGATAAATATTTTTTGAGTAACATTTCCAAATCAAGTTCAATTGCTTTTGATTCTTTTTCCTGAAATCCTTTTACTTCCTTAATTGCATCCTCAATCTTTTTAAATCTGTCATCAATTTTAGTAAATCGCGCATCAATTGATTTTTGAAATTCCGATAATACTGCTATAAATCGTTCCTCCGTTAAAGGTGTTCCCATTTATCTACTAGGTGCATTTTTCTTTATATTATTCGGGTATATATAAACATTTTGATTCACTGTAGGAAATAGAAGAGACAAAGAATGCCGACACCACAACCTGTTGGAACAATGAAAAAACTCGTGAGTCTCGTAGATCGCGGGGCATTTGATAATATAGTGTATCCCCAAGATGCTACAGACACGCGATTTCAACCCGAATTTAAGCCATATCACAATTTTGTCCCCGATATAACGACATGGCCATTTACCGGTGTAGCCGAATGGGGAAAGCGACTTACCTTTACCATCCCACAACCTCATGAAGTAGATATGTTGTCCTGGATAGCCCTTCGCATCAAGCCATTTCATTGGCTTTCTCACGATGCATATCGACACTTATACAACCTTCAAGACTGGACGTATATAAATCCTGCCGGCGAATGGATTTGGGCAAACAGTCTTGGTACCGTTGCAATTGAACGAGCTGAAATGGAGATAGACGGTGTCATCGTAGAACAATGGTCCGGCGATTGGTGTGATATGTGGACAAAGTCTGCGCTCGATATAAGTAAGGCCGTTGGATGGGATGATTCTGTTGTAGGAGGTCTAGATGGCACTTCAGAAGGATATGTCTACTGCTTTTTGCCTTTCTGGTTTGCCAAATGGCGAAATCTATCCTATCCTCTCGTAAGTTCAAAAGGTCCCATCCGATTTCACATAACTCTACGACCTTTTCATCAAGTTGTTAGAAAACGGGGAGAAGACAAAGCCTGTGAAGAAACTCCTCTCGGTTCCACATTTCAGATTCGTGACTGGACAGTTCCTTTCCTGAAAAAACAAACGATTGAAGTGAGTGGTGCTTGCCCCACAATGGAATCAGCTGATTTAGTGTGTGGAGTTGGTCAGATTGACGGCGAAATTAGACAGGCATTCCGAGAATCCCCCCATGAAATTCTGATGAATCCCGTCCAAGAAATATCGTTTTCTGAACCTCTGAAATACCAAGTAGGTGTAGCCAACGGAGACATTATTCAAATTGGTCTGCCACTTACGGAAGCAAATGGACCTATTCGTCAGATTTTCTGGTTTTTACGTCGAAAAGCCGCAATTCAAACACGTTCCGATTGGCTAAATTATTCTGCAGTTCTTGAAGGCGAGTATGACGCAACCTTCAATCCAAAGAGACCTCTTTTACGGCGAGCCCAGCTGCTTGTGGGAACTGCTGTATGGGCCGATGAAGATGAGGCCTGGTGGCGTACAAGCGGCGCTTTACCACTCGATGGCGGAATTCGTGTTTCCGGAAATTACGTATATTGTTATAATTTTACTGAAAAACCTAATTCATGGGAACCCGCCGGAACTCTGAATGCAAGTCGCGTCGATATACGACTGAATTTGGAAGTCCAGCAGCCCAGCGGCAGCAATGATAAGGAATGGGAAGTGGTCGTGTTTGTAGTTGGGACCAATTGGATGCGGTTTCAAAATGGTTTGGCAAATCAGTTATTTATGGATTAAAAATAGCCGCAAATAATAGAATGGTTCATACAACCCGAAAGTCAAAGAAGACTAAACAACAGAAACACCCAAGAAAATCCAAACTTCTTTCCTACAAGCCAGTAAAATCGCTAAAATCCAGAAGAAGTGTACGATTCTTACACAATGTTGATATTGCAAAGGTATACGGTAAGTCCTATACTACATATATACCAGACATAGAATATCATAAAAAGGCACCATTCAATAAACAACAAATTAAAACACAATATGCAAATCCGCCCTGTGAAATGAAAACGACAGTTCCTATATATTCTGCAAGAACCAATGCATGTCTATCGTATATTAAACAGAAGAATGTCAAAAAACGTGTATTTTATGTATTTACACACGGTCTACTTCTGACAACAATTTCTCAAATACCCACAAATACATTTCTAATTCAAACAGGAGAATTATGCTCAACCACATTAGGTGACTGGGATTCCGACCTGTTATCCATATTTAATAAAACAAATCAATTTCATACTCTCGATGTATTTTACGGTAAATATGGTGCAACGGGTCCAAAAGGACAAATCTACGAATTACTGAATATGTTTGCACCCAATGAACTTCATCTGAACAAACTGCTTACTTATTCTGAAAAAGACCTTACGGAAAAGAAAATGCTATTCGGTATATATGAAAAAGATGTACAGTCAGACAAACATACGCAGCTTACTGAACTTAACGGTACAAACATAGATACGTTGTTTGAAAAAGGGATTACATCCACGAATCTTCTTACACTTATTAATTCGGTATACAGTGATAGCATTAATTTTGTAGTAGAGGTTGCGTGCAGTGTTGCAACAAAAAATTTTAATTTTGTAGCATACGCATTTCCAAATGCACTGTTGCATTCGTACAAGTTTTATTCAATTGATGCACCTAAAGCACGATTTGCAATTACGGCAATTGAAAAACCTGAAGGCCGCACTTCACCGCCATCAAATGCATACCGAAAAAACATTATACCAGACATTACCGTTGCTTTTTTATATGATTCATACACAAACTGTATGTATAATGTGCGTTCATTAGAACAACTTTATTTATTGTATAAGACACAGGGTCTCAGTATTGAAGATAAACGATGCTATGTAGGAATTCACGCATCTGAAAATAGCATTAAAAGCAAACCATCAACAAATGATTTACCGTCCTATGATGACATACATCACTATTTGCAAAATACATACAAAGACAATTATGTATATAAATTTGAGAATATCTATGTTATTGAATATATTGATTTTATTTTGACGCAGTTTACGGTGTAGAAGACTATCCAAACTGCTTTACAAATCCACACGCGGAGCACAAATATGTGGGTTTACCAAATACACGAATACCATCACTAGCCAGTAAATAGGAAGAATTTTTTCCATGTTTACAGGCACCAGACATACTAATGTCTGGTGATACCGCTGTGCTTGCGAAGCAATCGCAAGCACGACAGGCACACCAAACAAGTTTACTGTATAACTCCTTACTCGGATTTACTTTTCCCTCTTTGCAATGAATGCAGGGAATCGTTCCAACAGAATTCTCTGACGTACCTGTTGTTCCATCAAGCGTTTCTATTTGAAATGACATTTTACCTGACCCCTTACAGGCACCGCATTCTTTTATAAAGGGCAGTGTCTGAGCCAGTCTATATGCAGATTTTGCGGCCCTTTTATGGGCATAAAATGCAGAGAAAGAAGGAACAGAAGCCATTGAAAGAATAGAAAACCCTCACACACTCGTACAATTAAGCTGTATTGCTTTCAATTTTTTCCTTATTTTTTACATTTTTAAAATATTTAATTTTCCAACTGCAACTTTAAGAATAATGGAATCCGCTGATTTAGGAATATAGGATGGAATTGTAACAAGCTGATATTCGTCCTTTATTAAGTATGCCGGAGTTCCTTCTCTACAAAGAGTAATATTACTATCCGATTGTTGGATACACTGGTAGATTCGTGGTTCTTCACGAGGAGGAATCTCAGAATGTAGATATGCCATGTTATTATTTATGTAATAGAAACATGACAATGTGTTTATATAGGTTAAGGGTACCACGAGCAAAAAGGTCCTAGTGTAATTCCTGAAGCGGGGGATTTTGCAACTTCATTCACGAGTTTCCAATGAAATTCACGTGCATCTTCATATTGATGCTGTTGGTATTGTGTGGCAAAAATACGTCGAATCACGTCTGAATCTGCCACGGAATCCTGAATCAGAGGTTTCATAGTGGGAATCTGACGCAAAGACTCTGCAGGACCTCTGATAAAACTTACAAGAGTTCCTCCTTGTTCACGCATCATCTGGGCTACAATTTCCTGAGGAATCAGAACCATCAGAATCGTCTTGTCTTTCCATTCAGTCACCATCCAATCCACGTGTTTACTCGCTGAACCATATTTTTCCTGAAATTGCATCAGCACTTTTTCAGGAACGGTTGGATCAGCATCAATCTCGTATGTCATTGGCAAATACTTAGGAATTGCCACATCCGACAAATAGGATCTGAATGTTTGGATTGCAGATTCGCCTTCTTTTGCCCTATAGTACGAGAGACCGTCCTCAAATTCAAACAAAAGATATCCATCTCTTTCGTGAACTGTGAAGTCCGATTTCGTTATCAGAGGACTCTGAGAAGACTGAAATTCCGCCTGAAGGGCTGCGGTTTCTTCAGCAGAAAGGCCAACAAAAGTAAAATTCATTCTATCTACAGAGTAGTATTTGTTTGTTTAGATATATCCAAATTAGCAATTTTACTGACCAGTTAATACGTTACAAATGTTCTTCTTATATTCCAATGTCGCATAACCGTGATTAAAAACGATTGCAGATTTCTGGAATGTAGAAAAAGTTAGTTTAATAGTTTGATTGTCAATAAAACTGCAATTCAATCCTGAATTATATCCATCGGATTTGGCAGCGTAGTGTAGCCCGTCAAAACTGAGATAAAGCATCTTGTCACTCACACGAGTGCCCAGAATCCTGAGCATCAACTTGTCATAATTCCATCGTTCATGTCCATTAAACAACAATGTAACATTTTCTAGATTATCAATATCTCCACTAATAAAATACCCTCGTGTTACACCATTGAACTCTAAGCGTGTTTTAAGGACTTGTGATACGCAGTTTGATTTACATACTACTGATTCACTAATTGGAATATCTTTATTCAGATCAATTACATGTGCGTTATTGATTGGAATTATTTGATTGTGTGGACTTCCATCAGTCAGTTGTTTTCTCTTTTCTATATTTAGGAAACAATAATTCCCAATGGCAGAAATATCAGTAATTCCTGGAAAATCAATCTCCAATTCATATGAAAAGACGTTGTGTGGCAGAGAACATATATCCAATGGATACCGTGCGTTATCCGACAATAGAATACAATTTGCGTTCTCCCATTTCACTGCAGTCTGTGATTTAGCAAGAAATCCCAACATAGTACGGGATGCAACATGTCCTGCTACAGTCAATGTAAGGGTTGCATTTTTGATATGGTTACCTTCTTTTTCTGAAGTAATCTCTTTGGCATCTTCAGCAAATGTTATTATGATGCCATGCAATTCATATTGATCTGCGATACGCGGAATATCAAATCTGTATTTTGTTATATTTTCAGTACTTTGTTTAAACTTATCTACTCTATAATCATTTACGTGCTTATCAGGTGTAGGCAATTGTTTATCCAAAAGACCTAAATGAAACAAACTGGCTGGTGATGACATCTTTGTATATGAAACCCTACATATATTTAAATAGTAATTATGTCAGAAAATTGAAACCAATTATTTATCATTTTACATATGATAATTCGATGGGAATAAATTACCGAGTCACATCTTCCGACAGTCCATCATTCTATTCAGAATCGGACCCGAATCAATTTCTGAAATATGCATGGCGTGACATACAATGGCCAACCATACTTGAAATACTTGACATCAATATTACAGAAGTAGACTATGATAGCCACCAGAATTATTGGTCGCCAGAGGATGTGAAGGAGATACGTGATAGAATTCAGGCGTTTTGCGATAAAACCTGGTGGGTTTCCGAAGAGGATCACAACACTAGGGAACAGATGAATGACCTACACGAGGATACCACTAAACTATTGGAATTCTTCAACTACTATGTTTCAAACAATGCGAGCATTAGTGCATGTTAATAAAAACGCCTAGTCTTGCGTTTTTGCTTACGTGTTCGTTTTCCTGTATATCCACCACTCACAGTGTTACTTGGCGCTATGCCTATAGGAACACCGAATTTATTTGCAAATCCAACACGATATGCATTATATTTTTGCATATGGTTTGCCTTATGCAATTCGTTTGAATAAGTTGCATTCTGAATTGCATGAAGGACTTCTTCTGGATATAGACGTGCTGTACATTGACTAGGCTTGTGCTCTGGATCATACACCTCGGTATAGTTTAGCGGTTCGTGCTGCCAACATAAACCATAATGTTCTGAATCTTGTTGTGTAGAAAGGTCAGAAAGATAATCCATAAGTCTGTCCAACGCAATCTGTTGGTTGACGCTATTATGATTGTTGACAGTACCATCTGACATACGATGTCTGAACTGAACAATATTCTCTTCATCTCCTGATAAATGTTCCATAGCATTTTTCATAGTCTCTGTAGCTTTTGGATATACAATGGGAAGTAAATCAGGATTGTTGGTATCAGGATAAGTTAGATCCGAATAAATATATTTTGGTGTCGCAGGAAGTTCCGAAGAAAGAGGGAATGTTTCATCGGCCACTGGTGCATTGTATTTGCGTTCTCGTTCAATATATTCCAATTCAGTATTTTTTGGAGTAAGCGGTGCTTCCCACACAGCCTCCACCAATCTATTAATTGCATCTTCATAGGATATTTTTCCAATCAATTCTGGCTTATTCAGATCATGAACCATTTCACGGAATTTGCGATACCGTAGGATTTTTTCTTTGGTGCCTCCACCGCCGATTTCTGGCTTCGCGCAGGTTACTGCAAAATAATCTCCTGCACCAGCAAATGCTGGAATCGCTATAGACCCCGATTCATTATATAGATTAGATAGTTTGTAGTGTCTGTGTCCCTTACAAATGCGACCACAATGTGTACACCATTCTACAACTCGTCTGCGTTGCTCAATTGGTAAAAGTTCTCCATGATCATTGTAATTCTTTGGATAACTAAATGCTTTCCATAACTTTTTATGATAATATCCTTCATATCCTGCCTGTTCTACACATGAATGTGTCATATACATACACGAACCTGATGCATGTTGGATATGCTTGAGACAAATAGGACAAATGGAAAACAATGATTCTTCTGGATTTGAATAGGCCAAATTTTCAGGATGTATTGATTCATGAAAAATGTTGTTTGTAAAATCAATGTCGGACCTTGAAAATCCAGTCCATGGTTTTTTAAAACTTGTGTTTTCATGAATTGTTGGAATGGTACCTGTTTCAAGAAGTGTTACAATATAATCATACCCATTCTCTTTTGCGGTATCTATAGGTGACTTGTATCCATTTTTAAGTTTTAGATGAGGATTCACACCTTTTTGAAGTAATGCGTGGATTGCTGGTAATGCATTAATTTCCTCCTGTTCTGTTTTAATATATAACAGAATTGCGTGAATGTATATTATATTATCTTGGTTTGATTTTAATTTGGATATAAGTTTTTGCATCACTTCCAAATCTTTATAATATATTGCGTCTGATAATGCATTGTCTTCTTTATAAGGATCCGGGTATGATACATCAATTGTAGGATGTGTTAAAAATTCATCAATTATATCTAAGTATATTTGGCGATGATGGCGATAAATATGTAAATTAAATATTACATACATAAGGGGTGTCCCCTCATAATGTTTTGATGAATATATTCTATTCACATCAAAGTCTGGATTTTGTAGAATTGCAGTTATTTTTTCTCTGTTTGGTGGTACATCCAATGCTTTTATCATTTCATTCATAAGCCTTTTTCTCTTTAATGCTATAATTGGATTCCAAACACCTCCTCGTTTCCGGGTCTTTTTAGGGGTCATACTTTCTACAATAGAATACCATTTTTACTTATATTAAATTCTAAAGACTGTCCACGACTTTTTTATGATGAATTGCAGGAATATCAGATACCGGTTCCACCTCATCACCCAGGAAACCAAGAATCGTTTCTTTTACTGAAGTTGCAAGAAGTTCAGGATTGTATCCGCCTTCCAGGACCGCTAAAACAGGGTACCCAAGTTCCAACAGGTCCCTCGTGCATCTTCTGAATTGTTGGGGAGAGATATCCATTCCCGCTAAATCGTCTCCTTTTACAGCATCATAACCCGCAGAAATCAGAATCACATCAGGATTCCAGGCCTTGAATTTAGGGCAAATGGATGTCTGAAATGCGTACTGAATGGCTGCGTCATCGGCATCATCTGACTCCCACTGAATATTCCACATTCGGCCACTCGTAAGTTTGGACAATCCAGCGCCTTTCAAATCCGCTTTATCATTTGCAGGATATGTAGAAAATCCTGAACGCGTTTTTTTACAATGCAGACTTACAAACATGACATTCTTATTGGCGACGAATCGTTTTGCGGTTCCATCGCCAAAATGATAATCCCAATCCACGATGGCCACACGTTTTCCCGCCTTCAGAAATTCTTTGGCTGCTAAAACAACATTGTTCAGAATACAGAACCCTGCCGGATTCTGAAAACAATGGTGTCCTGGTGGTCTCAGAAGACAAAAGGCATTTCGTGTCACACCAGTCAGAATGTCTTCCGCTGCCTGAACGGTGCTCTGTGCCGCAATTCGCGCCGCCAGCATGGAACCTGACGCCCAGTAATTATCTCCCTCATCGGTCGCCGGTTCACCCTTATCCGCACAAATATTCTCCCACATCCTTACACGATCTTCTCCATATTCTTCCGCTAAATCCTTCCGAGAAAACAACTCCGTAATTTCTTTTGTCTGGCATCGTTTCCAAACAGAATTCGGTAAAGCAGGAATTGTTTTCAGAGACGCGAACCCTCTTTCCCGTTTCAGAGTCAAATACTGAAGGGCCTCCGTGTACGAATGACCTTTCAAAAGACCCTCGCACGCCACAATTCGTTCGGGTTTTTCTGAATGATATTCATTTGGAGGAATATGCTGAACCATTATTTTGGTATTGTGATAAATCGTGCAGGCGGCCATTTGCGCGGACTTTAAATGCCGATGGGTTTAAAGAAAAAAACGGATGTCAATTTTTTTCTTACAAATAAATTCGCACTTTACTGAAGTTCCATCGATTTCGTAATCTTTTCCAGTTCATCCGCAGCCTCCTTTTCTGAATCCCATGTAATTTCATCATATATAGGGTTCACATCTCCTGAACCAAATACAAAGTTTCCTTCTAGTCCAACATAGTTAAATCGAATTGTTTTATTTTTAAGACGAATAGAATATACATTTCGCAAATTAATCAACATAGTCACACCATTTCTCAACTTCGTAACGTAAATACTCTTCATTGTTTGTATAAAAAGCGGTATACAAACAATGATTCTTCTCAATTTTTAGATTTAGTTTGTCCATTGATGTTTGCATCCGGGAACAGTACAGAGATACTGAAATTTCATATTAATCGGGTCAGTCTTAATATAAATTACATCACGGAGCGCCTCATTTGTTCTGGAGGGACAGGCGGTATTAGGGCATCGCAGGGTCTTCACATGAGGCAGAGTCGGATCCATTAGTGTGTAGTCATTGATGGTAATTCCTGAAGCAGCACCGGCCGCCGAAGAACCAGACCGAAAGGAGGTTTCCAGAATCAGAGCCTCCTCCTTTGTTTTCGGTTCCAGAGGCTCCTGAAAACCACAATTCCTACAGTTATGAACTACCCTGCCCTCTGTAGTATCCAAATACAGAAAGTAAGAACATTTAGGGCAGAATCGCATCTTTGTATGAGATGCCGAAAAAAATCTGTGCAGGTTTCATTTTTTATGGGTTTTACTCAATCGGCTGTGAGTACTATAAAAATTGAAATATTTTTAATTTTTATACGTATATTGCTGTTATTTTATAGTTAAAAATGTCAGAAAACGACCTTGAAAAAGTTACACACAACGGGTTGTTGTTGCAAGAGGTGGAGCATCAAACATCAGAAATATGCCTGGTAGCAGTTCAACAGAACGGTCTTGCAGTACAGTATGTAAAAGAACAAACTCCTGAAATATGCATGGCAGCAATAAAAGAAAATAGCGAGGCATTGCAGTTTGTCAAGGAACAAACCCCAGAACTCTGTTTGGCAGCAGTTGAAAAGGATGGAGTTACATTAGAATTTATGAAAGAACAAACACCAGAACTCTGTTTGGTCGCCATACAGGCATGTCCTAATGCACTGGAGTATGTCAAAGAACAAACACCAGAACTATGTTTGGTTGCGGTTAAACAGTATGGGGGTATATTACAATATGTAGAAGAACAAACATCAGAAATCTGTTTAGCTGCCATAAAGCAATACCCTTATGCATTACAATATGTAAAAGAACAAACACCTGAAATATGTCTAACCGCGGTCCAACAAACAGGTTATGCCTTGCAATTTGTGAAAGAACAGACACCTGAAATATGTCTAGCCGCGGTCCAACAGACAGCGTATGCATTACGATTTGTGAAAGAACAGACACCTGAAATATGTCTAACTGCAGTCCAAAAAAAGGGACATGTCTTAGAATTTGTGAAAGAACAAACTCCTGAAATATGCATAGCTGCCTTACAAAATGATGGTTATGCATTCCAGTATGTAAAAGAACAAACCGCCGAAATGTGTCTGATGGCAGTGCAACGAAACATATATGCATTAAAGTATGTAAAAGAACAGACACCTGAAATTTGTTTGGCGGCCGTCCAATATTTTGGTAATAATTTGTCTTATGTAAAAGAGCAAACACCAGAAATTTGTTTGGCTGCTATTCAACAGAATACAGAAGCATTGCAATTTGTCAAAGAAATAACACCAGAAATTCGTAACATAGTCTATTCACATAAACAAATAGATCTGCCATCCGAAATTCCAACACTTGCCCTCAATGAACCTTTACTTGATCCTATAACATATGAAGAAGTAAACGATGGCAAAATCTGTGCCTATTATAGTTTGAATGGTAAAGAATATTTTAGTACTACTCTTGAAACACTCCAAACATTTGTATATAAATCCTACAAGGGTTCGTGCAAAGATAAAATATACATACCAATGCTCAATAAATTAATTGATACAGCCGACATATTTTGGAAGAAAATCAGTTATAGTAA
>JACCDH011231437.1_pt1 | contig 13601 bp, 10 predicted proteins | sample 7442481 | NCBI WGS metagenome assembly JACCDH01 (sample SAMN15323433, study PRJNA562643) | freshwater metagenome | isolation source: river surface water | place: USA:Blue River Watershed | collected 2017-08-15
GTCAAACTTTGTGGCTATTCAGTCGCAGACGAGCGCGGATAACGAAGCCAATAACAATGCCGCTTCACTCTTCCGTGGCAACTCGGACACGACATTGTCGAATGGCATTCTGATTGCTCCGAATAACGAATGTATCCGGATGAATGGCTCGGGTTCGACGCCAGCAACGCTGACGGCGCGCTCTGTTGTGATGCAATGTAACGCAACCAAATATATTGGCACGGGCAGCTTTAATGCGGCTGCAGTGCAAACGGCCTTTGGCTCAGGTGCAAACAACAATAACGATGCCTTCACGCCGACGCTGGCAAGCCTGTTCATCAACGGGACCAATGAAAACGGCGTGGCTGGTTTCGATGCAACCACGATCGCTGCTTGGTTCACCAAGACCACTTACATTGGTGCGGTCCAGAATGCATCCGACACCTGGTGGGCTGGCTGGACCTGCAACAGCAGCTCAGCCAACTTCGGTAATACCTCGTCCGCCTGTACGTCGCTGCCGACAACCTAAGGTCTGGCGAAGCGAAGGACGCATATTCGGGGGTAGTCAGGGTCTGGCTGCCCCCAAATTATCTGCACATAAATAGGGGAACTTCCATGCCCATTTCTCCGCGGCTTGCGAGCGCAGTGTTGATCACAACCGCGCTGTCTTCACCCACTTTTGTCTATGCGCAAACTGCGCCAGCTATGGACCAATCTATGGCCGCAGCGGATGACCAGGCACCGAGCGCGCAGGGCGCGGCCGACGCGTCAACGCCGAGTGCAGCTCCCCAAAATGCGGCTGTGATGGAAGAGACGCCACAAGTTGAAGAGCAAGTGGAAGTTTCCGTTCCTGGAGGTGAGATTGTTGTTACTGGCCGCCGGGATCGCAATCTCGAAAAATCATCCCAACAAGTCATCTCGGTCCTCTCCTCGGCTGAGATAGCGCGGACAGGGGAAGGCAACATCGCAGGTGCGCTTGGTCGTGTCACTGGTTTGAGCGTTGTCGGCAGTGGCTATGTCTATGTTCGCGGCCTTGGCGATCGCTATTCGCTTGCGCTGCTGAACGGCTCACCACTTCCCAGCCCCGAGCCCTTAAAACGCGTCGTGCCGCTGGACTTGTTTCCAAGCAGCGTCATTGCCTCTTCTTTGGTTCAGAAAAGCTATTCGGCGAATTATCCCGGCGAATTTGGCGGCGGCGTTATCAACTTGACGACGAAGGCCGTTAGCAAGGAGTCGTTCCTGTCAATTGGCGGCGGCGTCTCTGGCGACACGGAAACGACAGGCAATCTGGGCTATACTTATTACGGCAGCAAGAGCGATTGGACAGGGTTTGATAATGGCAATCGTGATATTCCCCCGGCACTCCAAGCCTTTTTCGACAGCCGTGAGCGCCTAAGCTCAGGCAAGGTTAACAGCCAGAAAATCGCCAGCCAATTGGTCACAGGTCGCAACGCGGTGTTGCAACGTTGGAACAATTTGCCCGCCAATTTCTCGCTTTCTGTTGCGGGGGCTACATCTTGGGATCTGGGCGACACCAATTTCGGCATCATTGGATCCTTTGGGTATAGCAATAAATGGCAGACGCGTCAGCCGACCCAGCAGCGGTCACTGAGTGTGGATCTGTCAACGATCGAATCTGAGTTTCTGGGGCTCAACACTGAAAATCGGGTTGTCATGAACGGCTTGTTTGGTGCCGGCCTTGAGTTCGGCGATAACAAGCTGCGCTGGACAAATCTTTATATCCACGACACCTCAAAGCAAGCGCGCTTGTCAGTCGGTCGCCAGAACCAGACAACAGTGGATCGTATGCGCCAGACGACCGCTTGGTATGAACGGCAACTGATCAACTCGCAGCTTGTCGGTGAGTTCAAGCTGACGCCCGAACTCAACCTTGATGTGCGCGGGGGCTATGCAAATTCAAAGCGTAAAGCGCCCTTTGAGCTGTTCTTTGAGTATCTGCGGACCAATGCTGCAGCGGACCCACTGGGCTCTTATTTCGTTAATCGTCTGAACAACGGCAATGGCGGTGATGCGAGCGTCACCTTCTCGGACCTGAATGAAGATCTTTGGTCGGTCAGCGGCGACGTTTCCTACAAAGCAACCCCGGATCTCAACCTCACTTTGGGCGCTGCCTATTCTGATACACAGCGGACCAGCTCCCGCCGACAATTCCAGTTCTTGGCGCCAGCGATTTGCGAGGGTGTCCCGGCGAAGGCCTCCGCGTGCTTACCAAGTGCGATCACCCTGTTCCGCCCTGATTATCTTCTTGGGCCGAGCATTGTGAACAATTTCAACATCCAGCTCATTGAGGCGGATGAAGGCAACCCCGCTTTCCTTGCGCAGCTCGACAACAAAGCTGGCTATGGCAAAGTGAATTGGCGCGTAAATGATGCGCTGAGCATGGACGTTGGCGTGCGCTATGAAACGGCCAAGCTCACTGTTGATCCCATCGCTGTCTTTGCCACGCCTGGTGCGTCGACCGTGGGCACATTGCTTGATCGCAGCTATTGGTTGCCAGCAGCAACTGTGACTTGGGAAATTGAGACTGGATTGCAGGCGCGGATCAGCGGATCAAAAACCATTGCACGTCCGCAATTCCGCGAATTGATCAATCAGCCTTATTATGACCCTGAAACCAACCGTGAGTATCGCGGTAATCCGCTGTTGACGGATAGTCAGCTCTATAACGGCGAAGCGCGGCTTGAATGGTATTATGCGCCCCAACAAAAAGTCTCTGTAGCCGGTTTTTACAAGCGCATTGATAATCCTATTGAAGCGTTCATCAATTCGACGTTCACCACCTCCTATGCCAACGCGCCACGCGCCACACTTTACGGCGCCGAGCTGGACGCGCAGAAGGATTTTTCACTGGCAGAGAGTGGGTTTTTTGCGCCGCGCAAATTGGTGGTCGTTGCGAACTACACCTTTACCAAATCGCGTTTGCACGTGAAGGCAGGGGATAAGACACAAGTCTATGGTGCTTTTTCGACGGCCGCGACCGACTATTTCAAAGATAGCGCAAAAATGACGGGCCAGTCCGACCATATTATCAATATGCAATTGGGCTTGGAAAATCAGGATCGCTTGTCGCAGCAGACAATTCTGGTCACCTATGCGAGTGACCGGGTCATCAGCCGCGGCGTATTTGGGTCGCCGCCCCAGCCCGATGTTCTGGAGAGGCCCGGCTTCCGCCTGGATTTTGTTGCGCGCGAAGGCGTCAACCTGTTCGGCGGCGAATTGGAACTCAAACTTGAAGCGCGGAACTTGACGGGCCGACGCCATATTGAATTCCAGAAATCTGGCAGCAATCGTCTTGATGTGAACAGCTATGATATCGGACGAAGTGTCTCACTTTCAGCCAGCATGAAGTTTTAAGCGGCTGAGGAGGTCATCTTAAAGGGCGGCGTTGCGAAAGCGGCCGCCCCGGATGCCTTATAGGAAATGCCATTGGCAAAGATTATTGCGGTTCACAGCGTCAAAGGCGGATCGGGGAAAACCTCGCTCGCCTTAAATCTTGCGGGCGTGGCGGCGCTGGCGCGCCAGAGAGAGACGCTGTTGTGGGACTTGGACGCCCAAGGCTCAAGCACGTTTTTATGCTCTGACAATCCGGTCGCACTGGGCGCAAAGGCTGTTTTTGAACGCAAGATAGGTCCGACATCGCTCATTGAGAAAACCCAATGGGCCAAGCTGGATGTTATCACAGCCGATCTGTCGCTGCGGCAAGTGGAATATGTTCTGCAAGACATTCAGAAGCCCAAGCGGCTTAAGAAGATAATCAAGCAGATATCGCCATCTTATGACGTTGTCATTCTCGACTGTCCGCCCGGGCTAAGCGAAGTGAATGATCAGGTATTTGAAGCAGCAGACATTCTTCTGGTTCCAGTTACGCCCAATCCGCTCGGGTTTAGAGCTTTTGAGCAAATTCAAGGATATTTGGCGGAACGAGGCGGCCGTCCGCTAGAGATTTTTCCTGTCATTTCAATGGCAGATAGGCGCAAGCTTCTGCACCGGTCATTCTTGGAGAAGCATCATGATTGGCCAGTTCTTCCTATGTCCAGCCGGATTGAAAACGTAGCTGTCCGGCGTGCGCCAGTGGAGGCGTTTGCGGCAAGATCAACCGAGGCCGAAATCGTGCGCGACATTTGGGACGGGATCAGCAAAAGGCTTGCCGAAATTGAGTTGCGCCGCAAAGCTGAACAGCACCGGGGCCGACCCCGGATCCCTAAGTCCTCTGCCTCATGACAAGGGCGCTGCCTTCAACCGCTGATAGGATGGCCAGAGAGACAACTCTCCTCTCACGGCGCTTCTTATCCAACTGAAAGACATACCCAGACTTTGGCTCCGCTGGGCTTAACACGCAGATAAAGGCCTTGGCTATCCGCGTGGGTGCCCGGCTTCGCAGTGCGGATTTCAAGATTGGTCAATGCCATCCCACCACCATTCCACCATTTGTCCCCCGATAATTTTGCGGGGTCGGAAAATGATTGGCAGGCACTAAAAGACGTTCGCGGAGATGAGCCTTGGAATTTAGAGGTTTTCAAGAACAACACTGGATGGTGAGTGACAGCCAGAAACAATTAAATGGCGGAGGGCGCAGAACCCCAATCCAAAGTTCTCTCAGATCGGAACCCCAAGTTTTCCTGGGTTTCAATCAAATTTCTAATACTGGTATCGCTCATCCCGTGCCTATCTCGATATTACGTAAAATTATGAAGGTGCCCCTTATGGCATAGATAGCCTATGAGGTTTATTGCTGGGTCGGCGCGTGTTTCGCCGACTTGAAGATCCAACTCTGGCTCGAAAAATGATCAAGCGGCACAAGCGTACATGCCTTGCAGGGCCGGTCAGCCGTGAGCTGTAATGGGGCGCCCTTCGGAGCGAGGCGCCGGGCGCTTAGCTGTGCGAGCGGTTTGCCTTGAGCGAGGCATTGAATATGACGCTCTCGCAAGCGATAATTCATTTGCTGATTTGTTAAACTGACATCGTCTTAGGTTGGCAAGATAAAGTTAAGGCCAGCTGCGCCAGACTTGCGGGATGTTGAAATCGATGCGCACGCCGACGGTGGGGCTAGATGTACCTGTCGACGGTGCTCGACGACTTCTCGCGCTACATCATCGCCTGGAAGTTGTGCACCAACATGCGGGCCGAGGACGTCACCGACACGCTCGATCTGGCGCTGGCAGCATCAGGCTGCAACCAGGCTACGGTGCTGCACAAACCCCGGCTGCTCAGCGACAATGGCCCGAGCTACATCGCCGGTGAACTGGCGGAATACATCGAAGCCAACAAGATGAGCCACGTGCGCGGTGCCCCGCTGCACCCGCAAACACAGGGCAAGATCGAGCGCTGGCACCAGACCCTCAAGAACCGCATCCTGCTCGAGAACTACTTCCTGCCCGGCGAAATCGAGGCCCAGATCGAGGCCTTCGTCGAGCACTACAACCACCAGCGCTACCATGAGAGCCTGAACAACGTGACGCCCGCCGATGCCTACTTCGGCAGGGCCTCAGCGATCATCAAACAGCGCGAAAGGATCAAACGGCAGACCATCGAACATCGGCGCTTGCAGCACCGCAAGCTCGCCGCTTAACATCAACCCCCAAGACGAGGCCCGCACTCCGCTAATTTACACCGCGAGTTGCGCCAAATGTTCTGACGACGGACAATGAGCCCTCGTGGGCGAAGCGCGCCAGGCAGCTTGGTTCTGTCAGGCAAGGGAGTGACGAAATGAGATCAACATCACTGCTTGCCGCTTTTTTCGCGCTCGCAATGCCGTCGCTCGTGGCGGCTGCGGAGATCGTCGTGCATCGTGATCCTGGCTGCGGCTGCTGCGAGCAGTGGGCCGCACAGGTTCGCCAGCAGTTTGGACGACGTGTCACTATCGTCGATGATCAGAGGCGCGCAGCGTTCCGCGAGGCCCGAGGTGTGCCGCCACATCTGGTCTCATGCCATACCGCGATCATCGATGGCATGGTCTTCGAGGGACATGTGCCGATTTCCGACATGAAGCGCGCGCTTGCGCAGCGCCCGCAGGGCGTGAAGGGACTTGCGGTCGCGGGGATGCCCATCGGTTCGCCCGGCATGGAAGTTCCCGGGCAACGCGCGCAAGCCTTCAATGTTGTTGCATTCGGCTCCGGCGGGCAGAAGATTTTCGCTCGTCATGGCGGAAAGTGAAATTGTTGCGATGCCGCAGAGGATCGACTAGGCTCAAAAGTGTGAAACGTGCGCTTCAACTCCTGCTCCTGTTGGGAGCTGTGCTGGGTCTCTTCGGCCAGCAAGCCGCTTTTGGGGCGGGAGCGCATATGACGGCGGCGCCCGCGGCGGTTTCCCAAATGAGCGCCGACTGCATGGAAATGATGGAGAAACAGCAGCCCGAGCCCGCGAAACCCTGCAAGGGACTGACGCTCGACTGCATCGCTGCAATGGGCTGCGTTGTTCCCATCGTGCTCAAGGAGCCAGCGGGGCCTGTCTCGGCGCCCGAGCTTGTTTCCGCACCGGCTTTCTGGCCGACGACAGCGGTCCTGATTGGTAACAACCATCCACCCGAGCAGCACCCACCCACTATCCTTGGCTGATTATTGCCGGCCGTAACGGCGGTTGATCGCGCTTGCCTCTGTGCATGTGCATCGCATGTCGCACGCACGGCTGTCTCGATGATTTAGCCAAAGGATATTGATGATGAAGACTCAGGTATTTTTCGCCGCACTGGGCATGGCGCTCGCCCTGCCGCTCCCCGCTCTCGCCGCCGATGGCCATCAGCAAGGTGGCCATTATGAATGGCGCCAGGTTCCGCAATTCGGACCACGTGCCACGGGCCCGACGCAAAAGCGGGTTTGGGTGGCCGACAATGCGCAGATGGCGGATTGCGATTGCGACATGATGAAGATGAGCCCCGATGATTGCATGAAGGGCATGCATCATATGGGCGCGAAGCCATCGGCCGGGTAAGGCAAGCTTCCCTGGCCGATAGCGATAAATATGAAAGCCAGGTGCGTGGCGCCGGCGGAGCCATGGCGCTTCGCCGGCGCCACCATGCCTGACTGACGTTCGCGCATCGGCCTGGTCACTTCCGATCAGGAGCATTTTCATGCGTTTCATCTTTGCGACCCTGCTCGCGATACTCCCGGCCGCTGCGCTTGCCGAGCCACTCAGCTTTGACGAGGCTCTTGTCCGCGCAGCGAACAGCGCGCCTCTGCTCGAAGCGCGCGGCGAGCAAATTCGTGCCCGCCAGTCGGCCGCAACCGCGGCCGGGCAGTTGCCTGATCCCAAGCTCGGGATCGGCCTCGACAACTTCCCGATATCCGGTCCGCCCGCTTTCAGTCTCAGCCAAGAGAACATGACGATGGCGCGTGTGGGGATCGAGCAGGAGGTGCCGAACCTTGCCAAGCGGCACGCCCAGCAGAACCGGGCGGAAGCGGACATTATGGCAGCGCGGGCAAGGAGCGATGTTGACCTCCGCAGGATTAGGGTCGCCACCGCGCTTGCGTGGATCGATGCCTATTATGCACAGAAGCGTCTGGAGGCGATGGACGCGATATTGGAGCACCTGCGGCGCCTGCCCGGCGTCGCTGTCTCGGCGGTGGCGGCGGGAACGGGTCGGCCGGCGCAGAGCCTCAACATCCGCCAATCGATTGCCGAGCTGTTCGAGGACCGCCGCAGCGCGCTTGTCGCCGAAGCGGGCAAGGCGCGCGCCGAATTGGCGCGGTGGACGGGCGACCCTGACCCGCAACCCACCGGTCCGGCGCCGCATTTCGCAGTGTCGCGCGAGGCGTTGAGAGCGGCGCTCGCCCGTCACCCGGAGCTTGTCATGGCTGCCGCCACGGTCGACCAGGCTCTTGCGGACGTAGATTCTGCTCGCGCGGAAAAACGCCCGGACTGGGGGTTCAACGTCGCCTTTCAACGCCGTGATCCGCAATTCGGGAACATGGTGTCGGTGGGCGCCACGATGACGCTGCCGCTTTTCCCCGGCCTCCGGCAGAATCCACGCATCGAGGCGGCCGCAGCAGAAGCCGCCGCGGCACGCGCCGCACAGGAAGACGCGCTCCGAGCCTTGGAAGCGGAACTCGACGCCGGCCTTGCCGAGCATGCCATGCATCACGAGCAATGGATGCGTTCCCGCGACACGCTGCTTCCGCTCGCCCGGCGGGAAGCCGAACTCGAAACGGCAAGCTATGCCGCCGGGCGCGCCGGGCTGCTCGACGTGATCGAAGCTGAGGCGAGCCTCGCCCGGACAGAACTCGACGCACTCGACCGCGAGGCTGCCGTAGCACGGCACGAAGCACGCCTGGCGTTGACCTACGGAGACAATCGATGAAGCACGCACTTTCCGCTCGGGCGCGGCTCCTTCTGGCCGCTGCGGCCATTGCCCTGGTCGGGGGTGCCGTCGGCTATGGCCTGGCTTCCTTGGGCAGCACCGGCCCGGCGGCCGAGATGACCGAAGGGGATCGCAAAGTCCTCTACTGGTACGATCCGATGGTCCCGAACCAGCATTTCGACAAGCCCGGCAAATCGCCGTTCATGGACATGCAGCTCGTCCCCAAATATGCCGATGAGGCGACAAGCGAGGCAGGGGTGCGCATCGATCCGGCGCTCGTCCAGAATCTGGGCGTGCGCACAGCCGAGGTTCGTCGCGGCACGCTGGGCAGCGGCCTCTCGGCCACAGGCGTCATTGGCTATAACGAGCGCGAAGTCGCGATCGTCCAGCCGCGCGCCGGCGGCTTTGTCCAGCGGACCTATGGGCGGGCGCCCGATGATGTGATCGGCGCGGGCGCGCCCCTTGTCGATCTGCTTGTGCCGGACTGGGGCGGCGCGCAGGCCGAGTTCCTGGCGGTCCTGCGCACGGGCGACAGGGCTCTGGCGAGCGCCGCGCGCCAACGGCTGGTGCTGCTCGGCATGCCGCAATCCACCATTGCCGCAGTCGAACGCAGTGGCAGGCCGCGCAATGTCATCACCATCACCTCGCCGATCGGCGGGACGATCAAATCGCTCAGCGTACGGCAGGGTATGAGCGTGATGGCGGGGCAAACGCTCGCCGAAGTGAACGGGCTCGGCACGGTGTGGCTCGATGCCGCGGTGCCCGAAGCCGTGGCGGGACGATTGCGTCCGGGCATGCCGGTGACGGCGACGTTGGCAGCCTATCCGGGCGAGAGTTTTGCGGGCCGGATTCGGGCAATCCTGCCGCAGGCCGAAACCGAAAGCCGGACCCTCACCGCACGCGTCGAGGTCCCCAATCGCGGTGGGCGGCTGCGGCCAGGCATGTTCGCCACCGTCAATTTCGCTGGCGAGCAGCGCGCCGCGCTGCTCGTGCCATCCGAGGCGCTGATCCGCACGGGCAAGCGCACGCTCGTCGTGCTGGCGCTGGACAAGGGACGCTACCAGCCCGCCGAAGTCAGGACGGGAATGGAGGCGGACGGCCAAACCGAAGTGCTCGCCGGGCTTGTCGAGGGTGAGAAGGTCGTCACCTCGGGCCAGTTCCTGATCGATTCCGAAGCCAGTCTTTCGGCAATGCAGGTGCGGCCGATCGCGGGTGGTTCGCCAGAGGCACCGCCCAAGGCCCAGAGCCATAGGGCTATCGGCACAATCGAAAAGATAGAGCCCGACAGCGTGACGCTGAGGCATGGGCCGGTCCCGTCGGCGAGTTGGCCCGCGATGACGATGCGCTTCCGGCTTGCTGACCCTGCAACGGTGCGCGGCTTCAAACCCGGCGACAAAGTGCGCTTCACCTTCGATCAGGCTCCGCAAGGCCCGACCGTCCGCTCGATCACGCGCGAGAACGGCCAATGATCGCGCGGCTCATCCATTGGTCGGTCCAGAACCGCTTCTTCATATTGCTGGGCGCGCTGGCGTTGGTGTTCGCGGGGCTCTGGGCCGTGCGGACGACACCCATCGACGCGCTGCCCGACCTGTCGGATACGCAGGTCATCATCCGGACCAGTTATCCGGGCCAGGCACCGCGCATTGTCGAGGATCAGGTCACCTATCCGCTCACCACCACCATGCTCTCGGTGCCGGGCGCAAAAACGGTGAGAGGCTACAGCTTCTTCGGCGACAGCTTCGTCTATGTGATCTTTGAGGATGGAACCGACCTCTACTGGGCGCGCTCTCGCGTACTTGAATATCTCAATCAGGTGCAGGGACGGCTCCCGGAGACCGCGCGGAGTGCGATCGGGCCGGATGCCACCGGCGTCGGCTGGATCTATGAATATGCGCTAGTCGACCGGACGGGAGGCCATGACCTTTCGCAGCTTCGAAGCCTGCAGGACTGGTTCCTGCGCTATGAGCTGAAGACCATTCCAGGTGTCGCCGAGGTCGCGAGCGTCGGCGGCATGGTCAGGCAGTATCAGGTCGTCCTCGATCCGGTGAAGCTGGCCGCTTACGGCGTCACCCACGCCCAGGCGGTCGAAGCGATCCGCCGCGCTAACCAGGAAGCGGGCGGCTCAGTGCTCGAGTTGGCCGAGGCCGAATATATGGTCCGCGCCTCGGGCTATCTCAAATCACTCGCCGATTTCCGCGCGATCCCGCTGCGCACCGCCTCAGGTGGCGTGCCGGTGACGCTGGGCGATGTCGCCACGGTCCAGTTGGGGCCTGAGATGCGGCGCGGCATTGCCGACCTCAATGGCGAGGGCGAGGTGGCGGGCGGCATCATCGTGCTGCGTCAGGGCGCCGACGCCCGAAGCGCCATCACTGCGGTCGAGGCAAAGCTCGCCGAACTCAAAAAGGGCCTGCCCAAAGGCGTCGAAATCGTCACCACCTATGACCGCTCGCAGCTCATCGACCATGCGGTCGAGAATCTGACGCACAAGCTCATCGAGGAATTCATCGTCGTCGCGCTCGTCTGCGCGCTGTTCCTCTGGCACGTCCGCTCGGCGCTGGTCGCGATCGTCACGCTGCCGCTGGGCGTGCTCGCAGCCTTCATCGTGATGCGGCTGCAAGGGATCAATGCGAACATCATGTCGCTGGGCGGCATTGCCATCGCCATCGGCGCGATGGTCGATGCCGCGATCGTGATGATCGAAAACGCCCATAAGAAGATCGAGCGCTGGGAGCACGATCATCCGGGCGAAGAGCTTCACGGCACGAAGCGATGGATCATCATCACCGAGGCGGCGATGGAGGTCGGCCCGGCGCTGTTCTTCTCGCTGCTGATCATCACCCTGTCCTTCGTGCCGGTGTTCACGCTCCAGGCGCAGGAGGGGCGGCTGTTCGCGCCGCTGGCCTTCACTAAGACCTATGCGATGGCCGGCGCGGCGATCCTGTCGGTGACGCTGGTGCCGGTGCTGATGGGCTGGCTGATCCGGGGCAATATCCCTTCCGAACAGGCCAATCCGATCAACCGGGGGCTGACCCGCGCCTATCGGCCGGCCATCGGCTGGGTGCTGGCGCGCCCCAAGGCGACGCTGATCATCGCCGCACTCATATTTGCGACCACCGCCTGGCCGGTGGCGCGGCTTGGCGGGGAGTTCTTGCCACCCATGGACGAGGGCGACCTGCTCTACATGCCCTCGGCGCTGCCCGGCTTGTCCGCAGCCAAGGCCTCCGCGCTGCTTCAGCAGACCGACCGGATGATCAAGAGCGTGCCCGAGGTCGAAAGCGTGTTCGGCAAGGCGGGCCGCGCCGAGACGGCGACCGATCCCGCCCCGCTCGAAATGTTCGAGACGACGATCCGCTTTAAGCCCCGCGACCAGTGGCGGCCGGGGATGACGCCCGAAAAGCTGGTGGAGGAGCTTGACGCCAAAGTGAAGGTGCCCGGCCTTGCCAATATCTGGGTGCCCCCGATCCGCAACCGGATCGACATGCTGGCGACCGGCATCAAGAGCCCGATCGGGGTGAAGGTCTCGGGCCCCGATCTGGCTGAACTCGATCGCATTGCCCATGATGTTGAGACGGCGGCGAAGGCGGTCCCCGGCGTCAGTTCGGCGCTTGCCGAGCGGCTGACCGGCGGACGCTATGTCGATGTCGAGATCGACCGCATGGCCGCCGCGCGCTTTGGTCTCAACATCGCCGACGTGCAGGAAATCGTCGCCGGCGCGATCGGCGGCGAAAATGTGGGCCAAACGGTTGAAGGGCTGGCCCGCTATCCGATCAATGTCCGCTACCCGCGCGAGATCCGTGACAGCCTCGAGAATTTGCAGGCGTTGCCGATCCTCACGCCCTCGGGGCAGCAGATCACGCTGGGTACGGTCGCGCTGCTTCGTATCAGCGACGGCCCACCGATGCTCAAGACGGAGAACGGCAGGCTATCGACCTGGGTCTATGTCGATGTGCGCGGCCGCGACCTTGCCTCGGTGGTCGGCGACATCCAGAGCGCTATTGCCCGGCAGGTCAAGCTCACGCCCGGAGTCTCGATCGCCTATTCGGGCCAGTTCGAATATCTGACACGCGCCATCGATCGGTTGAAGCTGGTCATCCCCGCGACGCTCGTAATCATCTTCGTGCTCTTGTTCCTGATCTTCGGGCGGTTCGATGAGGCGCTGCTGATCATGGCTACCTTGCCGTTCGCGCTCACGGGCGGGTTCTGGCTGCTCTATCTGCTCGGCTATCATCAGTCGGTTGCGACCGGGGTCGGGTTCATCGCGCTGGCGGGCGTCGCGGCGGAATTTGGTGTGGTGATGCTGATCTATTTGAAGAGCACGCTCGATGACCGCGGCCCCGATCCCGATACGGCCCAGGTCGAGTCCGCGGTTCGCGAGGGCGCGCTGTTGCGGGTGCGGCCCAAGGCGATGACGGTAGCGGTGGTCATCGCAGGCCTTCTGCCGGCCCTTGTGGGGGGTGGCGCCGGTTCGGAGGTGATGAGCCGCATCGCCGCGCCGATGGTCGGCGGCATGCTGACGGCCCCACTGCTCTCCATGTTCGTCATCCCGGCTGCCTATCTTCTGATGCGGCGCCGTCACGCGAAACCCCACCCTCAACCCGTTCAACCCTGAAGGAGACGACAATGAAACCTCTCATGCTTACGACCATGCTCGGCGTCACAGCCCTGCTCGCCGCCTGTGGCCAGAAAGCGGAAACCAACGAGACCGCCGCAGCGAATACAGCCACCGAAGCCGCGTCCGGCAAAAACGACATGGCAGGCACCATGTCCGGCGACATGGGCAATATGGCGATGCCCGCCGACAGCGGCGCCAAGATGGCCAAGGGTAGCGGCACGGTGACGGCGATCGACAAGACCGCCGGTACGATCACGCTCGACCACGGACCTATTCCGGAAGCCCAGTGGCCGGCCATGACAATGGCGTTCAAGGCAAAGCCCGAGCTCCTCGACAGCGTGAAGGTGGGCGATAAGGTCGCGTTCGATCTCGCGCTGAAGGACGGCAGCGGCGAGGTGATGGCCGTCCAGAAACAGTAGTTGGACACCGAGGCTTCGGGAGGAGCCAGGAAGCGCCTCCCGAAGAGCTCTGAAGTCGGAACAAATAAAAGTGGACTTGTAACGGTTTCGTGCCGGTCACCTATCTCATTATGCCACCTTGGCCTCGAATGCGAGCGGGCTGATGCCGCCTAGATATGAATGACGTCGTCGGGTGTTGTAGAACCCGTTGATGTACTGGAAGATGGCGGCCTCTGCCTGACGCCTGGTTGGCCATTTCTGCCGCCAGATCAGTTCAGCCTTCAGCGACTTGAAGAAC
>JACCDH011010808.1_pt1 | contig 13598 bp, 13 predicted proteins | sample 7442481 | NCBI WGS metagenome assembly JACCDH01 (sample SAMN15323433, study PRJNA562643) | freshwater metagenome | isolation source: river surface water | place: USA:Blue River Watershed | collected 2017-08-15
CACCCGTTGACGCTCGTTGAACAATGGATTTTCGTTGCGATTGATACGTCCGGCAAAGGTTAATTCGGCAGATCCTTTCGGACGAATTTCGATAGTTGAGCCTCCAAACAAACGATCAAACGATTTACTGTTGATCTTTACCGCAGGAATAAAGCCAGGCTGACGGGCTTCCTCTAGCGGAGCATTGGTTAATTCACGCCAGTAGGATTTTCTAATTTGTTGACTTTCTAAACGCTGGTATTCAGATATTGAAAGGTATTGCGGACTACGATAGAGCTGGTTACCTATTTTATCTTGAATGATGTATTTCCGATTGAGCGGATCAAACTCCACCGTACGTTTCAAATTGGCCGGATTGGGTAAGGAAACGCCACTTAGTTTCCTCAAACTTAAGACTTTAGAATCTACAAGCGGGTAAATGAGCTTTAAACTATCCTTTTTTTCTGCATTTTGTTGCGCAAACACCGACTGAATGCCCAATGCAAAGAAAAAAATGAGGTAAAAAAAGAAAGCGCCAGATAACTTTTTCAACAAGATTACTAAGGGATAGATTAAGTAATTATAAGCTTTTTAAAGCTATTTTAATTAAAGCCTCTACACTTAAACTGCCATTTTCGGCATTTATTGCGTTATCAAGGGCCTTTTCTGCAGCATTTTTTGCAAAACCGAGCATGGTTAACGCTGCCAGAGCTTCATCACGTACTGTGTGCATCTCAGGAACAGTAATTAATGAATCTGGGCCTTCTTTTTTCAGTTTATCTTGCAATTCTAAAATCAAGCGTTGAGCAGATTTAGGGCCAATGCCCTTTATGCGTTGAATTAATGGAACGTCACCTTTAATGATGGCTGTCTGAATCTCCTGGGGAGTAATGGACGACAAAATCATTCGCCCGGTATTTGGCCCGATACCGGAAACTGAGATCAGATGTAAGAACAAGCGGCGCTCACCTTCCTCTGCAAAACCGTACAACGTATGTGCATCTTCTTTTACGTGAAGCCAGGTATACAGTTTGCATCGCTCTTGATTAGGCAACTGAGCGTAGGTATGTAAAGAAATGTGTATTTGGTAACCTATACCGCCGGCTTCAAGAACTACATAAGTTGGGCACTTGAAAGCTAGTTTACCATCAATGTATGCGTACATAATTATTTAGCAGATTTACGAACTCTACTAAAGATACTATTTCTCAGTTTTTTTACAACACTACCTTCTGCCTTAGACTGAGCATCTACAACCGCAATGGTAATCATGTTCACAATCTCTCTTACCGAACTACCCAACTGCAAAATGTGCACCGGCTTATTTAATCCCAATAAAATCGGACCAATAGCTTCTGCATCACCTAATTCCTGTATGAGCTTGTAGGCGATATTACCCGATTCTAACGTAGGGAAAACAAGTGTATTGGCAGGCTGACCATTTAAAGTGCTAAATGAGAAATTGTCTTTCAATAATGCCGGATTCATGGCAAAATTAGCTTGCATCTCTCCATCTACAACGATATCTGGATATTTTTCGTGCAAAATTTGAACCGCCTGACGGGTCTTCTCTGGTATTGGCCCTTCGTTTGAACCAAAATTTGAGTAAGAAAGCATGGCGATACGTGGCTGAATATTGAATTTCTTAACAGATCGGTCTATTAATACGGTAATATCTACTAACTCTTCCACGCTTGGATTCACATTTACAGTAGTGTCTCCAAAGAAAACAGGGCCCTTGCTGGTTAACATCATGTACATACCGGCCACTTTGTTTACTCCGGGTTCTGTACCGATAAGTTGCAATGCAGGACGAATGGTTTGTACGTAATTTTTGGTTAAACCAGATATCAAGGCATCGGCTTCGCCAAACTGCACCATGCAAGCTCCGAAATAATTACGGTCACGCATGAGTTTTTTGGCCTCGTACAAGGTAACACCTCTACGTTGACGTTTTTGGAAAAGGTATTCTGCGTATTGATTCGTTTTTTCTTTTTCTTCTAACGGATCTAAGATGGTTACTTCTCCAAGATCCAATTCATTCTCAGCTATAATTTCCTGAATACGTTCGCGGTTACCCAATAGTATTGGCGTTGCAATACCGTCATCTTTTACAATTTGAGCAGCTTTCAGAATTTTATAATTATCTGCTTCGGCAAATACCACTTTCTTCGGATCCAGTTTTGCTTTGTTGGTAATGGCACGCATCAATGCGTCATCCATACCTAAACGCAATTTCAATTCTTCCTTGTAGGCATCCCAGTCGGTAATTGGATAACGTGCAACACCGGAGTCCATAGCCGCTTTGGCAACCGCAGGAGAAACCGCAGTAATTAATCGAAAATCCAATGGCTTCGGAATGATGTAATCTTTACCAAATTTTAGGTTTTTGGTATTGTAAGCCAGGTTAACTGCTTCAGGAACCGGCTTTTTAGCTAATTCGGCAATAGCCTTAACTGCAGCAATTTTCATGGCTTCGTTAATGGTTGTTGCACGCACGTCTAAAGCCCCTCTGAAAATGTAAGGGAACCCCAATACGTTATTCACCTGGTTCGGGAAGTCTGAACGGCCCGTTGCCATCAATACATCTTTACGCGTTTTGATAGCCAGGTTGTAATCAATTTCTGGATCGGGGTTGGCCATGGCAAACACGATGGGGTTCTTGGCCATCGTCTTCAGCATAGCTGGTGATAGTACATCTGCTGAAGACAAACCAATAAACACATCTGCATCTTTAATGGCTTCTTCAAGTGTATTTATTTTGCGACTTGTGGCAAACTCGGCTTTAGTCGGATCCAGATTTTCTCTGCTCTGATTAATTACGCCGGTTCTGTCGATCATCACAATATTTTCTTTCTTCGCCCCAACACTCATGTATAAACGAGAACAAGAAATAGCAGCGGCACCAGCTCCGTTTACCACAATCTTCACTTTATCAATCTTTTTCTTCTGTATTTCGCAGGCATTGAGCAAAGCTGCAGATGAAATAATTGCAGTCCCGTGTTGGTCGTCGTGCATGATTGGGATTTGCAATTCCTCTTTCAAGCGACGCTCTATTTCGAAACATTCTGGAGCTTTAATATCTTCTAAATTCACCCCGCCGAATGTAGGCTCGAGTGCTTTCACAATTTTTACGAAATCGTCAACATTTTTGGTGTCCAACTCCAAATCGAACACATCGATATCGGCAAAAATCTTGAATAAAATTCCTTTTCCTTCCATTACTGGCTTACCGGCTTCCGGACCAATATCGCCTAAACCTAAAACTGCCGTTCCATTACTAATTACCGCAACCAAGTTTCCTTTGGCGGTATATTTGTATACATCTTCTTTATTTTCTGCAATTTTCAGACAGGGCTCCGCAACACCAGGCGAATAGGCCAAAGTGAGGTCACGCTGTGAATTGGTTGGTTTTGTAGAAACAACTTCAATCTTACCAGGACGACCTAATGCGTGGTAATCCAATGCGTCTTGTTTTCGGTTAGTTTTACTCATGTAGGATATAATTGGAGAATGGATTCAAAAATACTATTCTTTTTACGGAAACCGATTTAGTTTGTTGCATTCTAAATCAGGGTTTGCGGATTTTTAAGCGCATGCCTACGCTCAGGCTGCTGCTTTTCAATCCGTTCCAAACTTTCAGCTGATTTACAGTAACACCAGGAAATTTTTTGGCAATTGTGCTTAAATTTTCGCCTTTTTTTACCGTATGGTAAAGTGTATTTGTTGCAGCGGCTTGTGTTTTGGGTTCGATTTTGTTCTGATTAACAGGACCACCGTTTAGCACCTGATAGAGTGCAAAGTAATCTGGATTATTGTTGGTAGGAATAACCAATGGCTTTGGTGCATCTTTAGAACCGTTGATAATTAATTTTTTATAGGCTGGATTTAACAGAATGAGCTGCTGCAAATCTATTCCTGTAGCTTTTGCCACAGCGGTCAGAGATACCGGTTTGATCACATCAACCACGTCGGTCATGGTATTGAAAGCCGGGGCCAAAGGATTAATTCCAAACTCCCGGTAATTACTCATGATATAAGCTGTAGCCAAGAATTTAGGCACGTAATTACGAGTTTCAGCCGGTAGGTATCTACTAATTTCCCAGAAATCTGCTTTCCCGCCAGCTTTGATAATTGCTCTTGAAACCGCCCCCATGCCACAATTGTAGGATGCTATAGCCAAAAGCCAATCGCCAAACTGATTAAATGCATCTTTTAGGTAAGCAGCCGCCGCCTTGCTAGCCTGAACCGGATCTTTACGTTCGTCAATCTCTTGGTTAATTTTTAGTCCGTAAGACTTGGCTGTAGGAGCCATGAACTGCCAGGGACCTGTGGCACCAACCCGCGATACAGCATGCGGATTTAATGCCGATTCGATCACAGAAAGAAATTTAAGTTCTTCGGGTAAGCCATACTCTTTGAGTACTTTTTCGTAAACCGGGAAGTAATAATTGGATAAGCCTAGCATTTTGCCCACCTGTTCTTTACGTTTTCCAATCGCATCAATATTACTTTGTACCGACTGATTAAAAATGGTCGGAATTGACTGCTTAATGGTGTCTGTTCGAAATTTTGATGGGCTTTTAGCTGATGAAGAATTCAAGTACTGTTCATGTACAAACCTCGAAGAATCGGGCAATGCAGCAGCCATTGACTCCAGAGAGAAAGTGTAAAAAAACAACAGCACGATGAGTTTTTTCATCATACACTAGTGTTACGATAAAATTCGTTTAATTAATTGAAGAACGATTATTTAGTTTGTTCTTCGCCAGCTTTGCCGTCTTTTGCGTCTTTGAATTCTTTAACGCCTTTTCCTAAACCTCTCATTAGTTCAGGAATTTTTTTGCCACCAAATAATAGTAAAACGACTAATAAAATCCCGATTAATTCAGGAGTACCGATTGCGGCTAATACTACAGTATTTAACATAGCTTTCTAGTTTGATTTATGATCTTGTTTATCAATAGATGCATCTTCTACCGGACTTTTTACAGATTCTTCCACACCTTGCTGCACTTCATTGATATTACGATGTATTTCTCGTTTAACATTTTCAGAGGCATCCTTAAATTCACGAATACCTTTACCCAAACCACGAGCCAATTCGGGCAATTTATTTCCGCCAAACAACAGCAATGCAATCAGCAGAATAAACATCAATTCTGGTGTACCTATGTTCAAAAACAAAAGCGGATACATTTGCATTAGCTATTAATTGCTGCACAAATATACGAGAATTTACAGGGAAAGGTTCAAATTAATTTGCCAGCCAGCCTGCTGGGTTCTGCGCAACGGCACCTTTCCAAAGTTCAAAGTGAACTTTAGTGCTATCGTCTGTCGGATCTGTTGCTACTGTACCGATGGCCTGCTTCACACTCACTTTCTGACCCTCAGAAACATTTACCGATCTCAAATTGGAATAAGCGGTAAAGTATTCTCCATGACGAATAAGTACGACATATCTACCAGCCTGGTTAAATACTTTTCTGACTTCGCCGGCAAACACCGCTCTTACTGTAGAGCCCGGTGCGGTAGCAATATCAACACCTTTGTTCTCCACAATAACATTCTCACCATAGTTATGGGTTCCGAAGCCTTCGGCAATATTTCCACTGGCTACCGGCCAAGGTAATCGACCGCGGTTACCTAAGAAATCTGAAGATAATTTGGCAGATTCTGGCGTAGCAGATAAAACTCCTGATCCTTTGGCAACAGGTTTGGCGGCAACACCGGTTTTGGCTTCCTGTTTATCGGCTGCAGCTTCTGCTTTTTTACGCTCCGCCTCAATCTCCCGGGCAATTGCCGCTTGTAGGGCACGGTTCAGTTGAGCAGACTCTCGTTGCTTTTTGCTCAACTCTTGTTTGAGTTGTTTTTCCTGTTTATTCAGTCCGCTTAGCACCTGTGTTTGCTTGCTCTTTTCTTTGCCCAGGGTTTGTTTCTCCTTCTGCTGATCTTTTAACAGGTAGGTTTTTTCCTTCTTATTTTGATCCAGCTGAACAATTTTTACATTTAAATCTCTTTGAGTACCCTGAATATAACGGGCTTGTTTCTGGCGATATTCAGTAAACTGCTGTAAATATTTGAGCCGTTTGTAGGCTTGATTGAAATTGTCGGCCGCAAAAATGAACATGAGTTTGCTGTATGCGTTTTGATTTCTCTGTGCAAACCTTACCATTTCAGCATATTCCTTTTTCAACTGGTTGAGTTGCGATTGCAAGGACCTTACCGTGTTGGTATTTTCGGTAATTGCATCGTCTAATAATCGGATTTCAGAGTTGATCGTATTGATTTTCTGCTCACGTAATCTGATTTTGGCATTTAGTGCCTTAATTTGTGTGAGCGATAATTTTTTACTTGAAGATGTTTTATTCAGCGTTCGGTTAAGCTCTTCAATTTCGCGGGTAAGGGCCTCTCTACGTCGTTTTAGCTCTGCACTACTTTGGCCAAAGGTGTTAAGGCCAAGGGTTAAAAAAAATAAAAAGAACAGATACTTAACCCATTTCATGGCGCAAATCTATCTAAAATTAATTTTTTACTGAAAATCTTTTAGGAACGCTAAACGGAAAATCGAGCGCCAAGTCTTTTTCAATCTTGGTATACTTGATATCGGCACTAATCGATTTGGCTCCAGCAACTGACTTGAAATTCAGATGATGTGCAAGCATTAGATCCGATTCCATAGAAAAATCAGCATAATTAACCTTAAGTGATTGGGAAGCATTCGTGTCGGTAATGGATAAATCAGTCAACTTAAAAAGTGTGTTGAAAGCCAAATTATAAGCTAAAGTTCCATTGGTGCCATCTAAAAATAAGGAGCCATCGGTAAGGTCGAATTGATAGGCTTGCGCATAGGCCTCTTCAATTACATTGCCTACCAAAATGGCCTGTACGGTTTTGAAATTGATCTGCGGATTGGTGAAACTATGAATATAATTGAATGGCTTTTTGAGGTAAATGCTTTCCAAACGATTTAAGATTAAAATACTATCCGGAGTAATTACGGCCCTTGCAACTTCCAAACCTGCAACTGCAGTAACCGAGATCCATATTTTCTGATCTCTCAACATCCTAAAATTAATGGTTACCTCATTCTCGTTTCCATCCAAACTCAAATTTGCTTTAGCCTTGATAGCTAAACTATTAAAATTAACTTGCGCCTGCTGAATGGAATTCAGTTTTTCGGCATTGCTTTTTTGCAAAGCACTGATATCAACTTTTGGAACCATAGTCTTCCTGGATTTACAAGCACTCAATGCTATTGTAAACAACAAGAAACTATATATGACCAATTTTTGTGTATTCATATTGCTCTTTTAATTAGACGATACGCCCGTATGCCCATAACCTCCAGAGCCTCTAAGCGTATCGTTCAGCACCTCTACCTGCTCCCAGTTTACGGTCTCATGCTTAGCTACAATCATCTGTGCAATGCGGTCGCCATTTTGAATCGGAAAATCTGTCGTGGAGAAATTAATAAGTAGAATTTTGACTTCTCCTCGGTAATCGGCATCAATGGTTCCAGGTGAATTTAACACGGTAACGCCATGTTTTAATGCCAATCCACTTCTCGGACGAATTTGAGCTTCATACCCTTTAGGTAACTCGATAAAAATCCCGGTAGGTACTAAAAGGCGCTCCATCGGTTTCAACACCATCGGTTCGTCCAAAAAAGCTTTCAAATCCATACCGGCAGAAGCTTCCGTTTCATAGGCAGGCAAACTATTCGTACTCCGATTGATAATTTTAACCTTCATTAGCTCTTTTTGAATAATGCTTTTAATTCTTTCCGCTCGACTAGCGCAGCAGTGCATACAAAGAGAAGAAATAAAACGTTTCCTACGATCAGGTTTTTGTTAAAAAGTTTAAACGAAAGCCATACCAAAACTGCTGTTAAGAAAATATAACCGAGGTTTTTACCCAATTGATAGGGTATCGGGTAATTTTTTTGGCCCAAAATGTAGGAAAGTAACATCATGGTTACGTAAGCAATTAAGGTAATCCAGGCAGAAGCAACATAGCTGTATTGTGGAATTAGCCAAACGTTAAGGGCGATAGTCAACACGGCACCAACTCCCGAAATAAACAGTCCATAACGAGTCTGGTCAGATAGTTTATACCAGATGGACAAGTTCATGTAAATGCCTAAACTGATATAGGCAAACAACAGAACGGGCACAATTTGTAAGCCCGACCAGTACAATTCTTGCTGCTCGGCATTACCTCTGATAAAATATTTTAAAATCTCCAGATTGGCTACCAAACCCAAACAAATAGCACACACCGTAATCACAAAAAAAGTCATGATACGGGCATACGTTTTTGGGGCATGTTCATGTTTAGCATGACTAAAGAAAAAAGGTTCGGCCCCCAATCGGAATGCTTGAATAAAGATGCTTAGGAAAATTGCCAATTTACAAGCTGCCCCGTAAATACCTACTTCTTGCTGACTAATTTCGGCAGGCAAAAGCCTTCCTAACATCACCTTATCTATATTTTCATTGATGATGAATGAAATGTTGGCTACCAATATTGGCCAGCTGTAGCTTAACATTTCTCGAATCATTTTAACATCAAAGCGCAGTTTGAGTTGACTTAGCTCTGGGATCAGCAATATCAGTGTGAGTGCACTGGCTACCAAATTGGAGATAAACACGTATCCTACCCAACCTGGCCTGAACCAGCTAGAAAAAAAATCGGCACCAAAAAGCTGTTCTTTTAGAATTAGTGGGATGCCAAAAATGAAGAACAAGTTGAGGCTAATGAAGACCAATACATTCATAAACTTCAGAAATCCGTAACGCAGCGGCCGGCCATCGGCTCTTATTTTGGCAAATGGAATAACCGCCAAAGCATCCAATACGAGAATGAAAATGAAATATTTAACATACGAGCCGTAATCAGGGTTGATTAATGCTGATCCTCGCTGCATCCAGGCAGAAATATCGTCAACAAACAGCAAAGCAAACAGACCAAAAATTCCGGCTAGTGTGGCAATGCTGAAGAACGTATTTTGGTAAACCTGATCTTTATTTTTTTCGTATTTCTGGAGATACCGAAAAAAGGTGGTCTCCATCCCAAACGAGAGTATGGCATTGAGCATAGACGCCCAACTGTACATAGTGGTAAAAATTCCGTAGGCTTTTGCCGGATAAACCCTGACGTAAACTGGGGTAAGAAAGAAATTGAGCACCCGGGAAACCACGGTGCTTATTCCGTAAATGGCCGTTTGGCCGGCGAATTTCTTAGCTGTCGACAAGGTGTCTAGGTTCGGGTAATCTTTTTAACTATTTCAAAATTACGATAGTTTTTGAGTTCGCCATCCTGAACCACAACTTTTTCTACTACCGCCTTCTCTGGCCCTACGCGGCAAAAATCCAAAAACTCTTCGAGAGAAAATTCATCGCCTTCGGCCTGTATGTAAACCGTGCCATCCTGCTGATTCATAACCACCCCTTTCACCCCAAGTGCATCGGCCACAGCTTTGGTACTTGCCCTAAAGAAAACACCTTGCACTTTACCGCTAATCGTAATTTGTAAGTGTTTCATCCCAATTAGAAGCTTAAACCCGCAATACGTTGTTTTTCAGCAAGAAATTCAGTCCAAATTTCCTGCAGAATTTCGGCAGCAGGTTGTACGCTATCTAACATGGCCGAAACCTGACCGATTTCCAATTCGCCTTCAACAAGATCGCCCTCAAACATGCCTTTTTTGGCTCTTGATCGGCCCAGCAATTCGGCTAGCGCTTCTTTGCTAGCTCCTTTTTGCTCAGCTTCAGCCACTTTTAAAGCAAATTCATTTTTTAACAAACGTACCGGTGTAAGCGATTTCAAACTCAGCTTGGTATCTCCTTCGTGTGCCTGAATTATGGCGTTTTTAAAGTTTTCGTGTGCCGAAGATTCTTCAGCTACGGCGAAACGGGAACCAATTTGAACGCCATCTGCTCCTAAAGCAAACGCAGCAAGCATCGCCTTACCCGAGGCAATGCCTCCGGCGGCAATCAAGGGCACTTCAACGGCTTCTCGAATCATCGGAATCAGACATAGCGTCGTAGTTTCTTCACGTCCATTGTGCCCACCTGCTTCAAAACCTTCAGCCACAATGGCATCTACTCCACTCTCTACAGCCTTAAGTGCAAATTTGGTATTGGCAATCACATGCACTACCGTGATGCCATTTTCTTTCAAAAAGGGTGTCCAGGTAGCCGGATTGCCCGCAGAAGTAAAAACGATTTTAACCCCCTCTTCAACCACAATGTTCATTAAATCCTGTATGTCTGGATACAACAAGGGAATATTCACCCCAAACGGAAGTTGTGTAGCCTGCTTGCACTTGCGAATTTGTTCACGCAAAACATCGGGATACATGGATCCAGCACCAATAATACCTAAACCACCCGCATTAGACACAGCCGATGCCAGTTCCCAGCCACTACACCAAACCATGCCGGCCTGAATTATGGGGTATTGTATTTTAAAAAGCTGTTGAATCGGATTCATCTGGCTAAATTGAAGCTTTGGCTGCAAAAGCACAAACATTTGGACAATTAAATTATCCGCTTCAAACCAGATTCTGCACTCAGGTTAAGTTGATCGGTATAGGTAATTAAGTTTAGACCCGGTTTCTTACCTTTTTCCAGAGAACCAAAAGTTTTGTCGATTCCTAAAAAGCGTGCCCCGTTTAGCGTAGCCCAGCGGATGGTTTCGGTTAATTGCAGGTGTGGAAATTGTTGGTGTAAATTCTTTAATTCAGAAAGTATGCAGAGTTTATCGTTTGATGCATAGCTATCTGTGCCCAAGGTTATGGTGAGCTCCTGCTGCAGAAAGAGATCTACTTTCGGTAAGCGATTTTCAATGTACAAATTTGCCTTTGGACAAAAACACCAGTACACATCTCGATTAAAGCGCTTCACAAAATAAATATCCTTAATGCTCGTATAGGTATTGTGGACCAACAAGATTCGCTGGTTTTCTGGGAATGTAGGTGTAAACGTTTGTAAAGAATTTCGTGCTTGGGGCTTAAAAAAGCTGATATCTTGCTTTAAAAATTCGTATAAATCCAAAAATTTTCCAGTTCGATAACGATAAAACTTGTTCTCTTCCTCCGTTTCTTGGTTATGAATGCTGATTAAATTCTCATGCTTTTTACAATAGGCATCAATCTCCCTCATCAATTCTTTACTTACTGAATACGGGGCATGCGGACTCAAGGAATTGGGTAGCGGCGCAAACTCATCTTTCAATTCTAAGCCTTTTTGAAATATTTCTTTGGCCTTAGCCGGATTAATACCGATTAATTCGATAAAAGTATGGTAATAGAGCTTGCTTTGCTGTTTTACTTTTTTAGAAACAATCCGATTGGAAATATCGCCCACTGCAACAATACCATTGTCATACATTTCCTGATCAGCAGCCTTCATAGCAGCAGCTATTTCGGTCTCGTCAAATTGACGCAAACCGATAACGCGTTTGACGAACTCAATCAAACCCTCGTGTTGAGGAACCTGGTCTCGTAAATGTGCTAATTCAAGATGAGAATGAGTATTAATAAAGCCCGGCACAAGAATTCCTCTATGCTGCTCAATAGCTTTTCCGGATAGCTCCTCACTATCTTTGGAATAAATTCCGATGACTTCACCTGCTTCGCTAAAAGCTACAACGCCGTTGGGAATAGGTTTACTGCTAACTGGCAAGACATAATCTGCGGTGAAATACTTTGGCATTTTCTAAAGTCTATCACATCATTCATACATGGAGTCGCAGCCAATTGGTGATTGAGGTGTGGTTGAATAACTACAAGCAAAAATAAAATAAAATTGTTTCGTTCTAGCTACAAAAATTATTTTAAAGAGTTAATTTTTTAAAAATCGGTAAGTTTGCAAACGCATGTCACAAAATACCCTCATCGATATTAGAAACCTCTCTCTGGATGCGTTGAAAGTGCATTTTCAGGCCATGGGTGAGCCTGCATTTCGAGCTAAACAAGTCTATGAATGGCTATGGGAAAAAGCGTGCACCAATTTTGACGAGATGAGTAACCTCTCCAAACCTTTGCGGGAGAAACTCAAAGAACAATTCGTCATTAAATATGTAAGTATCCATCAGTCGCAGTTTAGCGCCGATAAAACGATCAAGAATACTTTCCGTTTACACGATAATCACATTATTGAAGGAGTCTTGATTCCTACTCCAGAAAGGATGACTGCCTGTGTGAGTTCACAAGTGGGCTGCAGCCTAACCTGTAAATTTTGTGCCACCGGCTACATGGAACGCAAGCGCAACCTCAACGCCGATGAAATTTTTGATCAAGTAGTCCTGATTTCCAAACAAGCAGAAGAAAATTACAACTTGCCGCTTACCAACATTGTGTATATGGGCATGGGCGAACCGCTGCTCAATTACGCAAATGTATTGAAATCGATTGAGCGGATTACTGCCGAAGATGGCCTGAACATGTCGTACAAACGGATTACCGTGTCTACTGCCGGCATTGCCAAAATGATTAAAAAATTGGGTGATGATGGCGTAAAATTCAACTTGGCACTTTCATTACATGCCGCTAATGATCAGAAGCGCAATGAAATTATGCCGATCAATGAACAAAACAGTTTAAAGGCATTAGCCGAAGCCTTAAAGTATTATTTCGCCAAAACCAAAAACCCGGTTACCTACGAATACATTGTATTTAACGATTTTAACGATGGGTTGGAAGATGCTCAGGAGCTGGCGAAATTCTGCAAACATGTACCCTGTAAAGTCAACATCATTGAATACAACCCCATTTCTATGGCGAGTTTCCTAAACGCTGAAGTCGATAAGATTGAGGCTTTCGCCGATTATTTGAAAAAGCAGGGAATCGTAACCAATATCAGACGCAGCCGCGGAAAAGATATTGATGCCGCCTGTGGCCAACTGGCAGTGAAAGAACAGTAAAATCCAATTTTTCGAAAATTTTTTCGTTTAATTGGGATGACTATCCTAGTTAGTTTTCTGCATGATTTTCTGTCATTAATTTTTCCTGAGCTTTGCGGAGCATGCAGCAGAAACTTAATTAAAGGAGAAGATCAAATCTGCGTTTCCTGTTTGTATAAACTTCCTTACACCAATTTTCACCAAGATCGCGATAACCGATTGGCCCGACAGTTTTGGGGAAGGGTTGAACTTGTTCAAGCGGGAGCTTTTTTGCATTTTAAAAAGGGAGGCCGAACGCAGCGCTTACTCCACGAAATCAAGTACAAAAAGCGACAAGAACTAGGTAAGCGCATGGGGGAATTGTACGGCCAACAATTAGCTGAATCTTCGAGTTTTATCAAACCCGACCTGATCATTCCAGTGCCCTTACATCCAAAAAAGTTGAAATTAAGAGGTTACAACCAAAGTGCCTGTATTGCTGAAGGCTTGAGCCTGGCTCTGGATATCCCCGTATCGATCAATACCTTGTGTCGCAATTTGCATACCGAAACTCAAACGCGTAAGTCGAGATTTGCCCGGTACGAAAACATGCAAGAGGCTTTTGTGTTAAAAGATGGGGATGCACTTAATCAAAAAAACATCCTCTTGGTTGATGACGTGGTAACTACGGGTTCGACACTCGAGGCCTGTGCCTTGTGCTTACAAGAGGCA
>JACCDH011428923.1_pt1 | contig 13598 bp, 11 predicted proteins | sample 7442481 | NCBI WGS metagenome assembly JACCDH01 (sample SAMN15323433, study PRJNA562643) | freshwater metagenome | isolation source: river surface water | place: USA:Blue River Watershed | collected 2017-08-15
ATAATTAGCTAAGTGTTTGCAAGGTATAAGCAAGGTACTTTAAGCTTAAAATGTTAATAAATATACATTGCTAAACGCTTGATTTGTTCACTTTGATGCTATCCATTTGATACTAAAGATAGTTACAAAATTAACACTGCGCTAACTAAAAATTAAAACTATATTTTCAATGAACTATTAAATTTTGGAATACTAAAGTTACGATAGCTTTTGAGTAGATAGTGAAAAAATATCCAACAGATATTAAAAGTTAAAAGTTAATATTTTGTGTTTTTGTTAAAAAAAATGAGTGTTTAAAAAGCGTGTATGACTTTTGAGTGTTTTTTTTCTAAAATGTTAAAAAAAAACTGCCTGATTTTTGGTAAGCGGAAATGTGTTCTATAATAAAATCAATAAAATTTCTCCTATAAACCATAAACAGCTAAACTACTAGCTATTAACGGTCGAATTAAAAGAAATCTGATTTTATAGGATAATTGTATAAAGGAAAAAATTAACACACTTAGTTAAAGTTGTGAATTAAAATTCGGTATAATATACTACAAGTTGAATGGGAGTATTGTTATTGCCTCCTATTAAATTACTAAAGCCAAAGCGTGAGTGAGGGTTTAAAACTCCAATTACTATATTAAAGTCCTTGTTGGTTAAATAATCTCTTATTATAGTTGTAGCGTTAAAGATATAGTTGTTATCGGTGCTATTATAAACACTTTCTACACCTGTTGTGGAAGCATTAAACTGTTTATAAACACTTAAACTATTTACTGGTGTAAAATTGGCTTGAGTTGCAGGAGTTGTTTTGGCAATAATTTCTGCACGATTTACAATTTTATTACTTTTTTCATACCAAGCTTCCAAATAAGGAAAACTAACCTGTGCTTTAGACGAGCCTAAACCCTGAACAATTACACTATCGTTTGCAAGGTTTGGAGTATTTAAATTGTTTTGTATCGTACTTCCTGTAAAATTATTTTTAGTTTGAAAAAAGCTCCAAGAAGGATTGCTTACTGTTGCTAAGGCTAAATAATTATTTGTAAGATTGCTATAGTGTAAAGTAGAACGAATGCTAGTAAGCGTAATATTATACATAGCGCCAGTATTATTTAATGTATTTGCATTTTTAGCTTTGATAACAAAACCAGGATTTTGAGCTAAAAATTCTGTTGAACTTGTAAATATATTTGAACGGGTATTGAACCAATTTTCGGCAAAAGCAGTAGGGATTTTAATTTTTATAACGGTATCTAAACCAATGGTAAAGTCTGTAATTTTATTACCTAAAATTAAGGAATCTAAATTGGTATACGTTTTACTGCTTGAAACAGCTTCTGTAGTTAAAAACAATTCCATTTCTAAAGGTTCCTTACCATATCTTTCCGCTATTCTAAATTCTAAAACTAAAGAGTCAAATTTCGCTTCTAAACCCACTACAAACGAACTAGTTACGGGTGTTAACGAAAAAAATAAGTTAGATTGAATTAATCCAGTTTCGGAACTATGATAAGCACCTAAAAAAACATCAGTTCTATTAGATGTTACAATTGTATCTGAACTCAATTGAGATGTAACAACAGTAAAAGTATCTGTTTTGATAACATTTAAATTGTTGTTGTGATTGTCAAAACCTTGATTAAGATTATCTTTTTTACACGAGAAAAAAGCAATCACAACTAGTAAAGAAAACAATGATTTATACATCTGATTTTTTTTTGGAAGCCAAATATACTTATAAATTAGCATCTACAGCAATACCATTTAAAACACTTTCATAAAAATCATCAAATGCTTCAATATAATTTTCCTCTGTAAAATCCTTTAAAACAGGAATGTTTAAACTTTCTATGTGTTTAATGGTTTCTGGATTAACATTTTTATTACCAATTATTACTCCGTCGGACCATTCTGCAGCAAAACGATTAACAGCTTCAAAATCAGGCTTTTTTAAACTATCTACATCTGGAATATCCACACCATCTAAAACCGCTTTATTTCCAAACTGTTTATTAAGTTCGCCAGCAAATCCATTGTTGTATATAGAAGTTACAATTTTGGTATCCTTAAAATTAGGGTCTTCGCTAAAAGCCTTTTTAATATATAAAGGAACTAGAGATGTAAACCAACCATGGCAATGCACCAAATCCGGAGTCCAACCTAATTTTTTTACAGTTTCTAAAACGCCTCTACAATAAAAAATCGATCTTTCGTCGTTATCGGCAAAGTATTTTCCACTTTTATCAGTTAAAGGGTGTTTACGGCTAAAAAACTCGTTGTTATCAATAAAATAAACCTGCATTCGAGCAGATTGTATGGATGCAACTTTAATAATTAATGGATGATCATCATCATTGATAATTAAGTTCATGCCAGATAAACGAATTACTTCGTGTAATTGGTTTCTTCTTTCATTAATCATCCCATATCTGGGCATAAAAGTTCTGATTTCCTTCCCTCTCTGCTGAATACCTTGTGGAAGATTTCTCGAAATCTTTGCGATTTCGCCACCCTCCATATATGGATTCATTTCTTGTGTTACAAATAGAATTCTATTTTTCTTCATATTCAAAACCTTTTTGCGCTTAAATAGAGTAATAAAATTTAGAAACGCATTTTAAGTAGATAAATTGTATTCCTACAAACATGCAAATATACTAATAGTTTAGCATAAATTCAAGTTTATTAAATTTTATGAACAATATTAAAAATAGTAAGCTATTGTAAAACGTATATCTGCATACGAATATTCATCTCCTAATACCTCCTTTATTTCGCTGGATTTTTGTGTGTTAAGTTCTGTTTTTACTTTAATAATATTTTCGATTTTAGATTTACTTACTAATTTTTCGATATGTATTTTTTTATTTTTCACATAGTCTAACAAATGACTTTCGATTGTGGAAGGTTGAAGGTTGCGAGCGAGTGCAATTTCTTCAATTTTTTTACCTTTTTGAAACAAGAAAAAACTTTGTTCTTTGGTTTCGGATTCTTCAGGTTTTGCTTTTTGATTTTTACTTATACCGTAAATCGATTCGTTTTTACGCTCTTCAATATCAACTTTATCTAATATATCTTTTCGTGTTGCTACCTCATTTTTAGATGTTTTTTCGCATAAAACCAAAGCTTTTTTAATATTTTTAGTGGCTTCAAAAACGCTTAGTTCCAATTCTTTTAATTCATCCAAATACTCCTTTATTTTTTGTAGATTTTTGATTTCGTTTACATGGTCTTTGATTTTTGTAGAGAGTTTTTGCAATATAGGATTAAAGTAATTATCTGCTGCTTTTAATCTTTCTAAAATGGTATTGTAATTAATATTCTCGGAGTTGTAAAAAAGATTGAATATTTGTTTTTGAAATTTTTGAGAAAACTCTAACAAGGTGTTGCTCTCGTTGTAAATTTCCATCGACCAATTTTGGTACTTTTGTTTTACCGATAAATTTTCTTTTTTATTGTACGATAAGGTGTGTTCTTTAAAATTTAAAACTAAATCTTCAAAATTAAAACATAGCATTAAGCTGTTTAAAAGATATAGTTTTTCCTCGGTTACAGCTATGGTTTGCAATTGATTTAATGGTAGTTTTTGCTTGCTAAAATCCTCAATTTCGGTAATAAGCTGAATAGATTTGTAATTGATAGGCGTACTTAAAATTAAACCATTTAAAGAAGTTAAACGTGATAAGGCTACATATATTTGTCCGGCTGCAAAGGCATCTTCCAAATCTAAAATTGCTTTTTCGAAGGTTAATCCCTGACTTTTATGTACCGTTATTGCCCATGCCAATTTTAGAGGAAAAGCTTTAAATTCGCCCACTACTTTTTCTTTAATTTCGTTGCTTACATCATCTTTATCGTATTTGATATTTTCCCAAGTATATTCCTCAACCGGTACTGTAGTTTTATCCTCAAATTGCACAATTATTTTATTATCACCTAATTCTATAACCTCACCAATTTTACCATTAAAAAAACGTTTTAATCCTTTAGGATCGTTTTTAATAAACATAACCTGCGCGCCAACTTTTAATTGTAATTCTTTTTCGATAGGGAAATTGTGTTCGGGAAATTCCCCTTTAATGGTAGCTTTATAATAAAAACTTTTGTTGGGATTTTCTTCTAATTTTTTACTGTTAATAGTGTTTGCTTTATGGTTGTGTGTAGTTAAAATAATATATCCAGGTTTTGGGTTTTGTGTAGCTTGCGGATCATGTAAGGAATTTAACAATTGAATATCCTCGTTACTAACCTTGTTGTTTCTAAAATTGTTTAAAAGTGTAACAAACTTCTCATCTTTTTGTCGGTAAATTTTATCCAACTCTATGTATACCGGTAAATTTCCTTGTAAAACTTTAGCATCAAAGAAAAAAGCCGAGTTGTAATAATTTTTTAAAACACTCCATTCGCTATCGTTTACCACAGGAGGCAATTGCAATAAATCGCCAATAAACAATACTTGCACCCCGCCAAAAGGCAAATGTTGTTTTTTTCGTAAAGTCCTTAGTACACAATCAATTGCATCTAATAAATCTGCGCGTAACATACTTACTTCATCCAATACTAACAACTCTAAACTATTGATTAAAGCCCTTTTTCTAGCATGAATTCTGAAGTTTTTAAACAAATCTTTTTTTGTATATAATTTGAAATTATTTTCGGTATTGATAAACGATTCGTTAGGAATAAAACTACCAAAAGGCAATTGGAATAATGAATGAATGGTAACTCCCCCTGCGTTAATAGCTGCAATACCCGTAGGAGCAACAATCATTGTTTTTTTATGTGTTTCCTGAGTGATTTTATGCAGGAATGTGGTTTTTCCAGTTCCGGCTTTACCTGTTAAAAATACGTTTTTATGTGTTTGATTAATAAATTTATATGCTAAATCGTAAGATGTTAAACTTTCCATTTAAAAATATTTTTTTTGCAATTTTAATTAAAATAATTTACACTTAAAAATTTAAATTGATTTTTTGTATTATTTTTTAAAAATAAAAATCGTTTTTTAATAATTATGCACCTATTTACTTGATTTTTATCGGATTTAAGAATCGGTTATTATAAAGATTATGTATAAATAACAAACAAAATTAAAAATCTTTTTCCTTTTAGCTTTAATTATTAGTAGTTTTGCAACCTGTAAACAACCAATAATATGTCCAAAACACAGTACATTTTTGTTACAGGAGGTGTAACATCATCATTAGGAAAAGGAATAGTAGCAGCATCGTTAGCCAAATTATTACAATCCCGAGGTTTTTCGGTAACAATTCAAAAGTTAGATCCATACATCAATGTGGATCCAGGAACATTAAATCCTTATGAACATGGCGAATGTTACGTTACAGATGATGGGGCAGAAACCGATTTAGATTTAGGACATTATGAACGTTTTTTAAACGAACCCACTTCACAATCCAATAATATAACTACTGGTAGAGTATATTTAAATGTAATTACGAAAGAAAGAGAAGGACAATATTTGGGTAAAACTGTACAGGTAATTCCACATATAACAGATGAAATTAAAAATAGTATAACAGAATTTCAGGATAAATACGATTTTGTAATTACCGAAATTGGAGGTACCGTTGGAGATATCGAATCGTTACCTTATATAGAGGCGGTTCGCCAGTTAAGATGGGAATTGGGAAGTACATCTATCGTGATACACTTAACATTAATTCCATATTTATCAGCATCAGGCGAGTTAAAAACAAAACCTACGCAACACAGTGTTAAAAAATTATTAGAATATGGCTTACAACCCGATATTTTAGTTTGTAGAGCAGAGCATCCAATATCCAGAGAATTAAAAGATAAATTAGCAAGATTTTGTAATGTGCAACCTAAAGCAGTTGTTGCGTCGTTAGATGCACAAACGATTTACGATGTGCCATTATTATTAATGGAAGAAGAGTTGGATAAAGTTGTATTGGAAAAATTAAATCTTCCAATAGATCAAGAGCCACCATTGTTAACATGGAGAAACTTTTTACAGAAATTAAAAAATCCTAAGCATACAGTAAATATTGGTTTAGTAGGTAAATATATCGAATTAAAAGATTCGTATAAATCTATCGCCGAATCCTTTATTCACGCTGGAGTAGCTAACGAATGTGAAGTAAAATTACATTGGATACATTCCGAGCAAATTACAGAAGAAAATGTAAACGAAAAATTAAAAGATTTAAGCGGAATTTTAGTTGCGCCAGGTTTTGGAGAAAGAGGAATTGAAGGGAAATTAAGTGCTGTTAAATATGCACGCGAAAATGATGTGCCATTTTTTGGAATTTGTTTAGGTATGCAATGTGCCGTTGTGGAATTTGCACGTAATGTAGTGGGTTTAAATGCTTCCTCTCGCGAAACAGATAAAAATACGCAACATCCTGTAATTGATTTAATGGAGGAGCAAAAAAAGATTACCAATTATGGCGGAACGATGCGTTTAGGCGCTTATCCTTGTAAATTAAAAGTGGATAGTTTAGCGCACAAAGCTTACAAAAACGAATTAATTTCGGAGCGTCATCGCCATAGATATGAGTTTAACAACAATTATTTACAACAATTTGAAACGAATGGAATGATTGCTACAGGATTAAATCCGGATACGGGTTTGGTAGAAATTGTAGAAATTCCTTCGCACAGATGGTTTGTTGGGGTACAATTTCATCCCGAATATAAAAGTACAGTAGCCAATCCACAGCCTTTATTTGTGGATTTTGTTCAGGCGAGTTTAAATAAAAAATACGATAATAAATAATAGAAATGGATAGAAATCAGGTAATTGGTTGGGTTTTAATAGGATTAATAATTGTAGGTTTTGTATTTTATCAAACTTCTCAAGCTCCTATAACGCCACCTCAAGAAAAAGATAAAGTTGAAAATACTGTATCTACGAACCAAAAAAGCACAAAAGCAGTTGTTGAAAGAGATAGTTTAAAATTATTTGATAATCAGTCTTTACCAGATAGTTTAAGAAATGTTTTTGAAGCGGAAAAATTAAAAGAGCAACATGGTATTTTTTACACGGCAGCTCAAGGTAAAGAGGAGTTTGTAATTATCGAAAACGATTTAGTTAAGCTGTGGATTGCTAAAAAAGGAGCGTATGTTGCTCAGGCTCAGCTTAAAAATTTTAAAACGTATGATTCCTACACTAAAAACATTCAGGAAAATCTAAATGTTTTTGTAAAAGATAGCTCTAAGTATTTTTTAAGTTTTAACCACGATGGAAAATCGTTTAGTACTGCCGATTATTTTTTCCAATCTTCTGTAGATTCTATATATATCACTGAGGAAAATCAAGGGGTAAGTTTTGTGTTACAAGCTAGTAACGGTGGTAAAATGGAGTATGTTTATACCTTGCATCCTAACGATTATTTAGTAGATTTTAATATCAGTTTGGTAGATTTAAGCAGATATATTACGGGTGATGGAAATAAAATTACAATGGAATGGGAGCAATTTGCACCTAAACAAGAAAAAAGTTTAAAACAAGAACGACAAATTGCCTCTGTTTTTTATCTTTCGGATCAGGAAGGTAGAGATTATTTAAGCGAAACTTCTAATGATCAATCCACTTTTGAAGGTAATGTAAAATGGATTTCGTTTAAACAACAGTTTTTTTCAACAGTTTTAATTTCTAAAACTAGCGAAATTCAAAAACCCGAAATGGCAGTATCTTTTAATCCCGAAGATACCACTTATGTTAAAAAGTTTACCACAAAATTTGGATTGGAATTGTTGGGTAATAATGCAACAAACACTAACTTAACATTTTTTGTAGGGCCAAATGATTTTGAGTTATTATCTAATTACGAGGATTTAAAATTAAACGAACAATTAAATTTAGGTTGGGGTATTTTTAGATGGGTAAACGAATATTTTATATATCCAATTTTTCGCTTTTTGGTAGTAAATTTAGGAATTAGTATAGGTATAGGAATCATTTTATTAACCTTTGCGATAAAGTTAGTTTTATTTCCTATTACGTACAAAAACTATTTAAGCTCGGCTAAAATGAGGGTAATTAAGCCTCATTTAGAAAAGTTGAACGAAGAAAACAAAAATGCCGATCCTCTTAAAAAACAACAAGCGGTTATGGCGTTGTATAAACAAACGGGCGTAAATCCTTTAGCGGGTTGTATTCCGGCTTTGTTACAAATGCCAATTTTAATTGCTTTATATCGTTTATTTCCTGCTGCTATAGAGTTGCGTCATCAGCCATTTTTATGGGCAGAGGATTTATCTTCTTTTGATTCCGTATTGGATTTGCCTTTTAATATTTGGGGTTACGGTAGCCATGTGAGTTTATTTACCTTATTAATGGCAATTTCGATGTTTTTTTACATGAGATTTAATCAGCAAATGACACCCTCTACAGGTTCTACAGGAGGAGGTGAATTGCAGGAGGCGATCCAAAAAAACATGAAGGTAATGATGAATATTATGCCGTTTTTTATGTTGTTTATTTTTAATGGTTTTGCTGCTGGTTTAAGTTTTTATTACTTTTTAGCAAATATGATTACGATAGCGCAAACTTTAATAATTAAACATTTTATTATTGATGAAGAAAGAATTTTATCCAAAATAACCGAGCACATGGCTAAGCCTATGCAAAAATCTAAATGGCAAAAAAAGTTGGAAGAAATTCAGGCTAAACAAAAAAAATAATCGTTAATTTGATTGATCATGCAAAAAGAAACACAAGCTATACGTATTCAGGCCGAAAGTACACACAATAGGGAACATTCCTCAGCGATGTACTTAACCTCAAGTTTTACTTTTGAGGATGCGGAACAAATGCGTGCAGCTTTTGCTTCCGAAATTGATGTGAATATTTACTCGCGTTTTGTAAATCCCAACACCGACGAGTTTGTGCAGAAAATGGTGGCTTTGGAGGGAGCAGAAGCTGGATATGCTACGGCTAGCGGAATGAGTAGTATGTTTGCAAGTATTGTTGCTGTGGTGGGTGCTGGGGATCATATTGTAGCTTCCAGAAGTATTTTTGGATCTACTCATACAATGCTTACTAAAATTTTACCTCGATTTGGTATTACGCACACTTATGTAGACGCTAGTGCAAGTGAAGCAGAGTGGGAAGCGGCTATTCAAAATAATACTAAAATGATTTTTTTAGAAACGCCTTCTAATCCTGCGGTTGAAATTATCGATTTGGAAATGATTGCGCGTGTAGGTAAAAAACATGGTGTTTTAACCAATGTGGACAATTGTTTTGCTACGCCTTTTGTACAAACACCTTTGGATTTTGGGATTGATATTGTTACACATTCGGCTACAAAATATATCGACGGACAAGGAAGGGTTTTGGGTGGAATTGTTTTGGGAAGTAAAAAATATATCGATGAAGTATATGCATTTTGTCGCTCTACTGGTCCTAGTTTATCCGCATTTAATGCATGGATTTTATCTAAAAGTATTGAAACTTTAGATGTACGTATGGAGCGCCATTGTAAAAATGCTTTAAAATTGGCAACAGCATTGGAGTTTCATGATGAAATTGAAAAAGTTAGATATCCATATTTATTTTCGCACCCGCAATACGATATTGCTAAAAAACAAATGAAAAGTGGGGGAGGTATTGTTACTTTCGAATTAAAAGGTGGATTGGAAAGAGGTAAACGTTTTTTAAATGCAATACAAATGTGTTCCTTAACTGCAAATTTAGGTGATACACGAACAATTGTTACGCATCCTGCTTCTACTACGCATGCCAAATTAACCGAGGAGGAACGATTAGCCGTAGGTATTACGCCAGGATTAATTCGTGTTTCGGTTGGTTTAGAAAGTATCATTGATATTTTAGCAGATATAGAAAATGCTTTGAAAATTTCAAAATAATCTATTTTGGACAAGGTATTTCACATAACTTTTTTAGGAACAGGAACATCGCAAGGTGTTCCTGTTATTGCTTGTGATTGTTCGGTTTGTTTATCGGATAATCCTAAAGATAAACGTTTGCGAAGCTCTATTTTAATTGAGATTAACGATAAGGTTTTGGTGGTGGATACGGGCCCCGATTTTCGTCAGCAAATGCTACGCGAAAACGTAAAACAATTAGATGCGGTTTTGTTTACGCATGAACATAAGGACCATACCGCTGGTTTGGATGATGTAAGAGCTTTTAATTTTTTGCAAAATAAAGCTATGGATTTGTATGTAAATGCAAATACCCAAGAAACTTTAACGCGTGAATACGAATATGCTTTTAACAACAAAGCTTATCCTGGTGTTCCACAATTAAACTTTAAGTTAATCAAGGAAAATCAACAAAGCTTAATTGTAGAGGGTATTCCATTTAATTTAGTTTATTTGTGGCATTACAAATTAAAAGTTATTGGATATCGTTTGGGTAATTTTGCGTATTGTACAGATGTAAATAAGATTGATGCAGAGGAAAAAGATAAACTAAAAAACTTGGATGTTTTGGTACTTACCGCTTTGCGAATCGAAAAACACATTTCGCATTTTAATTTAGAGGAAGCTTTGGAGATAATTGCCGAATTAAAACCTAAAAAGGCATATCTTACCCATATTAGCCATTTATTAGGTAAACATGATGAGGTGGAAAAACAATTGCCTAGCAATGTTTTTTTGGCCTACGATGGATTAAAAATTAGTATAGATAACACTGTAAAATTATAATAGTATGAGTTGGGGAATAAGTAATTTCGAAAATGATGCAGCTTTAGCGTGGGTAAACGATTTAATTCACGATAAAAGTGCCGAGTTATTGAAAGAAACGGTGATGAATTTTTTAGAAAATTTTGATCCAGAGGAAACAGATATCGATCAATGCTCTAAATTTTTAGCAGCTTGCGAAACTTTTGCAGCTTTAGTAGGAAATCCGCCAGAGGAAATGCCTATTGAACTAGAAGATTGGATTGAGAAAAAATACACGCAATTGGATGCTTCTATTTTTAAAAATTGCGTCATAGGAATCGATTTAATATTAAAAGAAAGTGAAATTAGAGCTTTGTACGAGGATAGCGGTTATTTAAAATCGTGGATTAAAAATCAAGAGGATTTGATTAAACGTTTAACTGTATGATTTTATTTGGAAGAAAGGGAACACATTTAGGTTTAACCGAAACCCATATTGCTTGCGAAAAATGTGGCAATAAAACCACTGTGTTAAGTATTTTTCAATCCTATTTCCATATTTTATTTGTACCTATTGTTCCCATTAACAAAACAGCTGCCGCTCAATGTACTAAGTGTAGGAATGTAATTTATAAAAAACGACTCTCTACAGAATATTTAAATATTTTTAATTCGCTTAAAAAACAATATAAAACGCCATTTTGGACATTCTCTGGAGTTCTTTTTATTCTTATCATTTACCTTATAACTTTATTGGTTTTAAAACGATAATTTTTTAGTTTTTATTTTACTAAAAATTAAATTGCAAGTTTTCCAACAGATTAGCTTGTACGCTTTCCAACAGAATTCCAAAAAGTAGTCTATATATGGAATACTTAGTATAGATTGGACTTTTGGAGTTTGGTAAAATTTTGATTAAAATAAATTGAATATTTTGTTTTTGTTTTTAAAAATTAATCATTCAAAACAAAAAAGAATAAAAAAAGAAAGTTCTTTGATTAAATCATAAAGAGGGAAGAGATTTAGAAGGTACAACCACTAAATTTTGGTGTTACAGGACATACTTATTTACAGCTAGCACATCTGTTATCTCTGTTGGTTTACTATCAATTCCAATATTAATTCGGTTAATATATTTACGTTACTTTCAATAGTTCCTTTCATATATCGTTCGTAAATATTTTTATTGTCGGGTGGGTTTAAATTTAGTTTCAATCCTTTTTCCAATGCTAAAAGTCGGATGAATTCTCTTTGTGTTCGTCCATTTCCTTCTCTAAATGGATGTAAAAAGTTTACGTTATCTAAAATTTCGGCTAATTTTTGTGCTAATTCTAAATTTTTTCCTTTTTTAATTTTTCGATGCACGCTTTCCAAGAGAATTCCATAAAGTAGTCCATATATATGGAATACTTAGTAAAGAGGGAAGTTTTGGAGCTTTGATGAAATTTTGATTAAAATAAATTATATATTTTATTTTTGATTTTAAAAATTCATCAATCAAAACAAAAAAAAGAATAAAAAAAAGAATAAAAAAAAGAAAGTTCTTTGATTAAATTATAAAGAGGGAAGAGATTTAGAAGGTAAAACCACTAAATTTTGATGTTACAGGACATATTTATTTACAGCTAGCACATCTGTTTTCTTTGTTAGTTTTTAATCTGTTGGTTTTAGCTAATGTAATTTATTATTTAGTACAAAGGTTTATAATTTTGTATTATAATTATAAAATTTAATTTTAAATATATTTTTTAAATTAAATTAAAATTAATAAATTTATATTTTAAAATTTAAATTTATGGAAAAAACATTGATACCTTTGTTGTTTGATGATGTTTGTAAAATAATAGATGGCTCACGATACCGAATTGCTTCAACTGTAAATGCCGAGATTTGTTTAATGAATTGGAATATAGGTAAGCGGATAAAAGAAGATGTTTTAAAAAATCAGCGGGCAGAATATGGTAAAGAAATTGTTAAAAATTTAGCAATTAGCTTAACAAAAAAATATGGTAAGGGTTGGAGTGATAGAAAATTGTTACATTGTATACGCAGCGCGTATACTTTTAACGAAAATGAAATTGTATACGCAGTGCGGATACAATTAACATGGACACATTTACGCTCATTAATGTTTATAGATGATGAATTAAAACGCAAGTTTTATTTGGAAATGACAAGAATAGAACATTGGGACACCCGTACTTTAGATAAAAAAATTGATTCTCTTTTTTATGAAAGAACTGCATTAAGTAGAAAACCCGAAGAATTAATTAAAATCGAATTGCAAAACTTGCAAGAAAATAGTGTGCTTTCTCCAGATGTCGTTTTTAGAAGTAGTTATTTTTTAGATGCTTTGGGATTGGAAGATTTTTATTCGGAAAAAGAATTGGAAAATGCAATTTTGATTAATTTACAAAGTTTCATTAAAGAATTAGGAAATGATTTTGCTTTTTTAGAAAGACAAAAACGCATTACTATTGATGCTGTGGATTATAAAATTGATTTATTATTTTTTCATCGCGCTTTAAAACGTTTGGTAGTTATTGATTTAAAATTGGGTAAATTTAAACCCGAACACGAAGGACAAATGCTTTTGTATTTACGTTATTTAAATAAAAATGAAAGAAAAGAAGGTGAAGAAAGTCCGATTGGTTTGATACTTTGTAGTGAAGGAAATACTGAACATATCGAATATTTAATGTTAGAGGAATCTAGTATTAAGGTTGCTCAATATTTTACCCAATTGCCAGATAAAAAAATTTTAAAAGAAAAGTTACAAAAAGCTATTGCAATAGCTAGGGAAAATCATAATGATAAAAACGAATAATTTTTGGCTAGAAAAACAACTAGAGCCTGGGGTAATAACCACCAGTATCAGTTCGCAAAATTATTTTGATATTACGGTGTTAAGCGAGTTTGATTGTGTATCGGGTTGCCAAGGGAATAAACTGGAAAAAATTATTTTAAAAGATCATCATTTGTAT